>Ga0247803_1001055_pt1 | contig 14559 bp, 12 predicted proteins | sample UWRJL014104B1_FD_180928 | JGI IMG/M metagenome (GOLD analysis project Ga0247803, IMG submission 180928) | Plant litter microbial communities from Arlington Agricultural Research Station in Wisconsin, United States - UWRJ-L014-104B-1 | ecosystem: Environmental > Terrestrial > Plant litter >...
GTTGCTCAGGAAGGGAACGTCGAGCACGAGGTCGCGCAGCTCATGCTTGCGCTTGACGGTCTGATCGTCGAAATCGACCGTGCCCTCGGACACGCGGATGTTGTAGATGGCGAAGCGCGCCGGTTCACCAGGCGGCGCCGCCGGCGTGCTGGAAAGTTTGGCGATGATGTCGTCGATGTCGTATTTGCCATCGGCCAAGTGCGTGAGCCGCAACGCCGGCGCTTCGACCTGTACCGCATCGATCACCGGCGCCAGGCGCAGCAAGGATTGGAGCTCGGCGTCGACATAGATACGACGCACGGCGAGTTGCGATTGGCTGCCGTCAGCCGTGGCGACCCGAAGATCGCTCAGAGCAAGCTCGAGCGACCAGGGTTTGAAGTCGATCTTGCCGATCGTCACCTGCCGGCCCAGCTTTTCGCTGGCGATCTTCTGCACCTGGCTTTTGGCGATGGGCGGTACCGCCAGCCAAGTGATGACCCAAAGAACCAGGAGGGCCAGAACGGCCGTGCCGCCTCGGCGGACCCACTTGTTCTGTTTCAGCGAAGCGGCATTCATCGGCCGAGTGTGCCGCAATTGGGGCGTCCTCCAGAGCGCAGAGCGACCAGACCACAAGTCCCGTCAACTATGTCGCGCTGCCCAGCCGATAAATCTCGATGTACTGAACTTCGCTCGGATTCAACGGTCGATTCGATCGCGCGGAGCCAGCCTCGGTGCGATTGATGGCTTGCGGTCCAGCGAGCAACGGAAGGCGGTTAAACTGCGTCGTATCAAAATATAGAAGTGATTCTTTATAGTTGACCGGATATTTAGACGCTTCTAAAATCCCGATCGCCCGCGGCAAACCTCACACGCCGCCGGTCTTTCATATCCGCCGCCGAATACTTTCGGCTTCATCAGGCGGCAGCGCTTCTTCTGATCGCGCTCGCCTGATACCTACCAATCCAGCGCAGTCGTCAGAACTTCATTGCCCCGTTTCCGCGGCGTCGAGGTTCAGTCGCCGCAAAGAAAGGAAGAGCGATGAACAAGGCGTTGGAGGCCACAGCCCGCGGGCTACGGACATTTGGATCCGATGTGGTCGACGGCTTTTTCGAGATCACGCACAACGGCTTCGCCCTCCTCGGGCTGGCCACGGTGTTCGCCGTGCTGGCTTTGATGGCACGACCGGACCTGCGGGCGAACGGAGAAGCCGAACTCATGAGTTGGCTCGAATCCCGCAAGCCGGCGCCCGAAGCGACGGCGCTGGAGCCGAACGCGATCGACCGGACTACGGCGTCGAGCCCGCTCGAATTACCGAAGCAGCAGGCAGCCGTCGCGTTCTGGCTGAGCAAGAAGTACCGCGTGGCCGCCGAACCGCTCAGTGTGCTTGTGGCAGAGGCCTACCAACTGGGCCAGCGCACCAAGCTCGACCCGACGTTGATCCTCGCGATCATGGCCGTCGAGTCCAGCTTCAATCCCTTCGCACAAAGCCAGGTCGGCGCGCAGGGGCTGATGCAGGTCATGACGCGCATCCATGTGGACAAGTACGAAAGCGCCGGCGGCACGCTCGCGGCCTTCGACCCTGTCACCAACATGCGGGTGGGCGTCAAGGTTCTGCAGGAGTGCATCGCCCGCGCCGGCTCGTTGGAGGCTGGGTTGCGCTACTACGTCGGCGCAGCCAACCTCGACGATGACCGGGGCTATGCGAGCAAGGTGATGGCCGAGCACGAGCGCCTCCGTCTGGTGGCTGCCGGCCGGAGCATGCCTGTGACGCCACCTGCGGCGCGCTCGCAGCCGGTTCCGATCGTGGCTCCGGCCAAGCCCGAAGTCGCACCGCCGCAGAAGGTGGCGTTGCTGGCCGACTCCTGACCGTTTCGGTCGACGGCCTTTTGCTGCAGACGCAAGGCCCTCGGCTACACTCGAACAGCACGCGACTGGCGATAGGTGCCGCCCCTTTTTCAGGTGGATGGCGCTGACGTGGACCACCACTGGGAAGCGTGCCGCCCGGCTTCGAAGCCGGGCGATCAGCCGTTCGCCTGGGCAGCCCTTGTTTGATCGAAGAACAAGGACCACCGTCTTCAAAGGACTGCCATGTACCACCGCAATATCCTGGTCGAACACACCGACCCCGAAATCTGGGCTGCCATCCAGGCCGAAAATGCCCGCCAAGAGCACCATATCGAGCTGATCGCGAGCGAGAACTACGCCTCGCCGGCGGTCATGCAAGCCCAGGGTTCTCAGCTCACCAACAAGTATGCCGAGGGCTACCCCGGCAAGCGCTACTACGGCGGCTGTGAACACGTCGACGTGGCTGAGCAATTGGCCATCGACCGCGTCAAGAAGATTTTCGGCGCCGACGCCGCCAACGTGCAGCCGCATTGTGGTGCCTCCGCCAACGAAGCTGTGATGCTCGCGTTTCTGAAGCCGGGTGACACCATCATGGGCATGAGCCTGGCCGAAGGCGGCCACCTCACGCACGGCATGCCGCTGAACATGAGCGGCAAGTGGTTCAACGTCGTCAGCTACGGCCTGGACGCCAACGAAGCCATCGACTACGACGCGATGGAGCGAAAGGCGCATGAACACATGCCCAAGTTGATCATCGCGGGCGCGTCGGCCTATTCACTGCGCATCGATTTCGAACGTTTCGCCAAGGTTGCCAAAGACGTGGGCGCGATCTTCATGGTGGACATCGCTCATTACGCGGGCCTGGTCGCCGCGGGCGTGTATCCGAATCCCGTGCCTCACGCCGACATCGTGACCTCGACCACGCACAAGAGCCTGCGCGGGCCGCGCGGCGGGATCATCCTGATGAAGGCCCAGCACGAGAAGGCCATCAACAGCGCGATTTTCCCGGGCCTCCAAGGAGGTCCACTGATGCACGTCATTGCAGCGAAGGCGGTCGCGTTCAAGGAGGCAATGACGCCCGAATTCAAGGCCTACCAGCAGCAGGTCGTCAAGAACGCGCAGATCGTTGCCGATACGCTCACGGAACGTGGCCTCCGCATCGTCAGCGGCCGCACCGAAAGCCATGTGATGCTGGTCGACTTGCGCTCCAAGGGCATTACCGGCAAGGAAGCCGAGGCGGTGCTCGGCAATGCGCACATGACGATCAACAAGAACGCGATTCCCAACGATCCCGAAAAGCCAATGGTCACGAGCGGTGTGCGTATCGGCACCCCGGCGATGACGACACGCGGGTTCAAGGACGACGAAGCACGCATGACGGCGCACCTCGTCGCGGATGTTCTCGAGAACCCGCGCGATCCGGCCAACATCGATGCCGTCCGCGCCAAGGTGCACGCCCTGACGAGCCGGTTCCCGGTCTACCGTTGAGCCTGCAGTCTGGGCGACCCGCATGAAGTGCCCTTTCTGCGGTCATGCCGAGACCCAGGTCGTCGAAACCCGCGTGTCGGAGGACGGCGACTTTGTCCGCCGCCGCCGGCAATGCGGTGACTGCGACAAGCGTTTCACCACCTACGAGCGACCGGACGTCAACTTTCCGGTCGTGGTCAAAAAAGGCGGCAGTCGCGCCGATTTCGACTCTGGCAAGGTTCGGGCATCGATGATGCTGGCCTTGCGCAAGCGGCCGGTCAGCATCGAGCAGATCGACGGCGCATTGCTACGCATCGAGCAGAAGTTGTTGGCGAGCGGACTGCGGGAGATCGAATCGACCAAGCTTGGCGAATTGGTGATGCGCGAACTCAAGAAGCTCGACAAGGTTGCCTATGTGCGCTTTGCCTCGGTGTATCGCAGTTTCGAAGACGTGGACGAGTTCAGGCAGCTGTTGCGGGACATTTGAGCATCGGCGCGGTGCGTCGAAGAGCGACGCAGTCAGCTCCCTGAACCCGCGCATTTGCTCTCTCCGCAATCGCCCTTCTTGTCGGGGTCGCAGACCCTCGGGCGTCCAGACGCCGAGACGACGACAGCGCTGCGTCGCCCAGTCTCCGCTTTGAGCGCCACGCAGCCCATCAAATACGCATCGCCGTTCCTCGAGAAACCATTGGCGTCGTAGCTGACCTTTCCGTTGAAAGCGCTCCCCAGTGCAGGGTCCACGGTCACACCGGCAGGCAAGGCGTTGAAGGTGCGCAGCGTCGTGGGAACGCCGTCGATGGCGCCCTTCACTTCCCAGCCACTGTTCCAGTCCTTGCCGGCTTTCGAGGTCAAGGTGATCGTTTGAGAGCGCTTGAGTGCCTCTGCGCGGGCGAGGCTCAGTGCGGCGACGAACTCGCTGATGCTCGAGGCCAATCGCTGGTTCAGAAGCAATGTTCGAAAGCCGGGAACGGCGATGGCGCTCAGCACAGCCACCAGCGTCACGACGACCATCAGTTCGATGAGCGTGAACCCCCGAGCGGGAGCACTTCGAAGATGAAGGACCGTCTTCATTTCCAGCACCGGTCAAGCGCACCGCCACTGCAACTTTTCTCACCGCGGCTATTGAGCCAGATGTCGCCGACCTGTGGATCGGAGAACCCGGCTTTCAGCCGGGCCGTCAGCATCACGCAGTTTTTGATCGCGGCAGCGCCCTCGCAACGGCTTGCTTCCAGCGTGTATTTGCTGTCGGCAGGCGTGTCGCCGGACTCGGCCTTGAAGACGGGCGTCTTGTAGCTGCTGACCTGCGTGTAGAAACGTTCCTGCTGCTGCATCTCTTGCATCAGCGCCGTGCGTGCCTCGGCACGCCAGCCCCGTCGTACCGCGTCCATGTACGACGGATAGGCAATCGCCGCGAGGATGGCGATGACGGCCGCCACGATCATCAACTCGATCAATGTGAAGCCGCGCGCTCCGGTTTCATGCCCAGAACCGTGGTGACGCTTCATTGCTTGATGTCCTTGTAGTTAATGACCTGTCGCCAATTGAGCCGCCCTGCAACCCGAGAAACCTTGCCGCCTTCGATCGGACGCGCGATCGTCACACCGGGGCCCTGGCCGGCTCCTGTTCCCAGGTTGATCACGGCGACTTTCTTCGTTTCCTGTCGGCGACCGAACGCGTCGGTCGAAGTGAATGCGCCGTCGCCCTCCTGAACGATGAGCGGGGCGCTGAGCAGCCCGACCGTCGACGGGATGCAGGTCCCCCCCGACGACAAGCCGGTCATCGCATTGACAGCACAACTGTGCCCGCCACCGCCGACACCACATGCGTTCGGGTTGGGCACGAGGGTGTTGAAAAGCAGATAGCCGTCGCTCAACACCATCTGGGACACCTGGCGCTCACCGCTGTCGACGGCGTCCGGCAGGTCGAAATACCAGCCGCGGCGCTGAGAGGTCTTGCTGTTGTAGGCAGCGTGGGCAAACGCGTCGCCAGTGATGGTGAACTTTCCAGCGCCGTTCGCGGTCACCGTGCGGGCTTGCAGTTGCACCCGCGCTTGGCCTGCAGGGATGGCCGAGCCATCGTCGTAGAAACCGTAGATCGTTTGCGCCCGCCGGGTCGAGAGGTCGCTCACTTCGATGAACTTGCCGGTGCCGAAGAGGACGACGGCGCCGCCATTCGGTCCCGCGCCCACTTCCGGGGCAATGGTGATGGGCTGGCGCTGCCCGCCCGCATCCTGCGCGACCATCATCGGAAGGCTCGAAAGGCCGAGCACGCTGCCGCCCTCTTTCCACGGCGCGTCACCGGCAAAGTCGAACTTCCACAGGTTTCCCTGCGTGTCGCCGGCATACAGGAGGCGCGTGGAACGGTCGGCGCCGGCATAGTCGCCGACCGGGCCGAGCGCATTGACCAGGGTGGTGTCAGCCGGTTTCGGCAAGACGATCTTTTGATAATTCACACCGCGTTGCCACGGTTCGCCGGGCGGCTTGTCCATTGCCACGAGAAACAGCGCCGCAGCTTTCTTCGAATTTTGGTTGTTGAAACCCGACGGGACCACGGCGAACCAGCGGTAGACCGCGGGTGCACTGCCCTTGGCCGCGACAGTACGAAACTTCAAGATCCGCGGCGCCTGGGTAACGTGTCCCATGTCGGCGTCATCGTCGCCGGTGAATTCCCACAGCACGTTCTCTGCGCGGAAGTCGGAGGGCCGGGTCACGTCGAGGGCAAAGATTCCACGAGCACCTCCACCCATTCCTGACACGAGCGCGGTGCGCCACGCGCCGTTGGACAATTGCACTTCGTCCGCTGCGGGACTGCCGTCGACATAGGGCCGATGTACGTAGTCGGGGGAGGTGTAGCTTGAGAGCGCGGTAGAAAGCGAACTCGGCACGTAGGCGAAAAGCTCTTCGCCGGTGTCGGCCGCAAAAGCGTGCAGCATGCCATCGTTGGCGCCGACGTACACCGTGTGGCGACGGCTCTTGTTGCTGGCGACGAACGCGTCATATCCGGCACCCTGCACGGCACTGCTTGGTGCGCCGACCAGCAGCGGTGTTGAATTGACAACATCACCCATCACCGAATCACGCACGCGGAAGACTCCGCCGGCCTTGTCGGACTCCTCGGTGCGGCCACCGCGAAGGTACGCCACACGCTTTTCACCGAGTCCGTCCTTGGCATCGTCTTGGCCGAACGGTTGCGTATTGAGCGCATCGGCCCATCGCTTGTCGTTGGACAATCCCTTCCAGCTGAACGCCGCGCCAGAACGGCTGCTCGACTGGGTGAAGATCTTCCGGTCGTCCGGCCTCTTGTGCGTGGTCAGCAGGCTGCCGGCACTCCACGTCGGTCTGTCTGCCTTGGTCACTGCACCGACTTTCGGGTCGTAGCTCAGCGGGTATGCCTCCAGAGAGCCGGACCAGCGCGTGCTGTCGAGTTGGGGAATGTAGACGCTGGTCCCGCTGGCCGCGACGCGCGTGCTGGACAACGCGCCGCCGGCGATCGTGCCACTGGCCGCCCCGGCCTTCGCAAAGATCTGGCGGATGGCCGCGATCATCTCGTCGGGCTTGCTGGCAAGAAAGTAGTTGGCTGGCTTCGGCAGTCCGTCATCGTCGACGCCCGACTGCCACTCCGCATTCGCGATCACTTCCGCATCGCCAGTCGAGGCGGACGTCACGAATGGATTGCCGTCCTTGTTCTTGTCATCGAAGCCACCGTACTTGGCGGCAAGGTAGTACGCGCTGCCACGCTTGCCCTGACGAATCGTTCCATCGCCACCTTCATCGACGTCAACGGTGTAAGTCTTCACCCGTACATCCGGGTAGTCCTCGCGAATTTTCTGCGTATTCGCCCAGTAGGCCAGCCCGGCCCAACCGAGCGAACCCTGGTCGGAACCGGTGTGCAATGTCGCGATGTTGCTCGACGTGATCTGGCTGCCGTTGTTGTAGGCATAGGCACGGGGACCCGATGCATTGCCACGCGTCGTCAACGGCTCCTTGCGCGACGGGACCGTGTAGCGCAGCGCTTCTGCGTTCTCGAACCCACCGACAAGCCTCGACCAATACGCGGTGTCGGGTTCCAGCTTCGAGAGATCGACGGCGCGTACGCCAGACGGCCAACCATCCAGACCGTCGTTGGGCAGCCCTGGCAAAGAGTGCTCGTGGTGCGTGTTGAGGTCACCAATGGCCACGACGTAGTTCCGTTGACAGCTGGCAACCACGGGGTCCCACGCCTTCTGGAGCCCGGCACCCCATCCGGCGCTTTTGTTGTAAACCGGGAAACCGTCCTTCATCGCTTCCGTCATTCCCGCCGTCGCCTGCTCGCTGGGCGGCTGACCCTGCAGATATCGCAGCGATTCGTAGTACAGCTCACCGATCGTGTCGAGCGACTTGTACGTCCCTGGCGACGGGCCGGTACGGCCGAACTGATTCAGATAGTTCACAACGCCGCTCAGGCCTTCGGTGCTAGCGAGCGGATTGACCACGAAGACGCCCGTGCGTGCGTCCCACTCAGCCGCTTCGTTGACGACCCTCTCGAACTTTGCGTTCTCCGCATGCGGGCCCGCAAACTTCATCGGTGCGCGAAGCACGCCGCCATACCGCGCGTTGGTGTTGTCCATCAAGTACCCGAAAGCGGCGAAGCGCATCTTCTCGGCGTACGTTTGAATGGTGCCTACAGGCTTGAAGCGACCGCTGGATTGCTTGACGCACAGGTCCCTGCGCAGCGGCCCTTCTGCGGCCGAACAGACTCGTACGCGCGCGAAATACGCCCCTGGTCCGCCGGGTCCGTGGACTTGATCGGTTCCAGGCTTTGCACAACTGCCGGTCGACGTCGAGCCCACGAACAACATCTGGCGGCAGTTCGCGATCCGCACCGTGCCTGCCGCCCCCAGCGTTGCAGAAAGCGGCGTCAGTTTGTCCAGATTGCCGCGAAGCACGCGCGCGGGAAAGTTGTAGCCGGCGTTGTAGAAGTTGTCCTGCAGCACAGCGCGTTGCAACACCGTTTGGTCCAATGTGTCGACGACCCGGTCGCCACCGGTCATGGCGTAGCGCAGCATGTCGATGGCCGAGGACGCAGCCCAATTGAGCATGTTGCCACTCCACTTTTGCGCACAGACGATCGCGCCAGCGGAGACAGTGGCGCTTGCGGTCCGCTTGAAGTAGCCGTCGGCAACGGTGTAGTCGTAGCAACCCATCGGGTCCCAATAGCCGATGTACGACTTGGTGATGTCGAACTCACCGCGGTAGGCGGCCCCCGTGGTCGGAAATTCCACCGAAAGGTCGAGCACCATGTTGGGCTTGACGCGCGAGGTGGTCGAGAACAACGGTTCATCGGCCAACACGGCATCTGGAGGGACGGCGGCGGTTTCTCCAGCGTGTGCAAGAAGCGAGGCCGCCCCCAGACTCAGAACCAGTGCCACGGCAGCACTCTTCGATTTGCCATGTCGATTTTCGACCATGCGAGCTCCTCTCAGGGACAGCCGGAACTGATTACCGGCTTGTATAGATTCGTCTGAAGAACCACCTGCGTTTCGGCATCGACGCCGAAGCCGATGGCTGTGACACGGAAGATGTGGGTTGCACGGCCAGCACTGGCGTTCTCCAGGCGATCGGCCTGCCACCCGCCCCTGTTTCGCACGACTTCGACGATGTAGCGCGGCAACGCTGCTGGCGTAGCGCCCTTCCCGACGAGGTATTTCTGTCCGGTGAAACTTCCATAGGGGACCGATCTCGCACCGCTCGGCGAAAGATCGACCTTCATCCATGTCGGCGTGGTACCGGGTTCGGTCGGCGCGCACAGGCCGAGATTCGCACCGGTGCCGCATCCCTCTACGAACGGTGCGACGTCCTTGTCGTTGAACAGACAGAGCCTGGCCGCGTTGTCGGGGTTGGGACCGAGGATGTCGAGCTCGGCATCGATCAGCGCGGCCTCGGCGGCCTGCAGCGCGATCTCGCTGTCTCTGTCGCTGCGCGCACCCCGTTCGTTGACGAGCGACAGTTGCGCTGCACCGATGCCGAGCACTGTCACGACGACCAGCAGCAACATCACCATGACCAACGAGAAGCCGCCAGACCGACGACGTCCCCACAGCCTCTTGGCAACGCGCGTCATGCCGGATCCTTCATGACATTGCGCAGCATCAATGTGAAGGTCGACACCAGCCGAAAACGACCGTCGTCGGGCGGGTCGAAAGAGACGCTGTCCTTGAACTCCTCGCCCAGGGGGTAGAGCTTGTAGTCGTGGCCCTTCAACTTCCTGAGATCGCCATTCGGTCGATCGCTGCGCACCACGATGCCCACGCGGACGGCCACCACCTTCCGCCACGCCGCATTGGTTGGCGCGCCCGACTCCTGGGCTTTGGCAGCAATGCCCTTGGCGTCGAGCCATGCATCGGGAACGCTGTCGCCATCGGCGTCGTAGCCGTAGGCCACCTTGAACTTTTCGACACCGCGAGCCAGCGGCTCGGACCTGAAGTCGCCGCTGGCGGCCCTGTACTTGCAATAGAGCGCAGGTTCTCCGTCTCCCGTCGACGATACGAAGAAAAAGCTCCATGCCCGGTCTGCAGCGGTCGGTGACGCAGACGGGCCTTTCTGCTTGTTGCCCAAACAGTCGATGATGGTGCTGTCGGCTGCATCTTCGTCTGCCTTGCTGCGCCCGAAGAACCGGACCAGCAACGAGTCGTTCAGCGATGTCTTGTCCGAATCGTTCGCCCCCACGCCACGGTCCGTTCTGTTGACGACTGCGTTGGCGGCGCCCACCACATTGAGGTCGTCCGCGCTGTTGGATTCCTGGAGCACTGCGCTGCTCGCGGCGACGGCCATGCCGTCGGTCATACGGTCCGGTGCGTAGTCTACGTAGCCGGCCTGACGGACCACGCTCTGCACGACATGGCGCGCAAACCGGAGCGAATCCTGCGCGCCCTGAATGTCGGCGTCGGTGTTGAAGAGCTTCTTGCCGGCAAGAAAGGCGACCGTGGCGGCAAGAACGACGACCAGGCCGATCGTCATGGCGACCATCAGTTCGACGAGCGTGACACCGCGCTGCTGCGCACCGCACCGCTCAGAAGCCGTCGGGCGAGAAAGCATCGTAGGCCTGTCCAGCAACGATCTGCATGACCACCCGTGGCGGACGCGTGCGGATTTCTTCTTTCTCTGCCTTCGTCGGCAAGCGAGACGTCCAACCCAGCTTGACGACGAGATTGCGTCCGTTGCCGCTGCAGGACCATGCCTGGCTGCCGTCCTCCGCGGGCGGCGTGTCGTCGAAGCACACGACGACGCGGGCGTCGGGCAGCGTGTCGTCCACTCGGCTCAACCAGCCTCGAATGTCCCAGGCCGCGAGCCTCGCCGGGGTGCAAGTCGCTGCGAGCCCGGTGCAGCCATCACCTGGATCGCCACCGGGCAGCGCGTCGCCGCTCTTCCAATCGGAAATGACGTAAGCGTTACCTGGCCCGTTGCGCGCAGCGATGCGCTTGTTGATTCGGGCCTTTTCGGAAAGCTCGCGAATCAGATTGACCGCCGCAGTGAACGACCCCGACTCGTGGGTGCCGCGCACGGCGGCCATCAGCATGCCGACCGCCCCCAACAATCCGATGCTGAGAACGATGATCGAGATCAGCACCTCGACAAGAGAAAAGCCCTCGACCGCGCGCTGGGGCCTGAAAGACGCCATTTGTTTTTCCTCCCTGACTTTGAGCTGTCGCAGTCAGAGGCCCTGCGCAGTCGTTTGGCGAAGTCTAGGTTGGAACTCTTCGGCTGTTTCGGCCGTTCGTCCGGGCGCGTCGACCGCTCGTATCATCTGAGCGCTGGCGTGCGCGCTTCTTGCATTTCGATGACTTTCGCGACGCGTTCTTCGGCGCCGCACACGGGCTTCTCTTCCATGGCACCTCCTCTTTCAGACCTGCAGCATGTCGACTGTGCGCATCGGCTTTCGACGAGCGCCTTGCTGTCGACAGATCCCAATCCGCGGGTCGGCTGCGTGATCGTCGATGCGCTCGGTGGGCGACTCGGGAGCGGCTGCACTCAGCCCGTCGGCGGCCCGCACGCCGAAGTCATGGCCCTTCGCGATGCTGCGGCCGAGGGTCGTTCGGTTGTCGGCGCCACGGCCTATGTCACCCTCGAACCGTGCGCCCATCACGGACGCACCGGTCCGTGTTGCGATGCGCTGATCGCCGCAGGCATCCGGCGAGTGGTGGCGTCGATCGCCGACCCCAATCCCCTGGTCTCAGGCCAAGGCTTCGATCGCCTGCGCGCAGCGGGTGTCGACGTCGAAGTGGGCCCTGGCGCCGTCGAGTCGCGTGAACTCAACATCGGCTTCTTCAGCCGGATGGTTCGCAAGACGCCGTGGGTGCGCCTCAAGACGGCCGCCTCGCTCGACGGCAAGACCGCGCTGTCCAACGGCGTCAGTCAATGGATCACCGGCGAGCCGGCACGGACCGACGGCCACGCCTGGCGCGCCCGCGCCAGTGCGGTCTTGACCGGCGTCGGAACGCTCATGGAAGACGACCCACGGCTCGACGTGCGTCGGGTCGAGACGCCACGGCAGCCGCATCTGGTCGTCGTCGACAGCCGGCTGCAGACGCCGCCCGACGCGAAGATCTTCGACGTGCCGCATCGACAGGTCTGGCTCTATGCGGCCACCCGCGATGAGCCCAGGGCCCGTGCGCTCGAAGCACGCGGCGCCACGGTCACCGTCCTCGCCAATGCCGACGGCAAGGTCGACCTGGCGGCGATGCTCCAAGACTTGGCGGCGCGTGAAGTCAACGAACTGCATGTCGAGGCCGGGCACAAGCTCAACGGCTCGCTGATGCGCGAGGGATTGGTCGACGAGTTGCTGGTCTATCTGGCGCCGAAGTTCATCGGCAGCGGCCTGGAGATGGCGAGCCAGCCGAATGCGGGCGGTGCCCTGACGACGCTGGCTGGCGCGTTGCCGCTCGAATTCCGTTCGGTCGACAGGTTCGGCCCCGATCTGCGCATCGTCGCGCGCGTTGCCGGGCGCGATCGGTTCTGACGCCGCAAACACCGCGCCGCGAGCCGGGGCCGGTCAATCTCTGCGAAAATGCGGCGATGTTCACCGGAATCATCACCGGCGTGGGGCGCATCGCCGCCGTACGCGACCTCGGAAGCTCTTCGACCTACGGCAAGCGGCTCAGCATCGCAGTGCCCGACGGCTATCTCGACGACGTCGGGCTCGGCGACAGCATCGCGCTCAACGGCGCCTGCATGACCGTCACCTCGCTGGACCCGGCACAGCAGCAATTCACCATCGACATCTCCGCCGAATCGCTCGACAAGACCGCCGGCCTCACCGAAGAAGCCGGCCGCGTCAACCTCGAGAAGGCGCTGCGCGCCAACGACCGCCTGGGTGGCCACATCGTCTCGGGCCATGTCGACGGCATCGGCACGGTCAGCCGATTTGCATCGGTCGGCGAAAGCTGGGAGCTGCGTGTGCTCGCGCCCCCTGCCCTCGCCCGCTTCCTGGCGTACAAGGGCTCGATCACCGTCAATGGCGTGAGCCTGACCGTCAACAGCGTGGACGACGTGGCGGAAGGCAGCGAGATCAGCATCAACTTGATTCCGCACACGGTGGAAAACACCGCGCTGGGCGCGTTGCGTGAAGGCAGCCGCGTGAACCTCGAAATCGACACCGTGGCGCGCTATGTGGAGCGCATGCTCCAGGCCGGCATGCTTCCCACCGCACAGAAAGACTCCGCACCATGAACGCTTCCGTCACGCCCATCGCGGGCACCCGCAACGGACGCGCCCCGGCGCCCATCTCGCCCGTGAGCGAGATCGTGGCCGAACTCGCCGCCGGCCGTATGGTCATCCTGGTCGACGAGGAAGACCGCGAGAACGAGGGCGACATCGTGATCGCCGCCGACCATGTCACGGCCGAGTCGATCAACTTCATGGCGCGCCACGCGCGCGGACTGATCTGCCTGACGCTCTCGCGCGAGATGTGCGAGCGGCTTCAGCTGCCGCCGATGGTGGCGCGCAATGGCGCCAAGCACTCCACCGCGTTCACCGTGTCGATCGAAGCGGCCGAGGGCGTGACCACCGGCATTTCCGCGGCCGATCGCGCGCGCACCGTGCAGGCCGCGGTGGCACGCGACGCGGTGGCGACCGATCTCGTGCAACCCGGCCACATCTTCCCTCTGCAGGCGGTCGACGGCGGCGTGCTGATGCGGGCCGGCCACACCGAAGCCGGCAGCGACCTCGCCGCGATGGCCGGCTGCTCGCCCGCCTCCGTCATCTGCGAGGTGATGAACGACGACGGCACCATGGCCCGCCTGCCCGACCTGCAGCTGTTCGCCGCAGAACACGGGCTGAAGATCGGCACCATCGCCGCGCTGATCGAGCACCGCAGCCGTACCGAGACGCTGGTGCAGAAGCTCGGCTCGCGCGAGATCGAGACGGCCTACGGCCGCTTCACCGCGCATGCGTTTCAGGACAAGCCGAGCAACGGCGTGCACCTCGCGCTGGTGCGGGGCACATGGAGCGCCGACCAAGCCATCGCCGTGCGGGTCCACGAACCCCTCTCGGTGCTCGATGCGCTCGAAATCAAGCGCTCGCTGCACTCCTGGGGGCTGGACGCCAGCCTGGCCTACATCGCGAAGCAGGACCAAGGTGTTGCCGTGCTGTTGAACTGCGGCGAGACGGCCGCCGAATTGCTCGCGCAGTTCGATGGCACAGCACGGCCCGCGCAAGCTCCCGAACGCGGCCGCATGGACCTGCGCAGCTACGGCGTGGGCGCGCAGATCCTGCGCGAATGCGGCGTGCACAAGATGCAACTGCTGGGCACGCCCCGCCGCATGCCGAGCATGGCGGCCGGCTACGGCATCGAGATCACCGGCTACATCCAAAAGGACTGACACGTGCTTCATGCAAACAAGGGCGCCGAAGCGCCACTGGACGGACGCGGCCTGCGCATCGGCATCGTGCAGGCCCGCTTCAACGAGGACGTCACCGACGCGCTGGCCGCGGCTTGCCAGACGGAGCTGGCTGCGCTGGGCGTGGCCAGTGAGGACATCACGCACCTGCGCGTGCCCGGCGCGCTCGAAGTGCCGGTGGCCCTGCAGGCGCTGGCGCAGCGCGGCGGCTACGACGCGTTGATCGCACTGGGCTGCATCATCCGAGGCGAGACCTACCATTTCGAACTCGTGGCGAACGAGTCCGGTGCGAGCGTGAGCCGCATCGCACTCGACCATCGCCTGCCCATCGCCAACGCGATCCTCACCACCGAAAACCTCGAACAGGCCGTGGCGCGTCAGACCGACAAAGGCCG
>Ga0247803_1001056_pt1 | contig 14558 bp, 11 predicted proteins | sample UWRJL014104B1_FD_180928 | JGI IMG/M metagenome (GOLD analysis project Ga0247803, IMG submission 180928) | Plant litter microbial communities from Arlington Agricultural Research Station in Wisconsin, United States - UWRJ-L014-104B-1 | ecosystem: Environmental > Terrestrial > Plant litter >...
CATCAACCCCAACTTCGCAATCGGCGCCGTCGACCGCCGGCTGTTCGGATCGTTCGTCGAGCACCTGGGCCGGGCCGTCTACGACGGGATCTACGAGCCGGGGCACCCGACCGCCGACGACGAGGGCTTCCGCGGCGACGTGCTCGAGCTGGTGCGTGAGCTCGGGGTGAGCACCATCCGCTACCCCGGCGGCAACTTCGTGTCGGGCTTCAAGTGGGAAGACAGCATCGGCCCGCGCGAGCAGCGCCCGACGCGCCTCGACCTGGCCTGGCACTCGACCGAGACCAACGAGGTGGGGCTGCACGAGTTCGCCAGCTGGCTGCGCAAGGCCGACAGCGAGCTGATGCTCGCCGTGAACCTCGGCACCCGAGGCGTCGAGGAGGCGCTCGACCTGCTGGAGTACGTGAACGTTCCGTCGGGGTCGACGCTCAGCGACCAGCGCGTCGCCAACGGCGAGGTCGAGCCGCTCGCCGTGAAGATGTGGTGCCTCGGCAACGAGATGGACGGGCCGTGGCAGCTCGGCCACCGCAACGCCGACGACTACGGCAAGCTCGCGTCGATGACCGCCAAGGCCATGCGCCAGCTCGACGACGGCCTCGAGCTCGTCGTCTGCGGCAGCTCCAACCGCACCATGCCGACCTTCGGCGCGTGGGAGCGCACCGTGCTCGAGCACACCTACGACGACATCGACCTCATCTCGTGCCACGCCTACTGGGCCGAGAACAACATCGACCTCGGCAGCTTCCTCGCCGCCGGCTACGACATGGATCAGATGATCGAGGAGGTCGTCGCCACCGCCGACAGCGTGAAGGCCGCCCGCAAGAGCGACAAGACGATCAACATCTCGTTCGACGAGTGGAACGTGTGGGACATCAACCGCTACCAGGAGCAGGACGCGATCACCGGCGTCGGCACCTGGCCGGTCGCGCCCCGACTGCTTGAGGACTCGTACACGGTCGTCGACGCGGTCGTGGTCGGCAGCCTGCTGATCTCGCTGCTCAACCACGCCGACCGGGTCAGCTCGGCGAGCCTCGCCCAGCTGGTGAACGTGATTGCGCCCATCATGACCGAGCCGGGCGGCGCCGTCTGGAAGCAGACCACCTTCTTCCCGTTCGCCGTGACCTCGCGTCTCGCCGGCGCCACCGCGCTCACCTCTCGCCTGGTGTCGGACACCTACGAGACCAGCGCCTACGGGACGGTCAAGATCGTGGATGCCGCGGTGACCACTGATTCCGACGGCACCTCGGTGTTTCTCGTGAACCGCAGTACGACAGACGCGTCGACCGTCACCCTCGACATCGCAGCCCTCGGCGACGTCTCCGTGGTCGAGGCCGTGAGCATATTCGACGACGACATTCACGCCGCGAACACGCTGTCTGATCCTTCGCGGGTCTCTCTGCGCACGATCACGACGGCCGACATCACCGACGGCACCCTGACGATCGACCTGCCCCCGGTCTCCTGGACGGCCCTGCGCCTGGAGTAGCCCCTTCCCGCCGGTTGAGTAGCGCCGTCTACGGCGCGTATCGAAACCTCACCCGCCCGCGCCGCGCGTCACAAAAGCCATCGTGACCATCGACAGGTGATCACGCGAGACGACCGAAGTGAGAATCCGATCGCCCAGGTCCGCTCCAACGGCATAGACGTTGAGGTCGGAGTCAATCTGCATGCCGGTCACGTCGACACCATCGATCGGCACGGTGGCAGGCTGGATGTGCCGTTCTGTGACGGGAGAATCCAGCTCGCCCGGGATGCCGCCGACCACTCGCTGCTCGCGGAAGGTGTTCATCAGTACGTGATTGACATGCCTGACCAGAGTCGACTCCGGCGTCTGCCACTCGGCGTCGGTTTTACGAGTGGTCACAACGGCCTCCCACAACATCGGGTACCGCATCAGCTCACGACGCTCCATCATCCAGTCCGGTAGTGGCCGAACGGGAGGGGCGTCGAGCGCTTCGCGATCCGAGTTGCTGAGATCGCCGAGATTCACCGGATCGTCGCGATCGCGAGGGTTTCGCCAGAGCGTGTAGGTGAGGACCACTGAATCGAGGATCATCTCACCTCCGTTCGACGACGACCCGGTCGTCCCAACCGCCAATTCCTGCAGCGAAGGCTGCGCGACGAAGGACATCATCGGGACGGTGAACAGGCCTGCAACTTCATCGACCGTCGGAGGCGGCGGAATGTCTTCCGGATTGATGTCTGAGAAGTGCATGCCAGACAACCTACGCAACCAGCGGCGGCACATCCACCTTCGTCGCTGTTCGCGGCGGCGCTCCGCTGCCCAGCTCCTTGTGCACCTTGAACACCACGACCGGAATCAGCACCAATGAGCGCAGGTCGAAAAGCGCGTGCACCACGATCGCTACAACAATGCTCCCGGTCGCCAGGTAGATCGTCATAAACGCAGCGCCCATGATGACCGCGCCGATGATGCCGGGCGCTCCCTGGTAGACGTGCAGCAGACCGAAGATCAGGATGCTGACCGTCACCGCGGCGACGGCGCTGCCGGTCACGCCGAAGATTAACACCGGCAACGCGAGCCGGAACAGCAGCTCTTCGACGACTCCCGCGTTGATCGCGAGGGCCGCTCCGTACTTGAGTTCGACACGGTTGCGGGGGAGCAGCGCCTGAACGTCGCCGAGCGCCGGAACCTCGGTCTCGCTGCGCGCGAGCACGATGCCGAGCACCGCACCTCCGCCGAGCAGAATCACAAAGGCCGTGACTATCGCCGGCCCCAGCCAGCCGCTCTCGGCGAAGGCGCTGCGTGCATCCGCCACGAAGCCCCACTGGTTCACCGCGTCCAGGAACAGCGGAACGTACTGCCAGCTCAGCAGCAGCACGACCACGGCAGCCCCGCCGAAGTTGAGGAACGACTGCCGCACCCACTTGCGGAACATCTTCTGGCGCCGCTTGGTGGAGCGCAGGCGTTTGAAGTCGCGGTACTCACGGCGGTCCTTGCGCACTGCGTTCCAGACCATGAACGCGAGTAGCAGCGCGAGCACGACGCCGAGGATGTAAGGCGTCAGCGCAGAGTCGGGTGAGAGCACGTGTCTAGTTTGATGGACGGGGCTGGGAGCATCGTGCGGTTGCTGCGCCTGTGACTACGAGGCTCTGAACTCGTCGAACCTTTCGGCAAGGGATTCCTGCGACGGGCGATCCAATTTGCGCCTCGGCAAGCGAATTACCCGACCGTCCATTTCTTGCAGTCCGTGGAGCAGCATCGGTCCGTCGACCTCTTGCATAAGTTCCTCATCGACTTTGACTCTGTAGTCGGGAGTGATACCCAGAAAGTTATTGTCGTAAGCCGAATGGTGAATCTTGCACAGGGCGAGACCATTCGATACACGAGCAAACCCTTCGACGTGCGTGTCAGGCAGGATGTGCGCTGCGTCAAGAAGGCGAGCATGCTTAAGGTCGCAAATTGAACATGATACCGAGTAGGCAGTCATGACCTTTGCCCGAAAAACCGGCTGGTGAAGTCGTACTTGCACGACCCGCGATGCGTAACGTCGTTGGTCTGCGCTCTGACCAAGAGGGTCCGCGAAGAGTCGGGTGGACTCGTCGACCGAAATGCTAAATACGCTTTCAGCGGGGTCGTCTGCGATTGCATAGACCGGATATACGGCGATGTAAGCGCCGGGTCGTACACCCTGGAAATAGATTAACGGATCCCTGCGTTCGAATGCGATTCGAAGCTTCGCGTTATCGCTCGTGTTGTCGGAGCGGTATCGGTACCGGATCAAGCCATCGACCTCGACGATGTCTGCGTACGGGCTGTCGGCGCTCGTGAGAACACTGAGAGTGGATGAAAGTTGTCGGGGGTTCCTGATTCCGCGACCTCGATCGAGCAAAGGGATGCTTTCGCCTTCGTATTCATAGGATATGAGTTCGTCGCGAGTGAACTCGAATTGCCCCGCAATGTGCTTTTCGTCCAACCACCTGAAAATATCCCGACGAATGCGATCCTGCTCTTGGTCCGAATACATATGAGCTTCTTATCATGTCTGAGGGATTATCAGAAGATCTTATGGCTCATGTCTTGGACACGTTTCTGCCACCCAGCCTGGTTGATTCGCCACTAGGTTCTCGACCGTTGGGTGCAGTTCAGATTTGTTGGGGTGGTGTTCAACCGGCGAAGTTCTGCATCTTGCCGGCACCTACGACGCGAGGTTAAAATCCTGGATTTCTAGATCGGGCTCGGCGGCGACTGTGGCACGTGCGCGCTGTGATGTGGTCGACGCGCGACTATCCTTGAACCCCTCAATCGCGAGATCCGGTATCAGGAGCGCAACTATGGAGCGAGTCAAAGCCGGGGGAACCGCGTTGCCGATCATCACCGACATATCGCCACGTTTGTTGACTGACGCGAACGAGAAGTAGTCAGGGAACCCCTGGATTCTGGCAGCCTCGTGCGCCGTAAGCGCTCGGGGCAGGTCCGGGTGCATGTACCGCCCTTGACCGATGCTCCCGAAGCCACTCGTAAGGGTCTGTGCTGGCTCAGACCAGCGGAGCCGCCCGTACATGGACTTGTAACTGTGAGCGTTTTGATGGCAAACCGGGCGCATTTCGTTAGGCAGGTCAAACAAGTTGTTGTCGAGCAGATAGTGCATTCGCTCGATATTGTCCTGGCTGGGCACTGGCGGCACGTCGTACCCGAGTCGGTCGGTTTCCGCCAGTGTAGCTAGGTCGCCAATTGCCCATCTGAGGTCATGCCCGGGCTCGGCTTCTCGAACACTCAAAGCCGCGAGAATCTCACCCGGAGATATGGAGGGTACTCGCGAGGCGAGAAGTACGTGCCTCTTGCGTGTCTGGGCGACACCGAGGGTGCGAAGCGCGATGGTGTCAGTTGCTACTTCATATCCGAGCAGTTCTAAATGCCTGACCGTTGTTTGGACAACCTGGTCCGTATCAAGTCTTACTGTCGGGACATTTTCGATGAGGACGATTGCGGGCACAAGAACTTCAGCCGCGCGCCCCATGCGGGCGTACAGCAGATTCTTGGGGTCCTTTCTTCTCGTTTTGTTGTTTAAATTGCTGTGGCCTTGGCAGGGCGGACCGCCAACCAGGAGGTGGACAGTCGGGTGCTTTTCCCGAACTCCAACCTCGGTTTCCGTTAATGGACTTCCAAGGTCTCCGTCGAAGTAGGCTTCGACTGAGTCGGTGATGACATTTGCGAAGGGAAAGTTGGCCTTGTAGACCCCGGTAGCCGCAACTTCAAAATCGATAGCGAGCGGCACTTCCATGGCGAGGCCGGCAGCTATTGCTGCTTGCTGGATGCCAAGCGTCAGACCGCCGCAGCCTGCAAAAAGATCGACAACGCGAAGCGGGTTTGCGCCCACTGCATACCTAGGTCGGGTCTTTGTCGTCAGGGAAGGCACATATGAGCGGGGCACCCGTCCAAGAATACCTAGATTCATGCGAGCAACCCGACTTCATTGGCGCGCAGCGCATGAGCGGACGGGCGGCGACGAGACGCGTCGCGGCTTGGCCTGTTCTCCACGCTCGACGTTGGATGCTTACAAATCATTGAGCGATCGTAATTATCGACTCAAGCTCTTTTCGAAATGAGACCGGCTTACCTTCGTAGTTGAGCAAGATGCGGTTGGTTGCGTTCGCACCATAAAGAGAGGCCATAGCGCAAACCACTACTCCTGCCGGTGTTCTCGAAGGGAGGGGAAATGCTGGCCGGCTTTCGTTGGTAGCCGAGTGGTCAAGAGCTGGGTAGTTTATGGAGTCGAAGATCTTCGGTGCATGAAATCCGAGAGACGGCACCACCTTTCCCGCGTCCCAAGACGTCGTGCGCTGTACGTGCGGAAAATGATGGAACCCGTCTCCAGCGCCGATACCGACGTCTGGCATCTCGAATCGCCACCCATCTGCCATGACCAGTGAAGCACTCGACGGACTATCCTTTCCGACGTAATAGGTTGCAACCCTTACCGACAGGTCCAAACGGTCGTCGAATTTTCGAACTACGAACTGGACGACCGGGTATAGTTCCGGCTTTCCGATGCGGATGGGCGTCGCGTGTATGTACTGCGGCAGATAGTCCCATGCCGATTCGCCGGCATGCGCTTTTGCCGTATCTAAGGAGTTTCGAATCGTCCGCATCCGGAGTTGGGGAAAATAGAGACGGTATGAGTCCGCTTGATCGCTGTCCTCGGAACTGTGGCCGGTTGAGTAACTCGACCAGGCATCGATCACGTTCAAGAGCACTTGCGCGTGCTCCTCCCAAAGTTGACCGGTCACCGGAGTCGCACAGAAGGCCTGTAGTCCACTTCTTCGCCTTCAGGAACTCGAACGAACCTTCGAAAGTAGGTCCCGGGTAGCTTGCTCGTGAACTGTTGTAGATCGTCTCGATCGAAGAATCGCGAAACGTCCTCTGCGAAAACTAGAGGTAGAGCTGGCACCGCTGACGACGTGAAACCTGGGCTCAGCTCTCGGATCTTCTCGGAGGAGTAAACAGGTCGACCAACTAGTTTGCTCACCGGCGAAAGGGCTTCCTTCACGGGTGAGAGAGCCGCCGCGGGCACGCCCGACTTGGCTGCCATCGAATTCCAGAAATAGGGGTCACCGACGTTGTCACCAAAAGCGCGTGGGTGGCGCGCAACCAAGTGAGGCACGTCAAGGAGAATATTTTGAGGCGCCACCACGCTGCGCGCAAGCCAGCGCAGCAGTACAGAAGCGACCATCCGGTGGACCTGTTCCTCTGGCGCTCCAAGTACCTCGAATCGGAACCCGAGGCTTGACCACGCCAGGCTCCGGAATGTTGCAGTTTCCGGGTTAGTGAGGTGAGAGAACGCATCAAACTGTTCTGGCGCAAGATCGTCCGGATCCAGGTCTAGCTTCGAAAAAATGACCTCGTCGAGGTTCTCAGTTACGTACTGAATGGCAGCCGGTAGAGCATCCAGCCTTTCGCGGAGCAGCGGCCAGGACCATGGATTGAACGTCCCTTGGGCCGGCTGACCGGTCCACAAGGCCGAATCGCCTATGTCTGCGTTAGTTATGTATAGGTCCGCGAACCCGCTGTTCCATTTGCTCATTGTGAGGTCGAAGAATCGGTCACCGAAGAATCGGTTTACCACGACGAGGTATCCGGCAGAAGTGAAGGATCGTAGCTGACGGGCCAGCGTTTCTCCGGACTGATTACGGAGTGCGCGATTTACCGCGTCACCGTCGATTCCGAGCTTGGCCAGGTCGTTCGAATTGGGTGTCAGATCAGAGTCAAGAATCAACAGCTCTGCTGTGTCGAGGCGATCCAGCATCGCTAAGTCCCGCTCGCTCAAGTGGCTACGCAGCGACGCGGAATCCAGCTGTTTTCCCGCAGCCTCGCGCCACGGACGTTCAGCATCGGAAAGGGCTTCGACCATGGTGACGAGATCGTTACCTGTAACAACCTCAACCTCCCATTCGTCGCCTAGAAATGGACGGACTTTAGACGCCCAAGTCTCCACACGAGTCATGTGATCGTCGCAAATCAGGGCCAGTCGCTTTGCTGTCATGCTTTTCGGTTCCATTCGATGTTTACTGCTGTCGACTGTCCTGGAGGCGGTTCGGAAAAGTAGACACGGACTCGCATCTCATCAGCGATCATTCGAACAATAGTCAAACCCAAACCCGTCCCTCCCATGCCTTCCTCAATTTCATTGGCTGATAAGTTCAGGCGCCGTTCGAACGGCTTCCAGAGATCCGTCGCAGTCGCCAAGTCGACCCCGACGCCGTTGTCCATGACGCGAATTTGGCCGCCTCGCTGTGTCTCACGGCCGTCGATCGTGACTAGTGGACCTGGCATATGGCGCAAAGCGTTGAACGCATTGACAAGAAGATTTTGAAAAAGCGATGTCCACGCGGGGTAGGAAGCAGATGGGAGGGACAGGCCAATCGGAACCCCAGTGAAATCAATATCGATTTCGTGTGATAGCGAGCGAACTTGATTCTTGACGTCTCGAATTACATTTCGAGCTTCGAACGCGTCCACGGTGTCGCGATCTTCTGACGACATCAAGGGTTCGAATACCTTGCGAATCTCGCGAGATCGGGTTGCCCACGCTCGGATCTCGGCCGCGGACTCTTCAACAATTGCCTTCGAACGGTTGGCGACGTCGGGGAGTATGCCGTCCAGCCGATCGGCCAGGTCCCGGATCGTCGACACTTGCTTGCTCATTTCGTGTTCCACGGCCAACGACGTCATTCCTGCCGTTGCAAGGGCGCCGAGCAATGCGGAGTAACCTCGCCGCGACTTCTCGGAGAGGGAGACTTCGTTTGCGGCTGCCGTAATTGATCTCTCAAGGTGAGCGAACACCGTCGGAGGGATATCCGGGCGGGAAGCTCTCAGGGTTTGCCGAAGGTCTTCGAACGCGCTCGAAGCCGGCAAGAGCTCGACGGTTCTCGGGATCTCGACCTGGCGTGCTCGAGCCCTCTCCATGGCGTAAAGGTCGATGGGCGCTCGAAGAAGCACTCGGAGAACTTGATAGGCGCGATTATCGATTAGACGGTCGCGCGTGACTTGTATTGCGAGCCCCGAGTTGTCAGCATGCCCAGTCTCGATGCGAACGTCGGCCTCGTGGCTGGTCGATACGTCGACGGTTCCGTATAGACGTCTATTGGTCGGAAGGTCTGAAAGTCCTCGATCGACTCGGAGAGCGCTTGGAACAAGTTTCGACGCATTCAGTCTGGCGGAATGATCGCGTTCAATGTCTAGCCAGTCTTGCTCCGCTCCGTAGTACGGCAGCCTGAAGCCGTTGTCGTAGATACCTATGCCGCCGAAGCGACGAAGATAGTTTCGTGCGTCGGTGACCTTGAGGTTTTCCGGCTGTCGGTTCACAAGGTCGAAAACGAGGATTTCAAAGTCGAGTTTGTCCACCTCCGAGTTTTCGATCTTCCACACTGCTGTGGTGTTCGAAATTCCGCGCAGTTCAACCGTCGCTTCCAGATACCTCGTGGGGAGAGGGAGCGTGGCGACGCGCTTTCCTGGGCCGGGACGGGCGACGACCCGTGGGGCAGAGGCCGCCGACGTGTCGTCGTCGTCGTCCGCATCGGGCAGCGACATTGGGAGCACGTGGATTGGGCCCTCGGGAGGATTAGTGCCCAGGGGCAGCAACCGGCCGGTTATGCGCGCATTCCAAATCCCGAATATGGCATTCATTTTTGCGGCGAACGCATCAACCACCGCCTGCTGCTCCGCGAGCAGCTCGATCGAAAAGTCTGCACCGCTAAGGTCTTCAAACGGCGGCTGCAGCGCCCAGATTTCCTCTCCTAGCTTTGCGAAACTTTTCTTGTCCCACTCTTCTACAAGGCCCTTGAGGCGTATGGAAGTGCCACTTCGACTTCCCCCCGGGAACCTTTGAATCGCCGCCGTGCTTCGGACGTCTACTTCGATCGAAGTTAGATCGTCTTCTCGAACGGCTTCATCCCAGTCGATGGAAGCGCTTATTTGCTCGTGAACATTAGAGCGCGCGTCGGCGGGATTTTTTAGCGCGACGGATGTGATCTCGATGCCTCGCGCGAGCAGCTGCGCCGCAAGCCGGCCCACTCCTTTCGAGCCCGTCATTCGGCGCTCAAGCCGTGGGGAAAGTCGCTCGTTCACCTTGTGGACGGTTCCGATCCGTAGCCACTTGGTCGCGAAATCGTTTTCCGACATTCCATGGCCATTGTCGGTTATCCGGATCTCGTCGCCCGAGAACTCGATTTTTACAACCGTTGCGTCGGCGTCGTAAGCATTCTTAATCAGTTCGGCGAGTGCAATATGAGGTCGCCCAACGAGCCGCTCACCGAGCTCTCGTAAGAGCTGCGCGTCAACGCTAAACGGATGCTTCATGCGCCCCTCCGAATTGCGCAATGGCGCGCCTAAATGAGGATATCGCCAACTATGCGGCTTCCGGGTCTCCGCATTCGCTTAAAGCTCTGCTCTGCCCATCAGTTGGACCGACAAAGAGCTTCAATCGCCTGACTCATTGACTTGTTCCTGGCCGCAGGCACCGATACGGATGTCGCGGTCGTCGAGCAGGCGTCCGGCGTCGTGTTCATCGGGGTCGCAGTCGCCGCGGTCGTGACCGTCGTCGCAGCGATCGCGATGCCGCGCCAGTCGCGCGTGGAGACGGCGTCGGGCGAGGCGGCGACCGCTTAGCGGGTCTCGATACGGTCGCTGGGCGACCTACTCGACCGGCTGTTGCGTCGCTGGGCGACCTACTCGACCGGCGGTTCTGCCGACGGGTCGACGTCCAGCCGCCACTCGGCCAGAAACTCGGTCACCGTCTTCGACTTCAGGTCGGCATTCACCTGGTCGAGGAGGAAGTCGGGGGATCCGACATCCGCCGGCGTTCTCATGACCTCGGAGCCGGTGTCGCGTCGGTAGACGACCAAGTCGACGTTTGTGGGGATCTCGCCGGCGAGAGCGGCCACGGTCATCGCGCCGTAGCGGCGGAGTTTGCGCCATCCGTGGACTCGGCGGGGGAGGAGCTCGGCGCGGAGGTAGTTGGCGGCGGGGTCCATGACATTGAGGTTAGACGCTTCGACAGGCTCAGCGGGCGTGGTCGGGGCGCTTCGACAGGCTCAGCGACCGACTGGGGGCCGGCCTTGCGCAACGCGCGCTATCAGCGCTAGTGTCTCTGTAAACGTTCTTGTAAACGTTTACGATACATCCACAAAGACGTAGGGAAGCGCATGGCCGAGGCCAAGAAGTCGACACTGGTGCTGGTCGCCGAGCGCGCCGGGGTGTCGATCGCCTCCGTGTCGCGTGTGCTCAACGGCCTCCCGGCGTCGGAGCAGATCTCCGCCAAAGTCAAGACCGCGGCCCAGGAGCTCGGCTACGTCGCCGACGCCACGGCCCGCTCGCTCAAAGTCGGCCGCACCGAGCAGATCGCGCTCGCCGTCGCCGACGTCGGCAACCCGGTGTACGTCGCGATGATGAACGAGATCTCGCGCGTCGTCACCGACGCCGGCTACCGGCTCGTCACCTCCTCGACCGGAAACGACGCCGAAGACCAGATCGCTCTGCTCTCGAGCCTCAACCGCGGCTACGCCGACGGCATGATCCTCAGCCCGCTGCGCGTCACCGAGCCGCTGATCGCCGAACTGCGCGCGAGCCGCCTGCCCATCGTCGTCATCGGATCGCTGCCCGAGGGCGTCGAGCTCGACAGCGTGCGCGCCGACTCGGTCGCCGGCATGGGCCTCGCCATCAAGCACCTCGCCAAGCAGGGCCGCCAGCGCATCGCGTTCGTCAACGGGCCGGTCGACACCGTTCCCGGTGCCGCCCGCCTCCGCGGCTACGTGACCGCCATGGACAAGCGCGGCCTGCCCATGCACGGCGACCTGCAGGTCAACGCCGACGACTTCACCTTCGCCGCCGGCCTCGTCGCCGCAGAGGCTCTGCTCGACCAGTCGGCACCCGACGCGATCGTGTGCGCCAACGACCTGCTCGCCGTCGCAACTATGAAGGTGCTCGCCCGCCGCGGACTCTCCGTCCCCGGCGACGTCGCCCTGATCGGTATGGATGACACGGAGATCGCTGAGCTCGTCACCCCGTCGATCACCAGCGTGAACCTCGGATCGGTCAAGCGTGCGCGCGAGGCGGCGAAGTTGCTCATCCGCCGGCTCGCCGACCCCGACGCCCCCGTGAAGCAGGTGGTGATCGCCCCCAAGCTCACGATTCGCGAGTCGTCGGTGATACCGCACTAGCGACAGGCTGCGGCCCCGAAGCATCCACCAGACAGACATCAAAGGCGATGAAGTACATGAGTCTTACCAAAGAAGCCCGGCTGAAGTCGGGCCGGCCGATGCGGCGCTCGAAGAGCAACCGCGACGCCTGGCTGCTGATTCTGCCGGCGATGGTTCCGGTCGTTCTGTTCAGCGTCTACCCGCTCGCGCAGGGCATCCTGCTCGGCTTCACCGACGCGGAGGCCGGCCTCAACGTCGAGACGAACTTCAACGGCATCGAGAACTACCAGAAGCTCGCGACCAACGAGCTGTTCTGGAACTCGTTCCGCATCGGCCTGATGTGGGCGTTCGGCGTCACGATTCTGCAGTTTCTCGCCTCGCTCGGCCTCGCGCTGCTGCTGAACCTCGACCTCAAGTTCCGCTGGCTCGCCCGCACCCTCGCGCTCGTGCCGTGGGCCATGCCGCCGGTCGTCATCGCCATCATGTGGCGCCTGATGCTCAACCCGACCTACGGACCGATCAACGAGGGGCTGCGGGCGGTCGGACTGCCCGGCGACATCAACTGGCTCGGTGACTTCTCGACCGCGCTGCCCGCCGTGATCGTCGTCGGCGTCTGGGCCGGGATGCCGCAGACCACCATCACGCTGCTCGCCGGCCTGCAGAACGTGGGCGCCGAGCTGCACGAGGCCGCGGCCATCGACGGCGCGGGCGTGTGGCAGCGGTTCTGGCACGTGACCCTGCCGGCGCTACGACCGATCATCGTCGCCATCACCACTCTCGACCTCATCTGGAACTTCAACTCGTTCGCCCTCGTCTACGTGCTGACGGCGGGCGGGCCGGGCGGGCAGACCATGCTGCCGATGCTCTTCGCCTACAACGAGGCGTTCCGCTACGGAAACTTCGGCTACGCGGCCGCGATGGGCAACGTGATGGTCGTCGTGATCGCCGTGTTCCTCTTCGTGTACCTCCGTGGCCAGGCAAGGAGCCGACTCTCATGACCACCGCCAACACCATGAGCCGGCGCACCCGCAGCGTCGTGCGCCCGCTGCAGTACCTGGCGATGCTCGGCTACGTCGTCTTCCTCGGCTTCCCGCTGCTGTTCCTCGTGCTCACAGCGTTCAAGACGCCGCAAGAGCTCATCTCGGCGACGCCGTCGTTTCTGCCGCAGAGCCTGAATCTCGACAACTTCATCCAGGCGATCGACAAGGCGAACCTCGTACAGGCCGCGGCGAACAGCCTGCTCGTGGCCGTGTCGACCACGGTGATCGTGACGCTGATCTCGCTGCCCGCGGCCTACGCCCTCGCGCGGTTCCGCACCAAGCTGCGCGGAGTCGCCACCGGCTGGATCCTGCTCAGCCAGGTGTTCCCGTTCATCCTGATCATCATCCCGCTGTTCCTGGTGCTCAAGCAGCTCGGCCTCGTCGACAGCCTGCTCGGCCTGATCCTCGTCTACACGGTGTGGTCGCTGCCCTTCGCTCTGTGGATGCTGCAGGGCTACATCGCCGGCATCCCCGTCGAGCTCGAAGAGGCCGGCGCCATGGACGGGGCCTCCCGCATCACGATCCTGCGGGTGATCATCCTGCCGCTGCTGGCTCCCGGCCTCGTCGCCACGAGCCTGTTCACTTTCATCTCGAGCTGGAACGAGTTCTTCTTCGCCCTGGTGCTCATCCAGGACCCGGCTCTGCAGACGCTTCCGCTGACGCTCGCCCGATTCGTCGGCGCGGAAGGCCAGGTGCAGCTCGGCCAGCTCGCCGCGGCATCCCTCTTGGCCACCATCCCCAGCCTCGTGTTCTTCGCCATCATCCAGCGCCGCCTGACCTCGGGGCTGCTGAGCGGAGCGGTCAAGGGATAGATCCACAGTGCAAACCCGAAAAGTGCAAACACAGCGAAGTGCAATCACAGAAGGAGAACTGAAATGAAGAAACGCAACGCCTTTGCGGCGGGAACGATCGCGATCATGGTGATGGGAGCGATGAGCGGATGCGCGTTCGGCGGCGGTGGTGGCTCAGACGACAGCGCCGACAGCGGCGAGCCGGTCACCATCACCTTCCAGAGCCTCGCCTATCAGGACTCGACCATCGCAGCGACCGAGGAGATCGTCGACGCGTGGAACGAGGAGAACCCCGACATCACCGTCAAGCTCACGCAGGGCAGCTGGGACAACGTGCATGACCAGCTGGTCACCCAGTTCCAGGGCGGCACCGCGCCCGATGTGATCCACGACGAGTCATCCGACATTCTGGGCTTCGCCGAACAGGGCTACCTCGCCGACATCGGCGAGTACTTTAGCGACGACGTGAAAGACGCCGTCGCCGACGAGGTCTGGGAGACGGTCACGAGCGAAGACGGCGCCATCGTCGCGGCCCCGACCCTGCTGCAGACCTACGTCGTGTTCGCCAACACCGACGCGTTCGCCGCGGCCGGTGTCGAGGTTCCGACCGGTGACGAGCTCACCTGGGACGAACTGGCCGACATCTCGAAGCAGCTCACCGCGAACGGCAGCTACGGCGTCGGCTGGGGGCTCAAGCAGCCCACCGCCGCGATGATGAACACCGCTCTCGGCTACGGCGGCGACTTCTTCGAGGGCACCGGCGACGACGCCACCATCGAGGTGGGCGACGCCGAGGTGGCCGTGCCCGAGCACGTGCACGCCATGGCCTACGAAGACAAGTCGCTCGACCCGGTGACGCTCACGCAGAGCGGCTCGGATGTTCTGCCCGGCTTCCTCGCCGGACAGTACGCCATGTACATCGGCGGCAACTTCCTCGCCCAGCAGATCACCGAGTCGGCGCCCGAGGGCTTCAACTGGACCGTTCTGCCCCCGCTCGCCGGAGACGAGGGCGCCGTGCAGGCGGCCAACCCGCAGACCATGTCGGTCGCGGCAGAGAGCAAGCACGTCG
>Ga0247803_1001057_pt1 | contig 14546 bp, 13 predicted proteins | sample UWRJL014104B1_FD_180928 | JGI IMG/M metagenome (GOLD analysis project Ga0247803, IMG submission 180928) | Plant litter microbial communities from Arlington Agricultural Research Station in Wisconsin, United States - UWRJ-L014-104B-1 | ecosystem: Environmental > Terrestrial > Plant litter >...
AGAATTTTTGCCAGCGGGCTTCAATTTCGTTGTGGTTATATTTCATTATAGCTTCTAAGTTACTAAGCGGCTGAGCGGCTGAGTTGCTTAGGGGCTAAGCGGCTCAGAAGCTCAGAAGCTTTTTCGGACACAAATTTAAGGTTAATACACGAATGTAGAAACTTTGGGCGTTATAAACTATGACTTCCCAATTACTTTATTTATTTTTACCGCTAAATTCTAAGACTCGTATGGCATCATCTTTTGAGAAATTCCAGAAACGCAGGGTAATTACGTCGTATTTCTCTGTGGTACTGTGTATTTTTATAGTGCTTACCTTACTGGGGGCGCTGGGATTGTTTGTTATAAATACCGATAAGCTAAGCGGCTACGTTAAGGAGAACATACCCATGACGGTATACTTTAAGCGCGAAGCTACCGACAGTGTTACCAAAGCTTTTGGCACCCGCCTGGAAAACAGCGGCTATGTTAAAGACTATAAATTTGTGAGCAAGGAAGACGCGGTTAAGAACAACCCCGACCTTATGGGCGATGCAGAAGAACTGCTTGATGAAAATCCTTTGCTGGATTCGTATGACATTCACCTGAAGGGTGGCTTTGTGCAAAAGGACAGCCTTAAGGAAATAGAAATCGACCTGCGCAACGACTCTGCCGTGGGCGACATCAGTTACGACAGCGTTCTGGTAGACATGGCCAACGAAAACATACAGAAGATAACCTGGTGGGTGCTGGTAATAAGCGGCATACTTGCCATAGTGGCGATGCTGCTTATAAACAGCGCACTGAGGCTATCAATATACTCACACCGTTTTACCATAAAAACCATGCAGATGGTAGGCGCTACAAAATCGTTTATCCGCAAGCCGTATATATGGAAGGGCATTACACTGGGGCTTCTGGGTTCGCTGCTGAGCATTGTGGCATTATTGTTTATGGTGTACTGGCTCGACGGTATACTGCCGGTGCTTAACATCTGGGAAGACTGGGTGCCTACCGCTATAGTACTGGCAGGCGTACTGGCATCGGGCATTATCATATCCATGATCAGCACCTTCTTTGCCACACAGCGCTTTTTGAATTTAAGGACGGACGATCTTTATTAGAGAAGACAGAGAAGATGATAGATGTAAGATAATAGACATTAAAAAACATAGACTTTCAGGCTGGGAGATTAGCAAACAACTTTAAAGAAAACCTTAAACCTGAAACTTTAAACAAATAACCATGGAAAACAACCCTTTAAAAACCGAGTTCCTTTTTGAAAAGGTAAACTATAAAATATTACTTATTGGCCTGGCGGTTATCGCCCTTGGCTTTATACTGATGAGCGGCGGCGGTAGCGACGACCCTAATGTGTTTAGCGAGGATATTTTCAGTTGGAGGAGGATACGCCTTGCGCCTACTGTGGTTATCATTGGTTTTGGCGTTACCATATATGCCATTATGAAAAACCCGCACTCGGCAGCAACGGTTAGCGGCACAGGCGAAACCTTCCCGGAAGACAAGGCCATCAAGAATTTTAAAAACACCAAATAAACATACATGGATTTTATTCAGGCTATTGTTCTTGCTATTATTGAGGGGTTAACCGAATACCTGCCCATTTCGAGCACCGCGCACATGATATTTGCGAGCTCCTATTACGGCATACAGGAAGACCCGTTTGTAAAACTTTTTCAGACAGCCATACAGTTTGGCGCCATCCTGGCCGTAGTGGCCCTGTACTGGAAAAAGTTCTTCGACTTTAGCCGCCTTAGCTTTTATGTAAAACTGGCCTGCGCCGTGGTGCCCGCACTACTGCTGGGCAAGCTGTTTGACGATATGATTGACGAAGTACTGGGCGACCCTATCCCTATCGCAATTATGCTGATAGTGGGCGGTGTGATACTGTTGTTCATTGAAAATTTCTTTAAGAATCCTGAAGTATTTAAAGAGGAAGATATCAGCATAAAGAAAGCGGTGTACATAGGCTTTTGGCAATGCCTTGCAATGATGCCCGGTACCAGCCGAAGTGCAGCATCCATAATAGGCGGTATGCAGCAAAAGCTTACCCGTGAGGCCGCTGCTGAGTTCTCGTTTTTCCTTGCTGTGCCTACTATGCTTGCCGTAACGGTATATTCTATCGTGCTAAAAAAATATGAGGTAAATGGCCTTGAGGTAAAAGGATACGAAATGCTTACCGAAGGCGATAACATGAAAATGTTCCTTATGGGGAATGTTATTGCGTTTGTGGTAGCCATTGTTGCCATAAAAGGCTTTATAGGCGTTATTAAAAAATATGGCTTTAAGCCCTGGGGCTGGTACCGTATTATAGCCGGGGCAGCGCTGCTTGCTTATTTTACCACATATAAATAGATTTCATTTGCATACCCCCGAAGAATTTAACGAAGGCAAAATCCTTCTTATAGACAAACCCTATACCTGGAGTTCGTTTCAGGCAGTTAATAAACTAAAGTGGGCACTTAAAAAGCACCTCGGGCTTAAAAAGCTAAAAATAGGCCATGCCGGCACGCTCGACCCGCTTGCTACGGGGTTGTTGATTATCTGCACCGGCAAGTTTACCAAGCGTATTGAAGAATTACAGGGTATGCCAAAAGAATATACCGGCACCTTTATGCTGGGTGCTACTACCCCATCATACGACCTGGAAACCGAGGTTAACCAAACCTACCCTACCGAACATATTACAGAAGCGCTCATCAACGAAACACTACCGCAATTTATAGGCGAGATCGACCAGAAACCACCGGTATTTTCGGCCATAAAGAAAGACGGCAAGCGCTTATATGAGCATGCCCGTAAAGGCGAGGAAGTAGAAATAGCGTTCCGTAAAACGACCATATACGAGTTTGAGCTGACCCGCATTGCCCTGCCGGAAATAGATTTTCGGGTGGTGTGCAGCAAGGGTACTTATATACGTTCACTGGCCTATGATTTTGGCGTAGCCTTAAACAGCGGCGCGCACCTTACGGCACTGAGGCGTACTAAAATAGGTACGTTTGATGTTACCGATGCAATATCTCCTGATGCGTTTGAAGATGCTATTACACCATAATGAACTCGTGAAATAATTTCAATCAGGTTTTTTGTAAATCGTCCCTAAATTACGCAGTATGAAAACAATAGATTTATATACTCAATATTATTTAGGAGAATTAGAAACTACGATAATCGAAAAGGATAGTTCTGACGAAGTAGTGTTTAAATTGATGCTTTTTTATGCAGTTTTCGGCTGTATAATTGACTGGATTCCATACAACGAAGAGTCTAATCCTCAAAGTGTTGTCGTCCTGTTTAATACTGATTTTAATTGGGGTCGCGAATTTAGTGAAATATCGAGGATTGAGGAATTTTACGACCAGTTAATCACAGCTACTGACATAATTCCACCTCATCCCTTAGATTTACCTGCTTTAGATTCGTTGAAAGAAATATGCCTGTCAGCTTTGAAAAACGGAAATAAGCTGTTTATAAAGTTAAAACATTAGAGACTAAATCGATGAAAATATTTGCCCTTATACTTTTTATAGCCTGCTCATCTTATGGACAAACCGTTGCTATAAAAAACCTTAAAGATGGCGACTTCATTTTCCAGGATATGGACTGCGGCTCACTGTGCGATGCTATTGAGGCCGTAACCGAAGGCTACAAAGGTGCCAACTTTAGCCACATGGGCATGGTATTTCACCGGAATGATACACTATACATTATTGAAGCAGCGGGAAGTGCCGTACGCTTAAATACGCTCGGGAAATTTTCAAAAAACACGTCGAAGCCCATGCTTGTAGGGCGGCTGAAGAAAAAGTACCGCAGGCTTATTCCCAACGCTATTACATTTTCTATAAAACAGCTTGGCGTACCCTATGATGATGAATATGTATACAATAACGGCGCATACTACTGCTCTGAACTGATATATGATGCGTTTATGTTTGCCAATGGCGGCAAGCCTTTCTTTACGCTATACCCAATGACCTATAAACAACCCGGCACTAACAACTTTTTCCCGGCATGGGTTGATTATTACAACGACATCAACAAGCCCATACCAGAAGGCCAGCCCGGCTGTAACCCAGGCGGGATTTCTACCAGCGATAAAATTAAGATTATTGGGGATTTATAAGTGCTATTCTTCCATTTCGACCGAAAGGGAGAAATCTCTGCAATATCCTGAGATTTCTCCCTTTCGGTCGAAATGGAACAGCCTATTTGAAACTATCACTCTAATAATCCCACTATCTCGCTCATGGTACTCAAACCTTTATCATGCAGGTACCATTTTTGCAATTCAGTTTTAGCTTCGTCAGTAACCACGCCATCACGCTCTTTAGCATCTTTAATAAGGTTAACACCACCTTCGGGGCGTGGTCCCCAGTTTGCAAGCGGCTCCTGCGTTTCAGCGTCAAGAATAATTAGTTTGGGTATAGAGCGGGCACCATTGGTAAGGTAGGCATCCATAAGATCCGGGTTGTCATCGCGCAGTACCAGCTTCAGGTCAATTTTATCCGATGCAGTTGACATTTTATTAATAACCGGTACTATCTGCGCGGCATCGCCACACCAGCCCTCTGTAATCACTAAAAAAGTGTAGGCTTTATCAAGATTTTTCAGTTTATCTGAAATATCATCAGGTATGTGTACCGTCTTGTCCAGGCGGTTCATGCGCACTTCGTTTAGCGTGGTGTAGTGGGTAAGCGCTTCGCTTTGGGTAGCACCGGTGCTAAGCCCTTCTTCTAAAAGATGGGTAACATGCTGGCGGTAATCTGCATAGGTAAAGCTGTTTTTAAGGCTTTGTTTTATTGTGTTTGCTGTAGGTGTCATAAGGTAAACTTTAATTATTTTTTGTATAGCAAAAAAAACGCCATTCCGCAAAAAACTGTAATTTAGGCAGGCAAATAACACACCTGATGAAATTTGAAGGAAAAAGCATTGGCCTTACGCTTTCGGGCGGGGGATCCAAGGGCATAGCCCACGCGGGCGTTTTAAAGTTTTTTGACGAAGAGGGCATACAGCCTACGCAAATAGCCGGTACCAGTTCGGGTGCCATAGTGTCATCTTTATACGCATGGGGCAAGCAGCCGGAAGAAATACTGGAGTTTTTTAAGTCCATTTATTTTTTTCACTGGAAGCATTTTACATTCCGTAAGCCGGGGTTTATAGATTCGTCTTCCTTCCGCGATTATTTTAATGACATTTTTGGCGAATCTACACTGGGCGACCTGCCGTATGACATGCACCTAACCGCAACCGACCTCGTTTCGGGCAAGCTGCGCATCTTTGGCGACGAAATTAAAATTGCGGATGCCGTGCTGGCCTCATCGGCATTTCCGGGCATTATATCGCCTTATGAAATAGACGGGCGGCTGTATGGCGACGGCGGTATTGTAAACCACTTCCCTACCGACATACTGCAAGGGCGGTGCGACACTAATATTGGCATTTATGTAAGCCCGATCCAAAAAATAGGCAAAGACGACCTCCGCACCATAAAAGCGGTTACTACACGGGCTTATGACCTGCTTTCGGCCAACAGCAACATGCAGAAGTTTACGCTGTGCGACTGGGTTATAAGCCCTGATGAACTGGCATTGTACAGCACTTTTGAAACCAACAAGCAAAAAATGGATGAGATATTTAACATAGGTTACGAGTCGGCTAAAAAATCGTATGCCAGCCTGATTGTGTAGCAAGCATTTTAAACTGGGAAAGAGCCTCACTTTTCAATACCTTTATGATAATGGAAAACATTTTTACCCACGAGTATTTTATGAAGAAAGCCTACCAGGAGGCTCAGGCCGCTTATGATAAAGGCGAAATACCCGTGGGCGCGGTGGTCGTGGCAGATAACCGTGTGATAGCTAAAACCCATAACCTTACCGAACTCCTAATAGATGTTACTGCACATGCCGAAATGCAGGCCATAACTGCTGCGGCGGGTTTCCTTGGCGGCAAATACCTAACAAATTGCACGCTGTATGTAACCCTCGAGCCCTGCCAGATGTGTGCCGGCGCCCTCTACTGGAGCCAGGTAAGCAAAGTGGTTTATGGCGCGCACGATGCCCACCGGGGCTACACCGCTATGGGCGGAAAGCTGCACCCTAAAACGGAAGTAATTACCGGCATTATGGAAGCCGAATGCGGCGAACTTATAAAGGCGTTTTTCAGGGAACGGAGGGGGTTGTAATCATTGATGATATACAAAAAGTTATCTTTTGCTTGTGAGTTAGTATATAATTATATATCTTTGGCAAGTCGAAAATCATTAATGTAAATTAATTTACTATGAGAATATTTCTATATATAAGACATTCGGATGAAGTCAAGCGAATTACATCGTAGCATAAAAAAAGCCGGATGGATTCACATTCGGACTGAAGGCAGCCACTACATTTATGAAAAAGACGGTAAGACTTATCCCGTTCCGTTTCATGGCCCAAAAGAAGTTGGAACAGGGCTGCTAAGTAAAATTAAGAAAGAGATGGGACTTTAATAATTTGTAGATCTCAATTATATAATATTTGAAATGTTTATATTACTATGGAAATTGTAAAGATTGTCATTGAGCGTACTGATGACCTGTTTTCGGGATATGCTGAGAATGTAGAAGGAGTGTATGTTGGAGGGGAATCTGTCGAAGAAACTAAAAAATCGGTTGAAGATGCTATTCGCCTTTTAAAAGAGTATAATACTTCGGAGAATATCCCTGATATTTTGAAGAATGAGTATGAGATAGAATACAGCTATGATATTCAGAGTTTCTTTGATTATTATAAACGCTTGTTCAATAATCCTGCCCTTGAGAAACTAACAGGTATAAATCAAAAGCAACTTCATCATTATGCCACAGGGCATAGGAAACCAAGAACCGAAAGCATTAAAAAATTAGAAGATGCGCTTCACAAATTAGGTGCAGAATTATCTTCTGTAAAGCTTTCTCATTAGAATTATAGCCCATCCTCTTAAGATGGGTTTTTTAGTTAAACACTAAGGCGTTTTTCAGGGAAAGAAGGGGTTTGTAACTTATTAATTATCAGCAATATTTTTTTGTTAATAACTTATTTTCCACTTTTTTTATTTCGTGCACAATATTTAGATAATATTGCATGTTATAGCGAAAATGAGGGATGGTTAACCATCAGGTTCACAAAGGTTTTTAATACGTTCACACGGTTGTTCTGTTTTGCTTTTGTGGGGCCTGCCCTTCATCTGCCGTACCCCATCCTGTGCCCTTTTTATTACCCCCGTACACCTTTTAACACACCAGCCACCAGCCAAGACAAAATTTTTTCATACCTTAACTTTTTAACCAACGCTTTACACCATGAAAACACTAAAGCTGGTGCTGCTTTGCGCGGTCGCCACAATGCTTTTCTATTCCTGCAACAATGAATCAGCAGCAGATTTTGATTCAAATTTCACGCTTTACCGCGATTACATTACAAATTTTTCCTCGGGGGTGGTCAGTACACGGTCCGATATTAAAGTAGGGCTCGCGTTTGCCAAAAAAGAGTGGCAGGCAGGGCAGGAATTAGATGACAGCTATTTTAGTGTTTCGCCTTCGGCAGAGGGTAAAGTGGTATGGTTGGACGATAACAGTATAGTCTTTCGCCCCACCAAAAATCTGGAACAGGATACCGAATACCGGGTTACCCTCCACCTTTCTAAATTCATAAACGTACCTGCCCAGCTGGCCGATTTTAAATTCCGCGTCAAAACCCTGAAACAGGATATTATGGTTACTACGGCCGACCTGCAAAGCTATAACCGCGATAAGCAGTTTCTTAACGCGGTGCTTAAATCAGCCGATTACCTCGACCTTACCACAGCCAAAAAAGTGGTGTCAGCTACCCAAAACGGGCACAAGCTGCCCATCCGCTTTGAAGGGCAGGACGGCTCCGGCACGCTGTTTAATTTTATTGTAGACAGCATACAGCGCCAGGCGCAGGACAGCAAGATAACCATAAGCTGGAATGGCAAAGCGTATGATATAGAAACCGAGGGCAGCGAGGAATATACCATTCCCGGAAAGGATAACTTTAAGGTGCTGAGCGCTGAAGCCGCCGAGGGCGATAACCAAACGCTGCTCATCAACTTTAGCGACCCCGTGCGCAAAGACCAGGATTTCGCGGGGTTGGTTTCCGTCCAGGATTTACAAAACATGACTTTCTCTACCGATGGCAACCTGCTTAAAGTGTTTTTCTCTGAACCGCTCAATGGTAATTTCCTGGTGGAGGTATTCCAGGGGATAGAAAGTACAGAAGGCTTTAAAACTAAAAAAGCATTTACCGAAAACATAACCTTTGAGCAATTAGATCCCCAGGTGCGTTTTATAAAGAACGGCAACATACTACCTGCATCCAGCAACCTGAAACTGAACTTCGAGGCGGTAAACCTTAGCGCGGTAGATGTGCGTGTATACCGTATTTTTGAGAGCAACGTATTGCAGTTCCTACAAGATTATGACCTGGGCGGAGAAAGTTATGGCCTGCGCGATGTGGCACTGCCCATAGCCAAAACCAAAATGGTGCTGAACAGCAACAAAATGCTTAATTATGGCAAGTGGAATGCATACGCTATAGACCTATCTAAACTGGTGCAGCCAGAACCTGGGGCCATTTACCATATAGAGCTGTCTACCCGCAGGTCGTATTCGCTGTATAAATGTGATGACAGTGGCACGGCAAGTAGTGGAGAGGCTGACGAAGAAACTGATGAAGATGCCGAGCCCGAGGACTTTACCGAGTATGAAGATAACGACTATTACCATGAGGATTATGACTGGGAGCAACGCGACAACCCGTGCAGCAGTTCCTACTACTACGACCGTAAAGTAGAGACTAATGTACTGGCAAGCGACCTGGGTGTTATCGTAAAAAAAGGCGAGAACAACAGCTTCTTTTTCGCAGTTACCAGCATTACCAGTACCAAAACCATAAGCGGGGCTAAAGTAGAACTGTACAATTACCAGCAGCAGCTTGTAGCATCAACACAAACGGCTATAGATGGTACCGCAACACTAAGCAGCGACAAGAAGCCCTACTTTGCCATGGTTAAAAAAGACAGGAATACTACTTATATAAAATTACAGGAGGGCAATACGCTATCAGTAAGTAACTTTGAGGTAGACGGCACCAGCCTGCAAAAAGGCCTCAAAGGCTTTATTTATGGCGAGCGCGGTGTGTGGAGGCCGGGAGATACACTATACATTGGCTTTATCTTAAACGATAAGGAAAGCAAGCTGCCGGCTACGCACCCGGTTAAAATTCGCCTGAGCGACCCTAACGGCAAAATGATGTACCAGGGTACGCAGCAGCGCAACGACATGAACCATTACCGCTTTATAGTGCCTACGCAAAGCAACGCTCCTACGGGCAGCTGGGAGGCTATGGTATCTATAGGCGGCGCGCATTTTTATAAGGCAATTAAAATAGAAACCATCAAGCCAAACAGGCTCAAGATAAAAAACAGTTTTGAAGGGCAAATGCTTTCGGCCAATAAGCAAAATGCAGGCACCGTACAGGTGGCATGGCTGCACGGGGCTATTGCAAAAGGCCTTAAGGTAGAGATGCAGGCCAAATTCATGAGCCAGAAAATGGTATTTAAAGGCTATCCTAACTATGTGTTTGACGACCCTTCGCAAAGCTTTAGCAGCGAAGAAGTAAACATTTTTAGCGGTGCGGTAGATGATAACGGTGTGGCTAAAGTATCGGTAGCGCCCAAGCTCGACGTGCGCGCGCCCGGCCTGCTTAAGGCGGCTATTATTACCAAAGCCTACGAAAAAGGAGGCGACTTTAGTACCGATATAGTATCGGCTAACTATAGCCCTTATGAAAGCTATGTAGGCGTTCGCGCGCCCGAAGGCAACAAATATGGCATGCTCGAAACCGGCAAGGCAAATAAATTTGAGGTAGCCACAGTAAACGAAAACGGGCAGGCACAACCGGGCCGCAGGCTTGAGGTAAAAGTCTACAAAACCGAATGGCGCTGGTGGTGGGATGCCAGCAACGATGTTTCGGCATACAGCAATGCGGTAAGCAACTCTCCCGTATACAGCCAGGCATTGGTAACTGATGCCAGTGGTAAAGGCACATTCTATTTCAAGACCGAAACTGAAGAATACGGCAACTATCTTATCAGGGTTACCGACGCGCAAAGCGGGCACTCGGCGGGTACTGCGGTTACTATAGACTATCCTTACTGGAGCGGGCGCAACCGCAACCGCACCGGCGAGGAGGCAGCCATGCTGATGTTTACCACCAATAAAGAAAAGTATGCCGTGGGCGAAAAATGTACCGTATCGTTCCCTTCAAGCGAAGGGGGCAGGGCGCTTATCTCGCTTGAAAACGGCAGCAAGGTAGTGAAGACCTATTGGGCGGAGACCAAAAAAGGCGAAACCCAGGTAGAGATACCGGTTACGGCTGAAATGGCGCCAAACGTGTATGTAAACATTACGTTATTGCAACCGCACGCATCAACTAAAAATGATTCGCCAATACGGCTGTACGGCATTGTGCCGATAGCAGTAATTGATAAAGGTACGGTTTTAGAACCGCAGATAGCCATGCCGGAGGTGTTGAAACCCGAGCAAAAAACCAGTATAAAAGTAAGTGAAAAGAATGGCCGCGCCATGACCTATACAGTTGCCCTTGTAGACGAAGGCCTGCTCGATCTTACCCGCTTTAAAACTCCTAATGCGTGGGATGCTTTTTATGCTAAAGAAGCGCTGGGTGTAAAAACATGGGATATCTACGACCAGGTTATCGGTGCTTATGGCGGTAAAATCAACCAGGTATTCAGCATCGGTGGAGATGAGGCGCTGGGTGGCGGCAAGGCCAAGAAAGCCAACCGCTTTAAGCCCGTGGTTATTTATTTAGGCCCATACAAGCTTGAAAAAGGTCAAACCAAGGTACACAATATACAACTGCCTAATTACATTGGGTCGGTACGTACCATGGTGGTAGCTGCTAATGATGGCAACAGCGCCTACGGTGCGGCAGAAAAAACCACTCCGGTGCGCAGCCCGCTAATGCTTTTGGCCTCGCTTCCGCGTAAGGTAACGCCGGGCGAAAAAGTAACGCTTCCGGTTACGGTTTTTGCCATGGAAGACAAGATTAAGAACGTACAGGTACAGGTTAAGACCAATGCCGGATTAAAAGTGTCGGGTGTGGTATCACAGTCCCTCAGCTTTGCAAGGCCGGATGAAAAAGTGGTTTATTTTGATCTTGTGGTGCCTAACACTACGGGCATTGGCAAGATAACGGTTACGGCATCCAGCGGCAGCTCAACAGCGAGCTATGATGTAGAGCTCGATATTGTTAACCCTAACCCCGTTACCACAAATTATAAAGAACTGGTGCTTAAGGCAGGTACCAGCGGCACGCTCGACTGGGAGCCCTTTGGCGTGGCAGGCAGCAACAAGGCACGGCTTGAGGTATCGTCGTTCCCGAGCATCGACTTTAACCGCAGGCTCGATTACCTCATACAATACCCGCACGGCTGCGTGGAGCAAACCACCTCATCGGTATTCCCGCAACTGTATTTGGCTGACATTGCCGATGTCGACCAGAACCGCAAGAACAAGATTCAGAAATATGTGTCGGCGGCGATAAAAAAGCTGCAGCAGTTCCAGTTGGGTTCAGGCGGCTTTAGCTACTGGCCGGGCGAAATGGAGGCTAACGACTGGGGCAGCAGCTATGCGGGCCACTTTATTGTGGAAGCCGAGAAGAAAGGCTATGCCCTGCCTATGAACATGAAGAAACAATGGCTTAGCTACCAGAAAAACCAGGCAAGGCAGTGGCGTTATGACGCGGGCTACCACAACGATTTTGCCCAGGCCTACAGGCTGTATACATTAGCATTAGCCGGCAGCCCCGACCTGAGCAGCATGAACAGGCTACGCGAAACGGCAGCTATAGATAATGAGTCGCGCCTGCGCCTTGCGGCGGCTTATGCCCTTGCCGGACAAAAGGCGGTAGGCCAGCAACTGCTTGCGCAAAGCACGCTTGACGATACCAGCCAGAGGTATTACTATTACTATGGCTCACCGGAACGTAACCGTGCCATGGCGCTGGAAACGCTTATAATATTGGGCAAGGATGCTAAAGCCTTTGAGTATGCCACAAAGCTGGCGAAAGACATGGGCGGCAGCGGATGGATGAGCACGCAAACCACGGCCTACTGCCTGTACAGTATGAGCAAATTTGCCCAGAAAAACGGGCCCAAAGGCATTGACGTGAATTATACCAATAACGGCAAGGCCAACGCGATAAAAACTGCCAAGACGTTTGCCGACCGCGTGCTGGAAATTGGCAACGGCAATAAGGTTACTATCAGGAACAATAAATCGGGTACGCTGTATGTAAAGGTAATTTACAGCGGGGTACTGCCGGTAGGGCAGGAAAAAACCGAGGAACGTGGCTTTAAAACCGGCATAGTGTTTAAAGACCGTGGCGGTAAAGTTATCGACCCCGGCCAGTTGGCACAGGGCACCGAGTTTGTGGCTGAGGTTACGGTAGGCAACACATCCGGAGAGCTGGTAGAAAACATCGCGCTTACGCAGATTATACCAAGCGGCTGGGAAATTGTGAACACTAGGTTTACCGACTTTGGCAGCTTTGCCGAAAACAAGGTAGATTATACCGATATAAGGGATGACCGTACTAACTTTTACTTCAGCCTTAAGGCGCATGAAACCAAAAGTTTCAGGATTTTGCTTAACGCCAGTTACCCGGGCAGCTATTACCTGCCGGGCGTACAGTGCGAGGCCATGTATGATAACAGTTACCTCGCTAGGACAAAAGGCAGATGGGTTAACGTTGTAAAGTAATATTATAGTATATTATGTTCCGGAGGGGTAGAAATATTCCTCCGGAATTTTTTTATACGATTATATTTAAAGAACCATTTCCTTATAACTTACAACAGTCTCAAAACCTTTCCCCTTAAAATATTCTACCGGGTTTTCTTCGGCTACAGCCATAACAAAATCGCCACCCCATGCGCCCAGGCTTTTAACCACACCTTTAAAATCAGGGAACAGCTTTTCCTGTACCGGTGCAATGCCGAGTATACCAGCCATTAAGGCCTCCTGTTTTTCCAGTGCTGATGCAAACGAGTTTAAGTCCGGCGCGGTAACTACAGCCTCAATAAGCCCATTTATTCGGGTAATCAAATCTTGCTTATAAAACGTACGTTCGCGGTAGGCGGCAATAGCCTCGCGGCTGTTTTGCTTTTGGTTGAGGTACACAAACCAGAGCTTATCGGCAAATGCGGGATAAAAATTTATAGGTTTTGCTTTCGGTAAGCCGTTTTCCAGCGTATACATAATTGGGGTGTTGTGCTGGGCGCAGGCAATGTCGTAACCACTGCCGCCAAAAGTATCGGCCAGTAATTTATAGGCATCAATGCCAAACCATTGTGCCACCATAGCTATGAAAGTAGAGCTGGTACCCAAGCCCCAGTTGCGGGGAAAAGTCAGCTTAGTAACCACATCAAACCCTGAAGTTAATATGTCGGGACTTGCAGTATGCGCCGCATGCAGTACTTTAATAAGCATTGTCGTGTTGCTATCCTCAGGTGTATTATTTCTGACAACATCATTTATAGAAAAAGAAGCCTCCAGCCATACCGAACCATCGGCATCATAACTCTTCCAGCGTATAGTGTTGCTATCATTAGCCTCAACTTCCATTCCCTGCCCGTATTTTGTAGGCACGGCAAGCGCGTGCGCGCCGTCGAGCACGGTATATTCGCCCATCAACAGCAGTTTTCCGTTAGCGTAAAAAATCTTCATCAATGCGGGCAGGGTCGTTAGTGCGTAAAAAGTCTAAATATTCGGCCGCAGCGCTGTGGCTCACGGTGTTTTTTTCAAAGTGCTTTATGGTGGCGTGCTTTTCCAGGTCGTTAGCGCCCAGCTGGTTCAGTATGTTCATCAGGTGCATTTTCATGTGGCCCTGCTGTATGCCCGTTGTGGTAAGCGAGCGCAACGCGGCAAAGTTTTGCGCCAGGCCTGCCACGGCTACTACTTCCATCAGTTCTTTAGCGCCGGGGTTGCCCAGCATCTCATGGCAAAATTTTACCAGCGGGTGCAGTGTGGTGAGTCCGCCCACGGTACCCAAAGCCAACGCCACATCAAGCCAAAAGCTAAAGATACCATCTTCTACCTTTACGTGGCTCAGGCTGCTGTAGTGCCCATCCTTAGCGGCGTATGCATGTACACCGGCTTCAACCGCGCGGAAGTCATTTCCCGTAGCCACCACCACGGCATCAATACCGTTCATAATGCCTTTGTTGTGCGTTACGGCACGAAAAGGCTCTACCTCGGCAATCTGCACGGCTGCTATAAATTTCTGCGCAAACTCTTCCGGCGAAATATTTCTATCCTCATTCAGGTCGGCCACAGGGCAGCTTACTTCGGCACGCACCACGCAGTTGGGCACGTAGTTGCTCAGTATACTCATGATGACCTGGATGTGCTTTTCTTCCTCGGTAAACGGTTCATACACCAGCGCTTCTTCGCGCAGCGTTTTGCTGAACTGCTCCAGGCA
>Ga0247803_1001058_pt1 | contig 14534 bp, 9 predicted proteins | sample UWRJL014104B1_FD_180928 | JGI IMG/M metagenome (GOLD analysis project Ga0247803, IMG submission 180928) | Plant litter microbial communities from Arlington Agricultural Research Station in Wisconsin, United States - UWRJ-L014-104B-1 | ecosystem: Environmental > Terrestrial > Plant litter >...
TCCTCGCCAACGTAGCTAGCACATCCGTGTACCACGCGGGCGGCGGACTCGTGTAGGGGAACGCCTGTATCAACGCACCGAGACCCAGCACGGCCGCGTGCCGTGTCAACACCAGCTTATTCTGGTCGGGTGTTGGCGTACCCGGGATACGGCTCTTCTTAGGGAGCGGGTTCTTGTTAAGGGTGTTGGTGAACATGTTCTTAAGATGCACCACCATGCGGTCGCGGAGGTGCGTCGGCGAGCAACGGATCATGCCGGAGAGCGTGGTAGCGGCGCCCATGCGGACTTCCAGCTGGGTATCTTGCAGCATGCTGGAGACGCACTTGTAGATATCGAGTTGCTGCTCCTCGCTCATGAGGAAAAGACGGCGGAAGTAGATGACCTGGATGTTGATGAGGATGCGCAGACGCTGATGCCAGCTGGTAGCCGTACGACCGATGCGGATGAGTGCGGCGATGAACTCCGCGTCTTCACCCTCGCGATGCGGGATATTGGGGAGATGGCGGAAGACGTGGTACGCAAGGGATTGTAGCTCTGGGTCCTCCTTGATATCCATCATGTGGAGCAGTTGCTCGGTGAAGACGTTGGGGAAGAATTTGATGAGCTGAGTGCATTCATAGGATGAGAGGGTCGAGTCGAGCCAGAGGAGGACCGTCTTTCCACCTGACGTGTATGAGGAGGGGGTCTGCTGGCCTGCAGGGCGTTCACCGCGCCATACTTCTAGACGCTCGAAGACGCTGGTAATCGTTTTCGAGAACTCCTCTGTAGGCTCGTACGGGCGCACACCGATGGAAGACGCATCCTTTTGCGCTTTGATAAGCGTCGGGACGTCCTTGTATGACTCGTGGTACCGCGTCCGGTAGATGGCAGCAATAGTCTGGCCCATTGCTTCACGGACGCCCTTGTAGGGGTGGTCCAAGTGCTGCATGAAGTCCTCAAGAATAGGCTTCTCGAGACGGAAGTGCCAACCAGCGTCCGAAATGCACTGCTGGAGCAGGTAGATCTTGGAGCTCTCCTTAAAGGCCGCATTCGACTCCATGTCGAGGCGAAAGCTAGCCAGCCAATCCACCAGAGGCCATCCGCGCCTCGGATCCTTCGACTGGAGTACAACATGCAAGAACGTGGTCCAATAGCCGGAGTTGTCAGGATTGAGCCCGTCTTGGAAGATACCCCGTATGATAGGGAAGACATACTCCCAGACCTCTTGCCGCTGCCCTTTTTCAAGATCAGGCGCACAACAAAGTAAGGCGCCCATGATCTCGGCCGTCGCACGATGCTGATGCTTGTCGCTGCCGTCGGCGTACACTGCCTGAGTGAGATCCCTGATATCCTCGAACGTCGTGGTCGTCAGACCGCAGAACACGAGCTCAAAAGCGTGGGTCAGGAGCATAGCGCTCGACATCCGGAATCGATCAGCCCCAGAATCTCGCGGCTCCTGCTTCATGAAGGCAAAGTAGTTTGAGAACCACGAACGATCCAAGAATGATGCGATCTTCTTGCGGACGTCAACTTCGACTTTGTCGTAGGCCATGGATGGAGGGTTCGGCAGGTAAGCCGGCATCGTCTTGGTCCACACAAGCCAACCGGGATAGTCGAAATCAACGTAGTACTTGGCTTCCGGTTTCGCGAACGTGGCCAAATGCTCTTCGGTCCAGTTAGGGTCGTCAGCTTTGGTAGGAACCGTAATCTTGTCTGGCACCTCTTCTTCGCCTAGCAGGTACTTCTCATAGCTGTGGCCAGTGATGGCACGAGTCTGGACGACCGCAAAGAGACCGACCAAAGCGCCCGCATACAATCCTCTCAGACTAGGGTGTTGATCGATTGAGCCCTTGGTGACAAGCTGGATGATCTCATCCGTGGCGATTGAGTCGTAACGCATGCCCAGGTTGACAATAATGGCCGCAGTGCGGCTGACCTTCTTCCAGTGAGATGCTTGGTTAATGTCGATCAGCTCTTTGGAAAGCTCCGACTTCTTTCCCTCGATGCGAGCGCGCTTTGTCTTGATATTCTCACGACGCTTGACAACCTTCTGTTGCACAGTGTCCTCGTCGTCCTCATCAATGGCGAAGGTGAGAGCCTCAACGACCTTTTTGTCTAGTATGACCATTCGCTCCATTGCTTTGCCCATGTCCATAACCTGGAATGTGGCGTTTGTCGCAAGCTTCTGGATGGATGGCTTGTCGGTCCCGGTGACTTCGATGAATGCTTTGATGAGAGTTGGTGTGAACCGCCAGTCACGGCTGATTGTCTTTGCTAGACTGCCGAACAAAAGTGTAAACATGGCACCCTTGATGCGAGGGTAGTCGCTCTCGGCAACGGCCTTTACGAGCCCCTCAAGTAGCGATGGAATGACCAGCGGCCGCGCGCCCAGGATGCATTTGACGGCAGACTCGTTGGCACTCTGAGCAGTGCGTCGACACTCAGTATATAGGGATATGCTCGACTCAGCAAGATCCAAGAGAAGCCTCTTATCCAGGTCAGTCTTCGGTCGAGGTGCAGCATTGTGCCGCAACCGCTGAAGATGATAGACATTCGCACGTCTAACAAGTAAGGATCGCGGATATTCTTTCCTCAAACCACTGAAACGGAATGGCCCTTCATCTGACTCTAGCAGCCGTGTTATCCTCTCCAAAACGTGGGCAGACCGCTCGATACCAACATCGATGAACCACGACCGGTAGGCGTTGTAAAGTGCGGTGAAGCACGGTACATCATCTTCTTGCTTCTCGATGAGGAACTTATGAACGCGATGTAGGATCTCTCCCGTCTTGTGGCGAAGTTCGTGGATAAGCTTGTAGTTCTTGTCGCCGCGCTGCAGAGGATAGCCAGTCTCATACTGGAAGGTAGGCTTGACTTCTTCGTCCTCCGCCTCACCCAGTCCAGCGTCATCGTCCGCATCGTCTGTGTCCATGGCGTCCGAATCAGAATCGCTATCGGAGCCCGCAGAACTCCCCTCGCCTACTTGATCATGTCGAACGTCAAAAAGAACTGAGATACCCGAGGTTAGCAGTCGGAGAAGGGCCAAATTTCTGGACACTTCGTCCGACCAGTCTTTCCCGGTGCCTTCGCGCTTGATCGGTGGTTCCGAGCCAGTAAGCGCGACCAAAGTGTTGATGGAATTGTCGACTTGGAAATTAAACAGCTTCACAGCGAAGTCAATCTCTTCTTGGCTGGGTCGGTGCCATCTGAGAGTCATCTTCTGCGCATCAACTTGTCTGCCCCACGAGTCTGTTGTGAGTCCCTTCTTCAACTCACCATCCTCGTAGATGGAGTAGTCAATGGTATACGTGCAAGTGCAGTTGAGCAGCAGATGATGGATAAAGTTGGAGACATGCAACGTAGGAGCGCCTCTACACTTCCGTTGCATGTACTCTGCAATCTCGAAAAGCTCATCCTTCCATGCAATGACGGCGTCGCCAACATGCACCACAGACATGCTCAATATGCACAAGTACCATACAAGGGCGCGGTCTCGAGGCAGGACATCGGTACCGGCGGTTCGCGTGGAGCCAGCCCGGTTGTCGTCAATTTCCGTGCGAATTCCAGCAATGAGATGAGGCAAGAGCCGCTTAAGCGCCTTCTCTGGGTTTACCTTGACCAGGCTGTTGCAAATGAACGAGATGGCATCTCGTGCCTGATGGATGACATGGTTTGTGATGAAGTTCGCAACCTTCTCTAACGCAATGTCATATAGCTCGGGAGACAACGCAGCGAGTAATGGCGTGAATGCAGCCGGAAGATGGTTCGCCACACTCTCCTCAGGTGAGTTGCTGCGCACTCTCGCAGCATCCGGCAAATTCTCCAGAAGCGTAAAGACGCGGCCGAGGAATGAATGCAGAAACTCAGCAAGTCCCGTTGTTGAAGAGCGCAAGATCATTTCCTCCTCTTGGTCACTAAGCTCTTCGTCGTAGTCGATCTCGAGTAGGCCCTGTGCATTTTCTAGTCGTTCGACTTGCTCTGTGACCCATTGAACGGCAAGCCCTGTGCCGCTACCTGCGCCTTCCATCGGTGTCGACGTACCAGAACCGGCAGATGATCCGTCCCTCTTTTCTTGTGTGAGGTCATGGAATGGCACCGTGTAACAGACGCCTTGAATGTAACTCAACGTCTGCACGGTCTTGTCCAAATCGTTCGGGTCGATGCCGGGAAGGGCGAGCCCTAGTAGCGTCGTAACGTGACACCTGTAGCCCTTCGTCCTCGCCATGATCTTGGACAGCACTTGCAACGCCTTGATGGAGGATATTGTCCGATGTACCTCCACCAGGCCCTGCATGGCGGGATAGACCCGCTGCAACGCTCCAGGAAGTATCAACGTGGGTTCGAGATAAGCCAGAAACTGGAGCGTGTTTAGTGAAAACGCCACAGCTTTGTCGCTCTTGGAAAAGATGCCCATGAAGGTAACCTCGCGCAAGCACAGGACGAAACGGCGCTTGAGCTCAGGGGTCAGCCTTCGCTCTTCAGGCACATCCATCTCGCCGCTGTGTTCACGGTTCCAGCGCAGAACGAAGAAGTCGCCCAGGTAGTACACAAGCTGCGCCAGCGTTCGTGTCCAGCTACCGGAATTTGAAGGGTGGAAAAAGGTCTCTACTGCCTGGATGAGTCCCTCCAACTTGCTCAATACAGAGTCGTCGCAGTCCATGCATTCTGGCGAGAGCGACATGATGATGGTGCGCGCGATGTGGTGTGTAGAGGGATGTCGGCGCTGGTCCCGGTCCAGCATGATGGCTAGACCGGCGCCCAAATCAACGGTAGTGCTGTAGGGCGATGTCGCCTGTCCGACGGGAATCTCGAGCAGGCGCAGAATGGCAGTGAACATGAATGAGCATTGCTCGCCGGTAAACATGCCATACTCGGTAAACTCGATATGCGGTGCCGTGACCATGTCCCGCGCAAGCCTCGACATTATATCCATGAAATGCGCATCGACGAGCTTCGAGCGATTCACTAGCGAGCAGAGATGAAAGAGCAGAGGCAGGTATTCCTGCGGCTGTAGATCGGACCGCCCCTCAGGTGCCGGGCTCGTCGGCAGGAGCAAGTTCAGCAGACCAATGACGACGAATGCGCCTTCCGAGTAGGATGTGCTAAAGAAGGGGAGGATCTCCTCAAATATAGCAGGTATCTCTTGCGGATCAAAGTACAGCTGGGCAAAGGTGCACATCTTGGTCAGGGTCCGTATATTGCGCTTTACGTTCGGCGGCTGCGACCCTCCCGACTCGGACGGAAGCACGAACAGCTTCAGCTCCCGGAACAGAGGCCGCCAGTCCAGCACCAAGTCTTTGCCCGGTCGGAGATAGTGTTTGCGCCTGTCCACCTGTCAGCCATGTCACGCAGAATGTGTACATGTCATGGAGACACTCACTTGGTCAGGACCATGAACATGCTCGCAAAGCGCTCGGCCACCAGATAGTCCAGCCCCGGCGCCAGGGCCAGCTCGTAGTAGAGGTTCACGAGCTTCACGCGGGTGCTGCGGGGGACGTCGAACTTGAGCGACAGCCAGCCGCGGATCTCGCGCGTCCAGTGCACGGCGCCCGGGGCAAAGTCGCCCGCGGACACGGCAATGTAGAGGTGCTTCAGACATGTGTTCAGGTTCTCCTCGCGCTCGGCGGGCTCCTCGACCTCGTACGGCAGGGAATCGAAGTAGGGAAATGTCCGCTGGCGGCTGCGGCTCTGCCTGTCCTCGTCCGTGCCGTTGGCCTCGCGCCAGTCGCCGCCGGGCGAGGTCGCACGCGACGAGTCTACCCCGGAGGCGGAATCGAGGGCGCCCATGAGCTGCGATATGCGTTCGCCGACCGCCATGATGCGGGCGGTGTGGAGTGGAAACGGGCCTAGGGCGGGGTGATGGGGTGCTTGGGACGGCGGGTCATGAACGAGGGCGGTATGGCGGGGGGTCGTGTGCGGTGCGAGGGGGGTGTCTGCGAGGGCGAGAGGTCAGTGACGGCGACTATATAGCTTCAAGTGGGCTGCGGCGAGGGTCTTCCCCACGCGAGCGGGCGCCCGGCTGCACTGGCCGGAGGCGCTGCGCGCGACGTACTTTTTCTCGCGGCTGCGGAAGGGCTCTGGCGCGGTGGTGCAATCGGGAGGGGGTCTGTTCAGGGTGCAGGGCGGCGGGCAGTGCAGTTCACTGCGTGTTCATGTATGTATGTATGTAGCCGGCGCCAGCTCGCCCACACTGTTGAGACGGACCGGGGACGCTGCGATGGCGGGGAGCTATGACCTTGGTGTAGTTAGGCGAGGACAGAGCCGCCAGGCGCCTATGCTGCTGCTGCTACCCCAAGGCAGCCCGCGATGGTGCGGCGAACGAAGGAAATGCGCAAGAGCTCACCTGGGGGATCTGGTCGGTCGGGCGAGGCGTCGTCTGTCTGTCTAGTTCTGCGAGCGCAGTCGGTCGACTGTATGCCGGATCTCGGGCATCGCGCGTGTCTTATATCTGGCTCGGTCCGCAGCAGGCATTCACAGACGCGCAATTCATTGGGGCACCGCCAGACAAGCACCCGCCTCCACACCATGCCACACGCGCACAGCACCTTCTCCTGACGCCCACCTCTCGCAATCTCATTGCTACGGCTCGCCTTCCGCCTGTTCGATTTTCCGAGAGCGACGCTGCACGACCTGACCTCGCTGCATCGTCGCGTTCCGGTGGTGGCACGACACGCGACACGTCTGCTGGGCCCCCACCGTTCAGGCACTTCTCCTGCATTAGACCGCGCCGTCTGTCCCTACAAGCGTCTCTGCTCGTCCCGAGCTCCTTTGGCTTTCGGCGATCCTGGATCGGGGACCGCCTCCAGCATGGGCTCTTACTACGATGTAGACGCGATTCTTACCGACGCACAGGTGATTTTGGATGACCCGATCCGACGCGCATTCGTGCTAACAAAGCTCGTAGAAAGTTCCATGCACCTTCGAGCTGACCGTGCCGGGCTTGGGCTTCCTGGAGGGCAACATGAGCGGCGATGTAAGATCTGATCTCACGACGCCATAGCCGAGCGACATGGTGTTGATCGCGCGCACAGATGAAGCAGGGGTCAAAGGTTGAGTTGCCGCTTTGGCTGGGAGAGATGCTCGCCTTGAGGTAGGCCATGTTTTTCAAGAGCGCAAAGAATTGCATTAATAGTCACCACAGTCAAAGTCTAAATACATCCTCCCTGGTCACGCTGGACCCTCCATCCGCCCTGGCCCCGCGCGTCTTGAACGCCTTGAAAGCCGACCCACGGACCGTGGATCTCCGAGCCCTGGCCCCCCATTTCTACAACCTAGGAGCACGGATCCTAGAGCTATTCGAGGAAGAGGAGATGATTGAGGTTTTGAGTGACGTTCGTGTCGACCCTGTCCGCCGTAGACATTACCACAGCTGACTGTTTGTAGACATTCAAAGCCCGCGCAGCAGTCATTGCCGATCAGGCGCACAACCCTCGCGGGGCGCTAGGGGAAGGAGTCGAGTTCATGCGAGGGCTCGATGAGAACGAGAGACAATGTAAGAAGAAGCCAATGGAGCGTATCGCGACCGGCGACTCTCGGTGCTAACGTCTACAGTGTTCCGAGCCTCACATGACAGTGCGAAGGCTGTCCGGGCCTGGATGACGGACCTGAAGAGAAAGTAGTATCGGAGAACTGAATTGCCCGACCACAGACAGGATCCAGAGTGTACGAAAATTTCGAAGAGGGTATTGTAAGAAGCACGATGAGGGATGGTGGGTGATGGACTCTAATGAAGCACATGAGCCACGAAGCAACGCTTGGTCGCGAGTAAAGACAGAAGCAGAGCAATGACAGCATACCTGGTAGGCTTCGCGATCCTACCTTTAATTACATACAATTACCTATTATAAACGTCCCACCCTGAATGTATCATGTGTTGCCATGCGACTCAACGCAAAGCGGCACCCAAATTACTATTCTGTAACAGACTCATAATCTGGTCCGGCGGGTACCCGAGGAAGACGGGCCCGTTGAAAACCATCTGTGGAAAGACCTGTGGAGTCTCGGGTACAGGAATCTTTCTCTCCGACCTGTCCTGATCGGCCCGAGTGGGCTCCGGGTGTGACTGAGGCTCAGGCTCCGTGGGTTGCTCCAGTGGTGATACTGGGGGTTCCGGTGAAGCTGCCTGTCTGGTCTCTACGGGATGACGCTCTTGGGTTTTGGCGCCATCCACTTTCGCGCCATGGCCGAAGGGACACTGCGCGGGCTTCTTGGGGGTTTCGCCAATGGGCTGGCTCATGTCAAGTGGCAGTGGAGGGGATGCTGTTGGTGCAGATCCTACTGACGTTGAGCTCTCAGCGTCGGTGTACTTTGGCGGGATCGAAATGCCCCAAGGTCGACTTGGCGACTCTCCCACTCGGATCTCTTTCAACGGACGATCAAAGTGGGCAGTCCTTGCCTCGCCCAAAGCTTGATTCGGAGACTCTTCTTCTTCGCCTGGTGTGCAGTTGTGGAGGCTCGCCGTAACAGCAGTAGCCCATTTCTCGACCTTCACGTCGCCCTTGCCATCATTCTCGGGCGCCTCCGCATCTTCATCTGGTTCTTCCGGAAGCCAAGCTTGGTGCTTCTCCCCCAAGCCTTGGATCATGCTCACGAGGTTGCCGTACTTGCGATCTAGCTGCTCTATGCTCTCCGTGTTGCTCTGGAACCGGTTGATGCACACCTCATGACTTCGGGGCAGCTCGTGCTTGTGCTTCTCGAAATACTTTGCCACCTCTTCTGGCGCATGTTGGTCGAGAAAGCGTATCGGACAAACAGCAGCCGAACCGTCAGCGGACGCGGACGCAGATGTGGACACTAGATCATTACCGCAGATCTCGGCCCTGATAGGGTCATTGAACGATGGTCGCTTGGATCTCCGGCCTTTCAAGCTCATGTGAGAGGTTGAACTGCGTGGTGTAGCAAGCGAGCTCTGCCTGCCCGCATTAGGGGCGAATGGACAGCCTAACCTGCTGGGTGTCCCAGGTGTAGTGAAGTCTTTCTCTAGTTGTGATAACTCCACATGAGACTGGACGGAGTGTGTGGATTTTTCTCTATCTGCCAACGGCCCGCTCCATATCTTCACACCGGAGTCGGCACGAATGGCGTGCACGCCGGACAACGACTCGGCTTGCTTGATCAGCGCGGCTCGGTCTCTCCGTTCCGCATCGTCGCTGCGTGCAATCTGTTCTACCCAGTCTGCCGGTGCTTGATGTTGATCAGAGGCTGTGTGCTCTAGCTCGTGTAAGAAGACGCGGTGGTCCTGCGAGACGGTGTCTGGGCTAAGGCGCTTCAGTAGGTCAAGATACTAGGCACGGTTAGCTTTGAACGCAAAGTGTACCATACGAGCGGAGTGTGCGGGAGATGCTATCAGAGGTATACATGTGGTTTTTGTCTGTCAAGGCCGCGATGCGACTGCAGGTCTAGAGCTAAGAGTTTCATCACGAAGCAGAGTAGAAGAAAGAAAAACTCGATGAACGTACCTGCTGCTTTGCCCATGACAGCTTGCTCTCCAGCTGGCGCTGCTGCTCGAACAAGATCTGGTATTCCCCCGTCAGAGCCGCGAAGCCCGCGGAAAGTTGTTCCGCCAGCTGAGTGGCGGAGGCCTGCGTAGTCCCCGACATCATACGATGGTTGGTGGTCAGTGTATAAAGAGGCGAAGACGAAGTTGTGCAGAGGAGACCAGCTCTTCAACAGACGCCATTCACAAACAGCTGCTGGGGCTGCCAGCGAAGAGTGGAAAAGTGCTGGCAAGCAAGAGCCAGTCGGCTTCGTAAGCTGCAAAGGTTTTTCCGAGCCGATGGGGCCCAAGCGTATCACGTGTGCTTCCGCCACATCCGCGCCACTTCCAAGGATGGCGGCTCCTTGCGATTTCCGGGCAGTCGCGTCGCGGCAGCACTCAGCCTCTGCCGCGCCCAGGTTTACGTAGCAACTTGCCATTGTGCCGTATTCTTATACAGCATGCCACCCAATTCATGACCATCTATTCCGTCTTCACGCATTGAGTGTTCTGCCCCGCACACTCGTCCCTCTGCGTCTGTTTTTACACCCTAAACACCTACACCTCAACAATCGCACGCCATGGCATCTCTCTACAAACCGGGCCTTTCGAAATGGCTCGCGTCTTTCCCTCCCTTCGCCTGGACGATTCGTGAGCTGCGAGAGCTGCTCATCGGCGCTCTTAAGCAGGGCCCAGTCCCACAGCATATCGCATTCGTGATGGACGGAAACAGACGGTTCGCGCGCGAGCGGCACATTGAGACCGTGGAAGGGCACAACATGGGATTTGAAGCGCTAGCACGAGTACGCCCAACTTCCATGGATCTAGACTGACATTATGCTGACTCTGCCGCAGATTCTCGAAGTTTGCTACAAATCCGGGGTCAAGGTGGTGACCATCTACGCGTTCAGCATCGAGAACTTTAAACGCTCGAAACACGAGGTCGACGCGCTCATGGCCATGGCGAAGCTCAAGCTGGAACAACTCTCGCAGCACGGGGCGCTGCTGGATCGCTACGGCGCCTCTATCCGCATCCTCGGTCAGCGCGACCACTTGAAGCCCGACGTCCTGGCAGCCATCGACAAAGCTGTAGCAATTACAGCTCATAACGACAAGTAAGGATTCAGCTCGGCATTAGACGAATTGTTTGCTGACCATTAGCAGGGCCATCCTGAACGTCTGCTTCCCATACACCTCACGAGATGAGATCACATCAGCCGTCAAGTCTACCGTCGAGCAATTCAGTACGCCAATAGACAGCCTCCCTACTCCCTCGAAACGAGCTTTCTCCGAGTCGCACATTACCCAGCACCTCCGCAAGCAAATGCTGGGCGATGAACAGGACGCTACAGGCGGGCACGAAGAGTCGCGGTCGGCTTCGCCGTCATCGTCCAAAGGGGTCAAATCCGGCGAAAGTAACCACTCGTCGTCATCGGCGTCGACAGCCATCGACCCCTCCGAAAAGGGCGACAGCTACTCCGGGGGCCCGACGTTCCTGGACCCGGAAAACATCACGGCAGAGACGTTGAACAACCACATGCTGACCGTGGGTGCCCCGCCTTTGGATCTGTTGGTTCGCACATCTGGCGTCGAACGACTGAGCGACTTCATGCTCTGGCAGTGCCATCAAGACACTTCGATCGTCTTCCTCCAGTGTTTGTGGCCTGAGTTTGATCTGTGGCAATTCCTGCCGGTCATGGTCGAATGGCAATGGCAGAAGAAGAAGCTCCTGGAGCAGCAGAAAAGTCGCGGTATGTCCAAAAGCGATTGAGGTCCACTAACAATGAGTAATCGAGGCTCCCAAGCGTTGCGTGGAGCAAGCGTTGCGGAGAGAAGAAGTGGGGGTTGGATACGCATCCACATTGATACCCGAAGCAAGCCAAGAACGTCTATAGAAGATCCGAGGTTTGCGCTTCACCGGAAACTACCGGCGCATGGTCTTTTTGAATCGAGAAGAGTCTTTTACTAAGTTCCTTTCAGGCGTGCAGGTATAGTGTGAATTACGTGCGAGGTGCCGATACGATGGCGTCCACTGGTCTTTGTTCTCCTATCGCCTCTACCGAAGCTGGTGATCATCTGATTCGCCTTAGCGTCTCCCGCCCCCAAACGTGCTGGGCAAGTCCTGCTTGCAGGTGCTGACTAGGGCTGCAACGTCACCGCCTTTCGCAGCTCAAATGCTCTGACCTCCTCCTGTATGTAGGCAGTGACCTTGTACCACCGTCTTCCTCGCCTCGTTGCACTCTTGCTGAAAACTCGCTATCTGAGTACAAAAACTATTCCTCACAGCTTGGCGATACCGATAAGCAAGTTCAGCTCGCGGCATTCCCCACTTCAAAGACCACAACAGCCGGCATTGCTTCTACAATGTCGACGGTAGCTACAAGGACGACAATCATGGCTCCCTCTCTTCTCAGCCTGCCACTTGAGCTTAGGGAAGCCATCTACGGCTATCTATTCTCTATGATCAGTGCCAAACACGGCTTTTACTCCAGCTCCACCCCTCACAATCGCACGGCTCTGCTCCAAACCAACAAGCAGATCCACAACGAAGCATGGCGACATTTGCCTCTGAACATTCAGCTACAGTTCCGCGGAACGGAAGCCATGCTTGACACACTGCTGAGTGTCGATCAGGCTGTGGTCACACGGCTACGTCATATCCAAGTAAAGGCATTCCCATTCCCGCTTTATACTAGCAGCAGAGCCGACTACTATCCCATCTACTACTTCCACAATGCACTGGCGATGCTGCCGGGATTGTGCCTGGATCAACTTGTCGTAGAGGATAGCTTCCACGGCTTTGGGTTGGTCGAGGGATGGAGAGACGTCGTCACTTACTTTGACATCGAAACCTTGCTCAAAAGCGATGCGTGGAAAGAATTGGTCTACATCACACCAAACACCGACTTTCTTGCTTCAGGCTACGATCATCGCAAGAAGAGAGAAGAGCAGCCGGAGACCTGGGCCGCAATGCTCAGCGAAAGAGATGGAAAGGAGTCTGGAGCTGAAGTTCAAATGTGGATTACCCCGGAGTCTGGTGCCAGCGTTGGCGAAGGGCGGGTGGTTGGTGAGCCGCGCCCTTGGGCAGCCATGCCGGGGCACAAGATCATTGAGAATTGGAGGCTTGCTGGGCCAGAACAGGATCTCAAAGGTGAGGTGAAGATCATTGCGCGGAGAGGGAAGAGAGCTGTAGCTGTACAAACGGGTCTGTCTGAGAAGTCGACGTGGAAGGAGCTCAAGAGCAAGGAAGGTGGTTTCAGGAGAGAGGGTATGTTCTACGCTCGTTCCGCAATGACAAAGTTTAGCAATGACTGACCGTTCGCGTAGACTGGGCGCCCTACTACAACGACGTTGCAGATGCTGTCGGTTGGATCTACGGTGGATGGGGACGACGCATGCAGCTCGCTCATCTTGCTCTTGATCCGTAAAGGCCTGCTTACGCCATGGCTGCCAACCCGGAAAACTCGGGTAGTTAATGAACCCAAGACCTGTGCGGCTCTTTTGACTCTCCGTTCTATCTACCTGGCTATTGGTACTCGTCTGGCTATTCGTGCCGTTACGCTTCCTACGACACTTGTTTCAAGTACAGGGGCCGGCTATTTCCTCCGGAAGCGGTCTTTCTTACTGCGCATGGTATTGTGTTTACCCGCAGAGTACTTATCTGGGTTAAATCATACACATGATGTGTGCCTTGGATTTTGGCGTTCCTGGCGTTCCGGAGTATCGGTATAAGAGGTTTTTAGGTGTCATCCGTCATACTGTCAAAATGTCAGCGAGATGTTAAAAACACTCTGCCCTCCACAGTGACCAATGCACGGGCTATGTAGGGCAGACTTTCTTTCGGCATGCCCCTACAGAGTCATGGTCGCGTATACCTTGCGGTCGCTTTTGGCTTTGTTACGCTCTTCCTGTTCTTGAAGATTAGCCACCGTGGAAGTCCTGCCACCGCGCTTTACGCTCGTCCCGCACAGAGACAGTTGAATGGCATTGGTAACGAAACATTGGGTGTGAGTAGCCTTCAGCTTCATATAACTTGCACATCCGCTGATGGCGTCTCGCAGTTCGAGAAAATATTCGTCATCAACGCACCCTGGCGAACAGATCGCAAGGACTCCATTTCCCTAGCAGCAACCTACAGCGGCATCGCTTTAGACTGGATCGATGGTATCAATGTCAGTGACATAAATAAGAAGGCGTATCCACCGGGCAATCACAAGGATGTCACTCCTGGTGGACTGGGTAGTTGGAGAGCGCACATGGATGCGATGAGGGAGTAAGTCACCCCGGTGCTTCGTTCCTTGATGATTGTGTGCGAATGCTGACCTGAATGGCAGGATTATCGAGAAGAATCTCACCACAGCTCTAGTGTTGGAAGACGATGCGGACTGGGACTTTCGAATCCGCGAACAACTCGTACCTCTCGCGAGCGCAGCAAGACAGCTACCAGAGCTAGCTCTGAAAGCTATGCGCCACCCACCAACCTCCGAAGACAAGACATCTGATGCCTTCGATCTCGCAAAAAGATCCTCGCTATCCCTTCCCTCCCTCAACCCACGCGCCCTCTCTACCGCCAACCCCTACGGCCGCGACTGGGACGTACTCTGGCTCGGCCACTGCGGCGCCGAATTACCACCTCCCTCACCACACCATCCAAACCGTCTTATACTCTCCAACGACCCAACCGTCGCTGCTCCAAAACACCTAAAACCCATGGCCGTCGGTCCCCAAGACCCCCTCGCGACCCTCTACCCGCCACAAACCCGGCTCTACCACCGAACCTCAAATAGTACGCTCTGCACGCTCGCCTACGCCGTAACGCAAGCTGGCGCGCGCAAGATTCTTTACCAGTTCGGTATTCGCGGATTCTCGAAGGGTTACGATTTCGCGCTCTCGGACTACTGTGCGGGGATTGGGAGGGGGTTCGTGAAAGAAGATGCTGGGGATGAGGAGGGAGGGATTAGAAGACCGATGTGTGTTACGGTACAGCCGCCGCTTTTTAGCCACTTTTGGAGTGAGAGGGGAACGAGTGATATTGTGGGGACGGGGGTAGGGGGCAGGGAGGTCGGGACGCGGTATGTGC
>Ga0247803_1001059_pt1 | contig 14507 bp, 11 predicted proteins | sample UWRJL014104B1_FD_180928 | JGI IMG/M metagenome (GOLD analysis project Ga0247803, IMG submission 180928) | Plant litter microbial communities from Arlington Agricultural Research Station in Wisconsin, United States - UWRJ-L014-104B-1 | ecosystem: Environmental > Terrestrial > Plant litter >...
CTTCCCTTTTTCTCGGCTCGGTCGCACCCGCATAAAATTTGATGAACGCCGTAGTGAGAAACCCGGAACGAAAGGTATCCACCAGGAGAAGTATCGACAGAAAAAATACCCACATACCGATGCTTGCCACCGGAAGTGCGCGGTAGAGAATGATCATATTCAGCATACCAAGCACGGACATAATACCATTGCCGGCCAGAGAAAGGAAGTGTTTGTTTCTTAACTTTTGTAAAAGTTGTATGGCCATTTTACTTCTGAAAAACCCGTTAAATATAGTAGAAAGAAACAACGCAAAGATGTCATTTTAAAACTATATATCACTAACGCATCGAATTATTTCCACAGTTTGTGTAAATAATTTGCTTAGTAATTGTATAAACTTCTATATTCGAAGTAATTTACCGAAAATACTTTGCTCAGCGTATGATTGAAAATTTTACCGTTCTTAAAAAGTGGCGTGGAGAGCAACTTGCTATACTGATACTACTAAGTTCCGGTGTTTTCTTACGACTGTTCCATTATCTTGAGAACCGTTCGCTATGGGAAGATGAGGTTTTTCTGGCCTCCAGTTTAATCCATATGAACTTCCATGAGCTGGCCACATCTCCTTTGGAATACCAGCAGAGGGCTCCCGTTGGTTTCCTCTGGCTTTCGCATCTTTTCGTGGTGATGTTCGACAAAAAAGAGATGTCTTTAAGGCTTTTTCCCTTTATCTGCGGCATTGCCTCTATTTTCGCTTTTGTACCTGTCGCCAAATTTTACTTGAAAAGAAGTCTGAGCATCCTTGTTGCCATCGCGATTGTGATGCTGGCCCCTCCCCTTGTTTACCATTCGGTAGAGGCCAAACAATATGGCACAGAATTCCTGGCGACGGTTTTGTCATTATATCTTTATATAAAATTCGGCCGGACAAATTCTGTAAGACAGCTTATTTACTGGGGCTTGGGAGGCGCTGTCATTTTGTGGTTTTCCTTTTCATCGTTGTTCGTACTTGGTGGAATGGCCGGAGCAGTCAGTCTGACGGCGCTGGTCAAGAAGGACTGGAAGCGATTTTTTCTATGTCTGATACCATTCACTTTATGGCTTTTGAGCTTTATCATTCAGTATGTTTTTTTCATCAGCAAATTCCCTGAGGAAGAATGGCTGGTACAATTCTGGAGAAACCGCGACGCCTTCATGCCATTCCCTCCGCATTCCGTGAGCAACATCTTGTGGCCTTTCAACCAGATTTATTCACTGATCAGATACCCCATGGGACTTTCCTGGTTTGACCTGGATTATGAGCATCCTTATAGTTCTGTGGTCAGAGTTCTGGCAAGAATGCCTTTTTTACCAATACTGATCGGACTGCTCGGACTAAGGGAATTATTTCTCCGTCAAAAACAATACTTGCTGATATATGCCCTACCGGTAGTTTTGGCGCTGGCGGCTTCTTCGCTGGAACTGTACCCCATGCGTGAAAGGCTGACACTTTTTCTGGCTCCTATCTTTATTCTTGTCATTGGCAAGGGTATCGACTGGCTGGACGTTCAGAAAATTTCGGGACCCGTAAAGCAAATTATAGCATTCCTGCTTATCGCCGCACCATTCATGAACTCGGCGCGACAGGTGTTGGATACGGACCTGTTCGGCGATTATAAAAAATCACGGCAGCGTGAGGCAATGCAATATGTTCAAAAGCATTACAGCCAGGGCGATGTTGTGTATGTATACTGGAATGACCTTCCGTCTTACCGATATTACCAGGAGGTTTACAATTTTAATTTTAATACCATTTACGGCAGCGACGTCAGGTCGGTTTCAACGGATTTCAACAGCTATTTCAAAAATCTGGCCGGGGATTTCGATCAGATCAAAAAAAACAACCGATTTTGGTATATCTACAGGCCAGCGAACAATATTAAACTGGGAGACATAGAAAACCAGCCTGCATGGTATTTTCTTAAGGTAAATGCAACGGCGAAAGTACGCACGGAAATAGCAAAACTCGGAGAGCTGGTATCAGAGTTTCCTGAAACTTATTTGCAAACAGATGTAAAAGTATGTTTGTTCAAGCTGTGAGTCCCGGGCTTGAAATTGCTACATATTCAGCACAATATTAATCACTTATCATCAAGTCATGAGTTTATTCGGTTTGCCAAAATGGATTACGCCGCATTTTTTTAAAAATAAAAAATTTGCAGACCTGACCGGCAGTGAAATAGAAAGCCTGCAAAATTCAATCAAGCGTTTCGTAGAGACAGATCCTGATATCTCAGTGGTTATTCCCGCCTGGAATGAAGAAAATAACATATATCGTACCCTTTCATCTTTGTCAAATAACCAGACCAGGTACAAGGTTGAGATTGTGGTGATCAATAACAATTCTACCGACGGAACGCAGGCCGTGCTCGACAAACTCGGCGTAAGAAATTACATGCAAACTGTCCAGGGAACGCCGTTTGCCAGACAAATGGGGCTTGAACTTGCGCGTGGAAAATACCACCTCTGCGCAGATTCGGACACCTTTTATCCGCCCGACTGGATTGACCTGATGGTAAAACCTATGGTTGAAAATATGCGCATATCCGGTGTGTACGGCAATTACGCCTTTATTCCACCCGAGGGACAAGGAAGGTTTGGGCTCTGGCTCTATGAAAAGTTCGCAGGCCTGATGATTCAGATCCGAAAGAAAAACCGTGAATACCTGAATGTTTACGGTTTTAACATGGGATTTGTTACAGAAATTGGCCGAAATAACGGGGGATTTAAAGTGAGTGGTTCAAGGGTGTATGCAAATATCGTTGGCAGCGATTACCAAAATGAAGCGGAAGACGGAAGAATGGCCCTCAACCTGAAAAAATCGGGTGATCTGGCTATGGTCACCGATTCAAAAGCGACCGTTTATACATCGTCAAGACGCCTGATGGACGACGGAGGCATTGGAAAAGCATTTCTCAACCGAGCCAAAAGGCAAATTCTGGGAATGCGCAATAATTTTAAAAAGTTATAACCATTATAAGTATTACGATATATGCAGCATATTTTCCAGGACACTACGCTACTTATCACCCACTACAACAGAAGTGGATCGCTGGAACGCTTACTTACGAGCTTTGAAAACCTGGACTGCCGGTTCGACGCAATCGTGGTGTCAGATGACGGAAGTAAACCTGAGCATCTTAACAAGATTGTGTCACTACAGGAACACTTTGATTTTCAACTCGTGACAACTCCGGTAAATAAAGGGCTGGGAAACAACATCAACAAGGGCCAGGCAGCTGTGAAATCACCTTATACGCTTTACGTGCAGGAAGATTTTGATCCGACTGCAATTTTTCCCGCTCATTTTGCAGATGCACTGGAATTTATGCATGAGGATGCTTCTCTGGATATAGTCAGATTCTATGCTTATTTCACTTATCCGAATCTGAAACCGTTCAAAAAAGGATTTTCGGAGATGGTTTTCTCTTTCTGGGATTTCAGCCACCTGAAATTTTATTATTACAGTGACCACCCGCACCTGAGAAGAAGTAATTTTTTGGAGAAATTTGGAAAATACCCGGAAGGTCTCAACATAAACCTGACAGAATACCGGATGGCTGTCAGTTTTCTCAAGAAGAAAGGGAAGGGGCTTTTTTACAATGAGTTCAATACCCTTTTCGAGCAAAAGAATTCGGCGCAGGAACCCAGTACCCTGGACAGGCCCAGTTGGAAGCTCAGCAAAAACCCGTTTATTCAGGCTTCACGGCTTGTATACCTTCGCTACCGCTGGTTGAAAAACACGCTGGATGTGGCTCTTATGAAATAATTTTGGAACAATCTGTTCTCAACTATGAAAAAGGAATACTTCTTTAAGGATGTAACGCTGTTAATTACGCATTACAACCGGAGCAAATCACTTGAAAATCTGCTAAAATCTTTCAGAGAACAAAACTGTAAATTTGAAGACATTGTCGTTTCGGATGATGGCAGTAAGCCTAAACATTTCGAATATTTGCATAGCTTGCAGCGGGAATTTGGATTCAGACTGATCAGCACACCGGTTAACAAAGGGTTGGGAAATAATATTAACAAGGGCCAGGATGCTGTAATGACGCCTTTGACTTTGTATGTTCAGGAAGATTTTGTGCCAACATCCATATTTGCTCAAAGTTTTACAGAAGCGCTTGACCTGATTAATTCTAAACCAAAAATTGATATAATCCGTTTTTATGCATATTTTGAATATCCTTATCTCAAAAATCCGGTAAACGGTTTCTATGAAATGGCCTTTAAAGTATGGAAATCCGGATATAAAAAGTTTTATGTGTACAGTGATCATCCGCATTTGAGGAGAAGCAATTTTTTTGACAAATTTGGAAAATACGTTGAGGGGCAAAAAGGTGATGTCACCGAATACAGCATGATGATGTCGTTTCTTAAAAAGGGCGGCAAAGCATTATTTTACAAAAACTTTCAGAATCTGTTCGTTCAGAGTAATTCAGAAGCCGAGCCAAGTACAATGAAACGAAACGTTTGGCGTGAGAGCAATCATTTTCTTATGGTTCAGTTACGCCATTTATATCGTCATCTAAAATTTAATTACAATTATCTTCTTGATTAGAGTGTATGGTTTCTTCAAGAATACCGCAGGAAAGTCAACAACATTATGAAGAAAACCGACGACAACAACTCTCGTAAACGATACTATGCAAGCATATGCATTGGTTTGGCACTAATATTCGCATCGCAATATCTGACCTATAAAAATCTTCATGATCTGTCATTAAATAACGAAGGAGTTACCACCACCATTGGCATTCTCAACCAGGCCGCCAATTTTGGACTTACCACCAAAGATTTTCAATCCAATGTAAATGGCTATCTCATTACCCGTGACAACGAATTACTTTTAGATAATTATAGAAAAAGGGTACAGCTTGTCGGGATAAGCGATACACTATTTAACCTGGTAAAATCGGATAGTGTGCAGACAACCAACATCAAGGACCTGCTTCTCACTTCAAGCGCCATTGTCGCATATACCCATAAACTTGTAACAGTCGATCGCACAGCGGGGACAGATAGTGCTTTCGCGATGATTCAGAAAGGAGAAGGCAAAAGATTAAACAGACGGCTTTCCGAGAAGATATCCGAAATTGAGATATATGCCAATCATAATTTACAGGAAAGACGGAAGTTAGTGCTTGTAACACAAAAAAAATCCAACCTGTTTATTGTAATCACGAGTTTCATAGGACTTTTGCTTACCATGCTTGCCGGGATTTTTTTGCTTTATGATCAGAAAAAGCAAAGGTTGCTGCAAAAGGAAATAAATGAAAAGGAAAGATTGCTTAGCCAGTATCTCGAGGCCATACCCGACGGCGTCATGGTTATCAATTCAGATCATAAAATTGTTCTTTTAAACCAGTCAGGAAAACAGATATTGGGTATCACAAATGATAATCTTGACACAATCGAGGAGGAATTCAAGGAAGTAAAATTACTCAATCCCGACACATATCATGTGCGGTACGCGGTAGCCGATCTTCCCATAACCAGAGGATTATTTGGTGAAAAGCTTACTGCAAATAAGATAGACCTGGTAAAAAACAATAAAATTTATCATCTTGAAAGTAACGTACAACCTGTTGTCGGGCTCGACGGGCAGATTACAAGCGCAATCACCGTTTTCAGGGATATTACGGAAAGAGCTAATTATGAAGCAACGCTTGAAAAAGCCAGAATACTGGCCGAAAAATCAGTCAGGGTCAAGGATATTTTTCTGTCCAATGTAAGTCACGAAATAAGGACACCGCTGAATGCCATTATCGGCTTCACAAATCTGCTGGTCGGGTTGGTAAAGGATCCTAAAAGCAGCGACTATGTTAATTACATACAAATAGCGAGCAAAAATCTGCTGGAATTGATTAATGACATTCTGGATTTCTCCAAAATTGAAGCAGGCCAGGTTATTCTGGAAAAAACACCGGCAAATCTTAAAGATCTCATCGATTCGATTTCCGTAATTATTGACCAAAGGGCCACGGAGAAAGGGATTTATTATGAAAAAATAATTTCGGGAGACCTGCCCGAAACCGTAGAAGTGGACAAGCTGCGCCTTACGCAGATCCTGTTGAATGTTTGTGGTAATGCCGTAAAATTCACCGAAAAGGGCGGTGTCAAACTGGTTGTGGAAAAAGTCGGGCCTGTTGTTGAAGGAAACCAAAGGATCAGGTTCAACGTGTTGGACACTGGTATAGGGATTGAAGATGACAAAATGCACGAAGTATTCAACCGGTTTGTACAGGCATCTGAAAGTACTACCAGAATTTTTGGAGGAACCGGTCTTGGACTAAGCATCTCAAAATCCCTGGTTGAGCTTTTTGGAGGGACCATAGACCTGAAAAGTGAAGTTGGTAAAGGCAGTGTTTTTACGATCGAGTTTCCTGTCAGGATTATAACCGATGCGGTAATACCGGAAACGCAGGAAAAAGAGATAAATATTCACGAATCAATCACCTCTTTAAAAGTACTAGCTGCTGAGGACAACATATTGAATCAGAAGCTGTTAATAGCCATTTTTGAACGCTTAAAAATTACGCTCACCATTGTAAACAACGGACAAGAAGCGATTGATAAGTTAAGAAAAGAAGAATTCGACATCATACTCATGGATATTCAGATGCCTGTAATGGATGGTTACACGGCTATAAAACAGATCAGGAGCACAATATCCAAAACGATTCCAATTATCACCATGACTGCACATGCCATGGTTGGTGAAAAGGAGGAGTGCCTGAGTATCGGTGCCAATAGTTACATCTCCAAGCCGTTCAAAGAGAGCGAATTGTTGTACACCATCGCGTTATTGGGAAACAGGGATGCACCGGCGCGGTCTGTCGCCAATGAAACGGCTAATGCCAGTCCAAACATTAATTCTGAAAATATGGTTAATTCTGAGAGTGTGGTGAATCTTGAGTATCTGGATGAAATAACAGGAGGTGATAGAGAGCTTCGGACCGAATTAATTTCATTGTTCGACAACGAAAGTCAGATTCAGCTCAAAGCTATTGCTGATGCGGACGCAAACGGTGAGGCGGAACCGCTTCGCCAGGCAATTCATAAATTTCGTTCATCGCTGTTTTCTGTCGGACTTTTATCCATAGCGAATCAGTACAAAGAAATTGAGGCAGCTTTGAAAAAAGGAAATCCACCGGCCGACTTATCTTCCAGGCTTGCGAGCCTCAAAATCGAATCTGAAACAGGCGCAATTGAGTTGAAGCGTTTAGAAGCCTGAGTCTATTACCGCTCCATGCTTTTATAAATTTCTTTCACACTGTTTTCCCATGTATGCTGGCTCGCAAATAGACGCCTTTCTTCTGTCTTTAATGCGGAGTTTTCATCCAGAGCCAGTGAAATGAGCTTTACATAATCCTCCTTCGTTTCGGCAAGGTAAACGTGATCTGCAAAGACACTCATGGCATCTGTTTTCGTGGCTACGGTGGGTTTGCCCACCGCCAGATATTCGTCGATCTTACGCGGATAATTACCAATAGTGACCTCGTTGAGTAACTGTGGGTTGAGGCAAACATCAAAAGAATTGATAAAGGCCGGCAACTGATCAAAATTCTTTGAACCGGTAAAAATAACATTGGACAGCTGGCGTAACCCGCTCTTTTCAAATTCGTTGTCAGGCGGCCCGACCAGGATAATGTTCCAGTCAGGCTTTTCTTTCGCAATGTAAAAAAGCAGATCCATATCCAGCCTCAGACTCTGAAGTGCACCAACATACCCAATTCTTGGTTTCCCGACGGCTGCCATTTCTTCCGGTTCGGCGGCGGTGATACCATCCATGAATATTTCCAGGTCACAACCCTGTCCCACATAATATGACTTTGGATTGTAACGTCTGCAATAATCGGCGAGATATGTCGAATTGGCTACACAAATATCACTTTTGGCAATCAGCTCCGGTTCCAGTTTGGCGCCGTGCTTTTTCCAATAGTCCACTGCCAGCATGTAATCCCGTGAATAATAAATCGAAAGTTTCGGCCGAAGGAAATCTTTCAGATAAAAACTTCGGAACATGTCATTATCATTGAAATGGACCACATTCTTAAAAGCGAGTCGTGCAGCCGCGTCGGAGATACATCCGGCTAAAATTTTGTTATTACGCTTATTAAGGATATTGAAAATAGAATCAAAGGGAATCCAGTTGATCGATTCAATCATTTTATCAGGATACAGGACCCAAAGGTTGCGCTGAATTTCCTGAAGCCCGTCTGTTTTTTTATCAATTACCTCCCGACGCTTCGCCACTTTTGGATCCGACCCGTTTTTCATCAGGCTAATCCGGTCGAGGGGAGAATTAACATACAAAACTCTGTGCTTCTTGCTGAATTCCAGTGCTATATTTTTGCAGTTACTCCCAATCTCAACGTCCCATGCCTGCTGCCCGGTAATGATAATGTCCATACGTAATGTGCTGTAATCAGTAGTTTTTCCTACAAATTAATTTGGTTAATAAATATCCTTTCGTCCAGCAAATCCAAGATTTCTGGATTTGTTTTCATATCAAATTTCCTGGCAAACAGTTTGCCTGATTTCAGCAGTTTTTCCAAATCGTCCCCGGTTAATAACTTTGGGCTTGGCTCACCTGCCGACCAGTCGACGTATCTCAGATTGTCGTTCAAAAGACTTTCCCTGTACCGGGAGCTGTACAATATGGTTTGAAAAATCATCTCGTCCGGAGCCCACGTGAGCTTAAAAAAACGGGCTACTTCCGAATGCTCATCCAGATACTGCAATATGTACTGTACCGACTCAGCGGTCAGGCTCATCCACTGGGATCTGCCCACAGGAGTTAGGCCGGCGGGCATTTTACGCGCCGGCAGCAAGCGGTTTATCCAATTTTGAACAAGATATTTGCCGGGAAACGAATAGTTATCCAGATGATATTCCGTAACCCTCGGTATCGCTTCTTTCCAAACACTGATCACATCCTGAAATTCCATAAAATTGGTCTCTCTGTTCTCCTCAAAAAAACGATGCACGTTTTCGGGATTCGCCAGTGGATAATCAGATCCGCTCAACAGATTGATACGGTTTACTGAAATAGCCGAATCCAAAATTGCCTTAAATCCATTTAGGGTTGCCTGTACGATACTGTAAGCTCCCCAACGTACCTTAACGCGTTTTTCGACAAAGAAAACCCGATCTGTCTTTGCCAAAAATGTAAATGCGCCAATATCCGCCTTTGCGTCAATATGGACAAAAAAATACGCATTGGGATGCGCCATCCGGCTGATCAGTCGTTGCAGTTGTTCAGGTCCGGAATGTGCCAGTATTAAATGTGCAATTTTCATCAATTCGTATCCAGGTGCTTCTATTCCCACTTGATCATATAGGAGAATTAAATTTAGCAATAATTCAAATTAATTCTACATTACTTTTTTGAATATGCCGTAATTGTATAATTTTGGTATTCCAATCCATTTATCTCCATCTATCTGACTCACAAAAAACTATGTCTTTACCAGCGAAGAGAATCCACACGCTCGACTACCTTCGAGGTCTTGCGGCTGTTGGGATTATGCTTTATCATATGCATTTGCTCAGCTTCGGTGAAATAGATTCCGAAAGCCCTTTTGCAAGGATAAAAATATACGCTGTCACCATTTTCTTTGTTCTGAGCGGCCTGACTTTATACAAGGTCTATATAAACAACCTTGCAGAAACGGGAATAAAAAATTTCTTTATAAAACGATTATTCCGAATTTTTCCGCTTCTTTGGCTCGTTACGATTTTTACATTTTTACTTTCCATGCATTCGGTAACGATGAAAAAACTGGCACTCAATCTGCTGGTTCTGCCGGGCATTATCAAACCCGAAATGTTCATCGCAAACGGAGCCTGGTCTATTGGAAATGAACTGGGTTTTTATCTGCTGTTTCCACTCTTGATCATTATTACCAAAAGGAATGTAAACAATCTTATTATCGCCATTTTTTTGTCCGCAATCCCGTTTTTATATTACACTTACCTCGTGCTTGACCCTGATAAACCCCTTGGTCTGCAATGGAAACACTATGTCAGCCCCTTAAGCCAGTTTTTGTTTTTTACCATCGGAATGGGCCTGGGTGCAATGAATGCACCAAATCCCAGACTGGTAAAACTGGCCCCTTATTTGGCGGCTATATCGTTGGCACTGCTGTTTTTTTATCCGGTTTCCGGCGAGCCGATTCAACTTACGTCAGGAAATAACCGCATCTTCTTTTCAGTCGTTACCATTCTGCTTTGCTATTTTATTTACATCGCAGATTTTCAGTTTCTTCCTGCTCCGGTACAATGGGCCTTGTCGACATTGGGGGAAATCAGCTATTCGGTATACCTGCTGCATCCGATTATTTTCATGTCCATTATAGCGGTTTTGGGAGATAGCTACCAATCACACATTTACGTGATCATCGTTGCAACCGTTGTGATGACAATCGTACTCAGTTATTTTACTTACCAGTATTTTGAAAAGTATTTTATGAATTTGTCCAAAAAATTTAAGGTTACGACTAAATCTTCTCTGGCTCTAAAATAGCTTCCCGTTTTTCCCTTGCCGCAATTTCTTTATCATCGATTATCTTGGTGATATTGATCAGTGCAGTTGCCAGGTAGAAATAAATGTTTGACGGAAGCTGCACCAAAGCCTCCTGCGGATAATTTCCTATATTATAAGCAAATATGATCAGCAGCATGGCCATGCAATAAGCTTTCAATTCAGGATTTCTGATCGAAAAGTAGTTATTGATCCCCTCCCGCAAAATGCAGAACATCAAAATGCAGAATAACAGCAGACCTATCCAGCCCAGTTCTACCGCAATCCGGACATAACCGCTATCCGGCGGGAAATGAGCAAGATAAGAGTTGGGTGCAAAACGTTGTCCCCAGGCGCCGGTCGCTCCCAGCCCGCCGCCCATCGGATGCGAAAGAATGTAGGGCTGAATCCGTTTCTGGTTATTTTTTCTTGCCTGAAACGAAATGTCCTCATTAGGCCTGAATGCGGTCTGGAAACGAACAATATTGGAATCCGTTGTCGGCACAAAAATCAGGAAGAGCATGAAAAGCCCGGCAATTGCGCTGCCAATCAGTACCTGCCGGTTAAGCCTCAGTATCACGAACAACAACATTGCCGCCGGAAGCAGCACATAAGCGCCTCGTGTTCCGGAAAACAGCATGGACGAAAAAAACAACGCAGTTAAAATCCCCAGTACAATTTTTTTCCAGACCTGCTTGACAAGTGTAAGCAGCACAATTGATAAAATACTGCTGACCACCATGTTGTAAGAAAAAGCAACCGGATCAGAGAAGATAGAAAATTTACGCCAGTGACCAGCGATAAATAACAGATCTGCAATATTAGGATCGGAATTCAGCCAGGTATCTTCTGCGTCAGAAAAACCAATATACTCTTGCTTAAAGGCGTACAAGGCCGCAAACAAAGCCAGGGCAAGCCACATCTTGAGCAGATTGCGTATCGTGGCGATGGTCTGGATCTGATACATAAAAACGAAATACATCAGCATTACAATAGCCACTGCACGGATGGTATACACCCAGGCCAGCCTTGATTCGGTCACGGGATTGGCCACTTCTATCAGGTTGTAAAAAATCCAGATGATGATCATGCCACTGACGGGCCCTTTAAATACATTCCAATTGGGTTTTTTCCTCTGGTGTATGAAAAATCCAAGAATCAAAAGTGCCTGCATACCGTCCATGACCGTCCCCATTGGGAAATCGATCCCGAAGCGCATGATGTAAAACAAAAAATAGGCCATGATCAGCAGTACGGTAATGCCAAAACGAGGGTATGCTACAATGGCATAGATCATCGTTGGACCCACAGTCACGACGAGTATTCCTGCCACTGCCAGCATTCCCTTATAAGCGATCAGCGCACCGATGACCAGGGAGCAAAAAAGCAACACAGCCAATCCCGTCGGAGTGCTTAGTTTTTTTACCAAAAACAATTCCCTGAGACTACTTCGAAAGGTTTGTGGCCCCTCCTGACCGCTTTGTACAAATAACTGAATGTTCTTTGCCACCTAGAAAAAAAGGATTTTAAAGAAAAATATGAAAACGCTGACCAATACCAGTAAAAGAGCTGCCTGACGGGTTTTCCGCTGCAAAGGTGTCAGGTGCTGAAAATTTACCTGCTTTTTTTTCTCATTCTTAACGGGATAAATTTTCATCTTAATATAGGGTTAGGATTTTCGCTCTCCAGTTTCATGCTTTGTGGCAACCGAAATCTGGTTCGCTTTTCTCGAATAAAAAAGTGCCAGAAGCTGAAAGGATATAAATTTCGGTATACTAACCAGTGACTGGTAAATTCTTGAATCGGTATCTGACTGCTTTAAGGAGATGTAAAAGCCCGCGACAAAAGTGCATAGACCCAGAAACCATATCAGAGACAGGTAAGGATCAATAAAAAGATTTATAAAGAGAAAAAACAGCGATAGCAAAAGGAAAATAAACAACGGAGGCCTGAGCAAAACCAGTCCGAAAAGGAACTGATTGCGATTGAAATTTTTAATACCTTTAAAAAATATACCGAATCCAAAAGAAAAATATTTGAACCAGGTATTGATCCACCTCGCCCGCTGTTTCACCAGCTGATCTGTTCCGCTGGTTTTTTCATCGTAAACAACCGCTTTTTCTGCAAAAGCAATGCGGTATTTCCTCGAAACAATTCCTTCCTGCAATACTTTGTCGAACCCTGCTCCGGTAACATCGAGATGTTCCAGGCATTCTTTATATAAAGCCGTGGTAAATGCCATTCCGGAGCCCGCCAGCGTTGCCGATGAACCCGCTCCAAAAAGTATCTTTCCATCATAAAAATGGTAATAGATATCCCTCGCCGCATCAAGACAAGCATAAGTGCTATTGAGATTTTTCGCCTCGCGCACGCCCTGAACGGCCTGAAAGCCCTGAGCGAAGTAAACATTCAGCTGGTCAAGATAGCCGGGGTCAGTCAGGTTGTCGCTGTCGATAATGGTAAGATGTGTATGCGGCCTGATGAAATTGTTGATGGCATAAAAATGCGACCTTGTGTTACTTCCTAAAACTTCGTTTGGCCTGAGCAAAAGCACTTTATCTGAATTAAAATTCAAATTACTGATGTCACACTTATCGGCTACGACGTAAATTTGATAATTGCCGTAATTAAGTTCCAGTAAAGATGATACCACCGCGGGTAGTTGCTGCGTCTGTTCGTAAGCTGTTACAATGATCCCGTAGTCGGGCGCTGGTGAAGTCGCTTTTTCATCACTTTTATAGCGGGATTTGCTCCTGAGTACGTACGCCAGTAAAAGTATTACCGGCAAAACCAGATTGAATCCAATCAGGAATTGAAGCGTCAGCCATATGTATTCAAGTGCCTTCATGCTTCGGCTGGTTTAACTACCTTACCAGCTTGCTCCGGAATATCTTCTGTGTTGGTCAGAACCCAGCCCGAAAACTTGCCCTCCAGACTATTGAGATACTGGATCTTCGACTGATCATTGTCTGAAATGGTATCGCCAGCTTCAAAAACAGCCACAACCACATCAGAAAAATGGATCCATTCCTTCGCTTTATTCATTGAATTCAATGAATCTGCCTCAATGAGCACGATATCAAATTTTGATTTGATCGCTTGTATCCGTTGCTGAATTCTATTTTCCTCGGCAAGTTCCTGTAAAGATACGTCACCGCCTCTATTGCTGAGAATGCTGATTTGACCGGGCGCAGATTCTATCAAATTATCTTTTTTCAAAAAATCTTCAATAAGATCCGCATCCCTGTTAAGCTGCGATATGTCACTTTGTCCAAAATTTCCGTCAATGATCATCACCGATTTGTTGATTTTAGCAAATGCCCAAGCCAGCGCAACAATAAAAGACGTAGTGCCCGCGTCCGCCGACAGGCTGGTCACTGCTATGATCTTGGGATCCGCCAATTCGTTATCCAGTTCATAACGGATCGATCGGATCAGATTCTTGTACAACTGTATGGATTTCCCTCCAGATGTATTCATGTCAGAAAGACTCAGCCTGGCACCTTTCGGCAAGGTATTGAGATAACCCAAAACCGGGCGTTCGGTGGCATTGGCCAGTTGAATCGGATAACGTATTGACTTGTCAATATAATAAAGTATAAAAAAGACAAACACGCAAAAGGTAAAACTGATTACACCAGACAAAATCACCAGAACCATTTTCTTGGATGCCCGTATTTCTCCCGGCATGGCCCGCTCGATAAGACGGAGGTAAACAGGAAAACTAAATTCGAGACTGGCTTCATTGAATCGTTGTAATGCCTCTATGTATTCTTTGCTTGCTATATCGATCCCGGTTTCATATTCCTGGATTTTTGCCTCATTCGGTACCAGGCCGTCAAACTTCCGGTTGAGCCTGTTAAGTTCTCCCTGAATGGACGCGACGCTGTTTTTTGCCAGTTCCAATGAAATCTCCATGCTCAGTTTCTGTGTAACCAGATTCTGCTTAAGGGCC
>Ga0247803_1001060_pt1 | contig 14496 bp, 13 predicted proteins | sample UWRJL014104B1_FD_180928 | JGI IMG/M metagenome (GOLD analysis project Ga0247803, IMG submission 180928) | Plant litter microbial communities from Arlington Agricultural Research Station in Wisconsin, United States - UWRJ-L014-104B-1 | ecosystem: Environmental > Terrestrial > Plant litter >...
CAGGAACCATTTTTTTTACGTATTTCAATACCGCATTGACGATCTGCTTTTTTGGAAAACCGAGCATATCGCCGATCTCAGTTACAATTACGTGTTTGATTGCAGTATTGGCAAGAATCTTTTCGAGGTTGAGCGCAAAATTGGCAACTATGACGATCGCTTTCGCACCAGAATCATTGAACTGATGCTGCATTTCCCTGCACGTGTAAAGTGGATTGGTGTTGACAATGATTAACCCTGCTCTGATGGCGCCAAACATGGCTATGGGATATTGCAGGATATTGGGCATTTGCAGCGCAATCCGATCTCCTTGCCTAAGCCCCAGGCTTTGAAGATAAGATGCAAAATTCCGGGAGTATTCGTCCAGTTTCCCAAAGGTAATCTGCTTGCCCATGCAGGTGTAAGCAGGCTGATCCGTATGATCTTTAAAACCATTTTCAATCAAATCAATCAAAGATGTATAAGCATCCGGATTAATTTCATAGGAAACTCCTTCTGAATAATGTTTCAGCCAGGGATAGGTATCTTTTGATATGAGAGTCATAAAGTTTAAAATCAGGAAAGGGTAATACTGTGCATCAAAGTTCTTGACAATAAATTAAGATAAAAATTTATTAAATCAATGCAATTAATTTCCAAAAGTACCTTTTTCTCAAATTATCGGTAAAAATGTCTGCTAATTTTATTTTTTTATTTCCCAGCGCCACAAAAGGCCTTCGTCGGGATCATTAACGTCTTCGGTTTGATGGAAACCAACTTTTTGGAGTATCTGGCAGGACGCATTTTCTTCCGCCAGGGTGTGAGCAATCACTTTATGAACACCACTTTTCGAAAAAGCATGTTCAACAAGTCCTTTTGCAGTTTCTGTTCCAAGGCCCTTGAGCCGGTATGAAGGAATTATTTCGTAACCAATTTCAACTGTTCCGGTGGAATCGGGCTCACCTTTGTAGCCACATGATCCTATAAGTTGGTTATCCGGAATGTGAATGATCAGGTATACCCACCACTCCCGAAGCGGGGGATGTGCTTTCCAGCGATGATAGGAAGGAGTAAATGTATCCCGAAATTCGGTCCATTTTTTTGGCACGTTCACACCCATTACGCGTGCAAGCGTATTATTTCCCATTCTTATGGCGTCAAAAAGGGTGTCATCACAAGGAACGATTCTTAAATTGGGGGTCAGGATCATAATACGAATTCTTGATAAGACCCCCAATTTAGCTAAATCATTGTGAATTGTTTTCATCAAAGCGATCTGTTATCGCTTTGCGTATGGCCTGATGCGGACGCATGCCAGAGCTTTTAATCCTTGGAACCGCCCGGTCTGTTGTAGCGTTGGACTTCGCTTTTAATGCAAGATTGGAAACGGTGAGGTGACTGTTACGCCAGTAGTCATATTCTTCTTCATTCATCACATCACGTGTAACTTGTCCATGCGCATAGCCATCACCGAACGACTGAATACGGCTGTCCGTCAATGCGCGTTTGCGTTCTTCTTCCAGACTGGTTATTGCAGCACTGATTTCCTTTTCTTCCTGTTTTAATTCATCCCAGGACGGCAGTACTGAAAGCTCGTTTTCGAGAATATTTTTTTGCGTCAAATGATTGGACAGCACAGTTTGAATGGGTTCCAATTGTTTCTGAATCTTCTTTTTGCGGCGGCGTAGTTTCCAGAGTTTAGGGTCAATTTGCAGCCAGCGATACCAGAATCCCTGTAAAACAGGTAAAGCCATACCAAGCGAAACGGCACCTGCAATCGCAAATAAGACTCCACTTAAAACAAAGGACATTAACGCCCATGGACTGTTTACCAGATCCATGTTCAGTTGATCTGAATTTTTTAAAGCCGCCTCGATTTTGTTGGTTAATTCCGGACTGCTGATCGGTGCGCCGGTCATTGGATCAACCGCATTAAGCTGAAGATTTTTAACAGATTTGTTGATCGCCTCTTTTAACTTATCCGTCCGGTACGCTTCATACCTGAACCAACCCAAAACAATCAGCGTCACGATTGCGAAGATTGACAGAATAAGTTTGAACTTGGCATATCTGGATTTCGCCTTGTGCGTATCTTCTTTATGGTAAGGCTCTTCTATCAAACGATCATAAGCCGGTTTTAATAATACGGACAACATCGCCAGACCAATTGCAAATGCCCAGGCTTCATTCGGATTCCTGATGTTAAGCGCATAAGCCACAATTTCGTGCGAGATAATTAAATCTCCTGCAATAAAAGAAATACCGGCGGCAAGAAATATCAATCCCGCAATCAAAGAGTAAGATGGTGCTTTATCTGCACGTTTTTCCTGTAATTTCTCTGTTTGAAAATCAATGGAAGAAATAGAAGATTCCAGTTCCTGAATCTTTTTTTCTGTGCCGGAAACGCCCATTTTCTCTTGCTGGAGCTTGTCGTAGGAAACTTTCTGATTACGAATCGTCTCCTGATGTTTGTTTTTCGCTGCTAAAAGATCTTCTCTTTTTTGTGCAAGGCTTTCATTAACCCAATCGTGATTGACGTTGCTGGACAAATACGCTTCATAGTTCTGGCGGTCCAGGCCTTCTATTCCACTCGAATATCCGTGTTGAAAATCACTATTTTGATTCAAATTTTGCTCATCCATATTTTTTGATTTTAACCGGTTCGCCGGTGCCCTGTTTCAATGATTGAATGCGGAGTATTTTTAGACTGGCTCTCGGCCACCGCCTGAGCTTTGCTATTCTCCTTTTTGAATAAAATTTAATTGCTTATTTGTAAGCTGGCCTTTCATGCGTCTGGCCAGGAAAAATTCACTCTCAAAAAGCTTGATAAGCATATCCCTTTTTGCATAAATCCGGTCGCGTTGGGTTTCTGCGCCACTTAAATCACGCAAGACCTGCCATTTTTTGACACGTAACTCATCTATCTCTTCCTGTAGCTGTACAATCTCGGAATCCCAGTTGTCCGAATCGTCTGTAAACTGCTGACGATTTCGGATCGCTCCAAACCATGATTGCAGATCGGTTCGCAGCAATGTGATATTGCTCAAAAAAAGCTTGCCCGCAAAAAGAAACAGGAAGAAGATAAATATAAAGAGTGCACCAGCCTGGATCCAGTTCTGGTTGGGTAACACATTAGCAAAAACAAACAGTGCAGCCGCGAAAGGCAGACCTATTTCCTCCAGAAGAGGCCGCCACGAAACTTTTGACTCGGTGTCATGAAACATCGAAATCCTGCCAAACAGACTAAACATCCCGGCCAGAAAAATCCCCAGCGCAATCCATGAACTTTCAGCAAAAGCCGGTTTTAACGATTCACGAATGAGAAAAAAGTTTCCAATACACATCACAACGCAAAGCGCAAGACCGATTAGCGTCCTTGGTAAATGATGTTCTGATTCGGATCTGGCAATCGCGTGCGTGTTAAGTCTGTTTTTCAGCTCATCTATCCGATCGGTTTTTTGACCAATAAAAAGATTTAATTCCTGGATGCGCTCATTGTGTTGTTCCAGATAACTGACAGGCTCGGCGGCAAGCTGCGAAAAATACTTATGAATGATGTCTGTCTTTTCGGTGGGATCGGATTCGGATAAGCCAAATAACACGCCTTCATCACGCAAAGTATCTTCATCTTCGAGCCAGTAAGGAATTTCGATCTCGGTATTCGCCGCCGGTGAAAGACGGGGAACAGGTTGAAATGCCTCTTTGGCCTGATTGGGTTGCACTACATTTTGTACAGGAAATTTCTGTTCAGGAGTGAAATCAGCAACATTTTCTGTCGAATCCGGATTGGAAACAGGTTCCTCGTCGTAATATTGATCTTCGTCATTACTTGACGACCGGAACAGATTGGAAATATATTCAGTGAATTTGGCCATATTTTCTCATGGATTAGCCTGCGATTATCCATGAAAACTGACAATTTACCTAGATTATTGTGATGACTGGTTATTAAAATTCGATAAGGTCCTCTTAATTAGACATTTTCAAACATTTTTTGTAACGCCTGCCATAACTTTCTTTTAAGATCGCGGTCTGCCTCAATTACCGCCAAAGGGTCGGTCAGCAGAAACCAGATTCCTTCGACAAGTTTGGGTGTATAAGGGATCAGTAATAGATCCAGATGTAGTTTGATAAGAGGGACACCGAAAGTGATAAAATGATTGATCCGTTTTTCAGCCAACAGATTCCCTGCATCCGTATGGGGTAAAAGACTGAAATTGATAATATCTGCGGCATTCGCAGAGGATTTAACGGCTTTTAATATATTATCAAGAAATACAAGTTCCGTCGCAGGGATTTCTTTCTGCTTTGGTTCATCGATCAGGATTAAAATCTTGTGCGTCAATGCAGGAAATTGCTCGATGGTTGGTGTAACTATTTCATATTTAACTGGTTCATCGGCAGCAGCAGCAGGAACTGCAACGGCTGGCTGCTCGATTGTATTCTCAACTGCGGCAGGTACGATTACTTTTGGTTTTATATCAGGAAGTACGGCTAAATGTCTGGTTTCATTTAACTGGTAAAGCGTATCGTTCTGATACAGAATTTTATAAAGTGCGGCCTGTGAACTCATTTTTTGGTGTTAAAGGAATTTTCAAAGTCTGCCAAACTTGGTCTCGTCAATGCTCCAGATTCCGGTTTTCTTCTTTTTTGCCTGAATTTCCAGGTTGGAATACTCTGAACTGGCTGAATACTTTTTAAAGTGAACTGCATAACCGATCCTAACCAATTCTTTGTTGAGTATTTTGCCATCAGGTAAAATGACTTCGCCTAATAAGCGCCCGTAGCGGTCAAATTTTCCCTCGTGTTTAATCCTCACAATTTTACGAAAGCACTTTTCGGAAGTAAACTGTTTGGCAACTTTGTAAAAAGGTTTTCCGCGTTCAGGACAATTCACGTGCAGTAACCTGATTCTTAACGGTAAACCGGTTCTATGTCCCGCTTTTTTTCCTGTAAAGACAAATTTCAGTTCAACGGTATCGCCATCCTGAATTCCTATGACCTCTGCTTTAAGATTTTCAGGTAAAACGTCGCTTTTGGTAATTCCTTTTTTCAGGTCTTGCTGCGGTACATTTCTCTTTTGGAAAGAAGAAAGACCAGTCAGTAAAATAAGGAGCGAAAGGTAAAATATTGATATTCTGTAATTTGTATTTTGAAAGACTTGCACGCGTTTTTTTCTTGTAGTTGAGGCTTTAAAGGTAAAGAATACTTTTTTGCCCGGCGTACTAAACAATTTTAAATTATTTTATTTCCAGATTATACCATTTGATATCTTTCAACGGTTGCCTTCTTGCAAGAGTAGCCGTGGGGCCGTAGTATTTTTCAAGATAATCGAGCACCTGCTTTTCTGTTTCTCCCAGGTCCCAAAGGTTGTGTTTTGCCTGCATCCATCTTATTTTTTGCTTCCAGCCATCTCTGGTAAACCGGTTCTGAACGATCAGTTTCGATGAGTGGCAGCTGGTGCATTGCGCTTTCACCATATACAAATCCTTATCGATCACAAATCCGGTTTCCGCTTCTCTTTTCAAAGTATCGGCGAACGCAACAGAAGTATTTGCAACGATATTTCCATCCGAATTTTTCCCAACAAAAGAACTTGTAAGAATAGCAATGCCAATAAGTATTACAATTAAATTTTTCATATCATTAATCCCAACCAACTATCCATTTGACCATTAACCCCCTAACCCCTTCTCCCTTCACTCCACTTTCAAAGCAATGCGTTCACATGCATTGTTGAGATAACCTCCTGGATTCCAGGCTGGAATGACCATCGGCTGCGATGTTCCCTTGACGTCGGTCGCGCGCACCCAAACTTCGTAATAACCTTTTGTAGGCATTTTTACCCTGGTTTCCCAATTTTGCCAGGCCAGACGGTTTGCAGGTGCATCCAGTTTGCAATTTTGCCAGGTTGCTCCGAAATCGATGGAAACAGCTACACTTTTAATAGCATGATCTCCTGCCCAGGCGTGACCACGCAATGGCAGCTCGGCCGTTACAGGAATTACCGCACCGCTTTTCGGGTAAGTAATGATCGATTTAACGGGCATAGACTCAATGATTTTGAAGTATTCATCCGTTTGCGGCACATCTTGTCCCGGAGCGACCGGAATTTTTGGCATTTTGTAGCTATGTCCTTCCATTTTTGCGCCGTCATGAATTTTATTGCGAACGGAAATGGAACTGAGCCATTTACCCGAAACAGATGCAGGCCAGCCACCGACCACAAGACGAAGTGGATAACCATGAAATTCCGGTATGTCTTTGCCATTTAATCCCCAGGCAATCAGGGTTTCATCTTCCATTGCTTTTGCAATAGGGACACCTCTTGAGATGGCTTCTTTTTTCGGATCTTTGCTGAGGTGAATATCCTTGCCATGATAACCGATATAAACGGCATCGCTTTTGATACCGACATCATTCAATATGTCCTTCAATCTTACGCCGGTCCATTGCGAACAGTGAACTGCACCTTGTCCCCATTGATTACCAGCGGCTTGTGGCTGAAACCCTGAACGCCCGTTGCCGCCACATTCCAGAACAAGCTGGTATGTGTAGGTTTTAAAACGTTTTTTCAGATCTTCCAGAGAGTAGGTCTTTGTGGTTTTTGCTGACTCGCCGTTGATGGTCAATGTCCAGGTTTTGGCATCCATCTTTTCAGGGATCAGCCCATTGTTCCTGATAAACATTTTGTCGACCGGAGTGATTTTGTCGTCTAATAAATGAAGAGGAGATTCTACATTCCAGGGTTTGTCGCCCTGGACAATCATACCGGCATCTTTGCCCAATAAAGCATCTTTTTCGTCAAAAATGACAGGAATGTATTTTCTGGGAAGTTTGTCCGCGAAAACTATTTCGGTTCCGAGCGCTGCGGCCATGGCAGCAATGCTTGATTTTTTAAGAAAACCTCTTCTGTCAAACGACAATTTCATAATTACAGGATTCAGGTGTTTTTACAAAAATACAATCTATAACTTTTATTATGTCATGTTCATTGTAATTTCAGTGCATATTATGAATCCAAGTTTGTATAAAACAAGAAAGGTTACCCGCTGACGGATAACCTTTGTGCGTATAGGCCCTGTGAAACCAGATACTTTCAGTGTACGTGTGTGAACGCGTTGGCCTGTTATTTAATAAAAGGACCTGCAATTTTAAGTACGTCTGCTTTTGACAAAACTTCGTCAAATGCTTCTGTAATCGCTGCATCACTTTTGCCAGCCAATCCTTTGATGTTTACACCACCCTGAGTCATGCTATCTTCGCCGTCGTATATGGGCTGAACTGCTGAAATAAGCGCCTCTTTGCCTGTAATCCATCCTTTGGTTTTGGTGGAAGTATTTTCGATAGCAAATATTCTGCGTGCTACTGCTGCGTGACGTGCTTCAACAGAGTGAACCTGAAGCGCAACCTGAAGAATCGCAGGATCCATCATCAAAGCACCTGCCTGACCTTTGTAGGCGCGTACCCCTGTATCTTCAAGAGCAGCAGAGATCGTTGCGAATGTTTTGAAATTGGTAAAAGTGTCCATAAAAGCTCCACCATAAGAGAAATCGAAATTCGGTTTTGCTCTGTTTGCATCCGTTATTCCCAATGCTTTTTCCAGGTAAGCAACGTGTTGTGTTTCGTGTTTGCTGATCTGATCGTAAACGCTTTTGTACTTTGCAGGTACAACACCTTTTGATATACCCATTTTGTAGAATTCATCTTCCAGGTATTCAAGTGTAAGTGCAAATTTAAGGACGTCAACTGCTGCCGCAGACTGAGCATAGGCTTTGTTTACGATGGTAGCGAATGCCATTGGTGCTGCTATCGTAGCGATTTTGCTACCTAGGCGGTTCATGAAATGACGACGTGAAGCATGCTCCAGACGACCTATTGCGTCACCGTCAATTTTTTGTAATTCGTCAACTATTTTGAAAATATCCATTGTTTCTGAAATTGAAGTTGTGTTGAAAATTATTTACCCACGTTTGCGCCAGTAATCTTTGTTTTGATGTATTTCTGAACAGCACCAAGAATCGTCGCCGGAGCAACAGCCTTGTCAAAACCGTTCGCATCTACCACATCATCACCAGCGAAGTCCATTGAATTTGGATTCAAAAGATCACGTATTACCGAAGCATGACGCGCTTCAACCGAAACAATCTGACCGGCAATTACCAGATATGCAGGTGTTTTGATAAGATTTCCCGCACCGTTGTAAGCCGCTACGCCTGTATCTTCAAATAATTTAGCAGCGCCCAGAACGGAAGTTCTGCTTTTGAAATCGATAGAACTAAAATCAACTTCCAAACCTGGTATGATTGAGGCAGGAGCTGCCGCAGTGATTGCAGTTTTGAAGAAGTCTCTGTGAATAATTTCGTGGTCACGAATGTCGGTCAGAACAGCTAGCTCAGCAGCTGTCATACCATCGTAGGGTGTAGCAATAACCTGAATGTAAAATGCAGCTTCAAGTTGCTCAAGTGCGTAAGCATAGTTTAGTACGCCCACATCACCAGAGCCAAGATCAACAGTACCGCCGCCCGCAGGAACGTCCGGATGATCCGCTGTACTACATGAAAGAGCAAAAGCGCCTAGTGAGGTAGCAATACCTGCTGACATTAAAAAAGAGCGTCTGTCAACAACTGACGACAATTTTTCTTCCTCTTTATCGGAATTGATGTTTGAATTATTAATTCTGTTCATAGCAATAAAAGGTTTATATTTTCCTTTCGCCCATCGAAAGACAATCTGGAAAAACATACGGGCTTAAAATTGCTTTAGATCAAAAAGTGCAAAAACAAAAGTTAAAAGTACAGAAAATAAAATGTAAAAAAATCGATAAATATGAATCAAAATATTGATTATGAGCTATTTGTGATTTTTATTATGTGATTTTACAGGAATATCTTACAACTTGAAGTTGTCACGCTTTCTTGCGCAGTACAGGCTGATGATATGAATATCCGTTGAAATTGAAGACTTGGAACCCAGGGTGGACTGGGTATTGCTTAAAAGCACAAGAGACCTGTTCCCAGGTCTCTTGTGCTCATTGACTAATGGATTGGTATTACTTATAACGTTGAGTAAATGCGGAAAAAAGAAGATATCTGAATTACGATAAACGACTGGTTTTTATTTGTGGTATTAGTTATAGATAACTAACAAATAAATTCTACACAAATATATAGTATTCTATTTAAGTCTGCAATTTTGTTTCTATTATTTTTTCAAGATTTAGAAAAAAATCAAATGAAGTATGTTTACGCACAATTGAATATCAAAACGGAGTGTCCGAATATCAAAGTGATGTATTATACATCAAAATGTTGACGAAATGGCAAGCTGATATTTATATTAAAATAATCAGAAACTTTAATAATAAACCAATTTAGCCCATTTGGAATGTCTTGACAGATTGGCATTATTGTTTTAAATCATTGATCTGTAATTCAATAAGAATTCTTAAATGAAACTTAACCAACACATTCAGAATTATGAAAAAGCTAATAATCTCCACATTTTGCCTGATGCTTCTGGCACTTGGTACCACGCAAACTTTTGCACAAACACAAAGTGTGCCAACCACAACCGGAACCCAGGAAAAGGTTTCTGTAAAACCGGAAGATTTACCTGAACCAATAAAAACAACACTTGCCACAGATGCATATGCAGGATGGCAGGTTAGCAGTGCATTTTTGATAACAAAACCGGATAATACTCAGTTTTATGAAATTTCTCTTAAAAAAGGAGAAGAAACATCAAAAGTCAATCTTGATAAAGATGGCAAAAAAGTAGAATAATCAGTATTATTGAACTCATATTCAATTTTTATAGAAGCCGGAGATGATTTCTCCGGCTTTTTGGCGTTAGTTTTTATAATTTTACGTTTTCCTCAATCGTTAAGTCAATTATTTATTACCAATTCTCAATACAATATGGCTCACCTGCTTCTGCTCGAAGACGATTCTACATTTTCGAAATTACTAAGTTCATTTCTTGGTAAACACGGGCATCAGGTACAAGTTTGTACATCATTAAAAGAAGCCAGGCTTGCTTTGGTTAAAAGCATAGATGACAACAATCCTTTCGAGGTATTTATGCTGGATTACAGGCTGCCTGACGGAAATTCGGTGGATCTTTTAAAACAGGTAAGAAGTGAAGGAAATCGTACTCCTGCCTTCATTATGACCAGTTTTCACGATGTCAGGACGGCCGTAAGTGCGATGCAGAACGGAGCGTTTGACTACATTACGAAACCTGTTAATCCGGAAGAGCTTCTCATGGTCCTTGGCGAAGCGCTTAATAAATCGGGCGCTTCGAAAGAAAAGGTCGTTCCGCAACAGGCTAAGTCGGGTAAAAAAACTGAAAAACCGCAACTGGATTTTATAGAAGGGAAAAGCAAAATTTCAAAACAGCTCTACGAATATGTGCGTCTGGTGTCACCTACAGACATGTCCGTTATCATTCAGGGCGAAAGCGGAACCGGTAAGGAACATGTTGCCAAATCAATACACAGGCTGAGTAAAAGGAGTAATGGGCCGTTCGTGGCCATCGATTGTGGGTCTTTGTCCAAGGATTTGGCGGCTAGCGAATTGTTTGGACACAAAAAGGGTGCATTTACAGGTGCATTACAAGATAAGGTGGGGCAATTTGAAGCCGCAGACGGAGGAACTTTGTTTCTGGATGAAATTGGAAATCTTGGTTATGACGTCCAGATCAAACTGTTGCGTGCCTTACAGGAACGTATCGTTGTCCCGATCGGGAGTACAAATCCGATTAAAGTGGACGTGCGGTTGATTGCAGCTACCAATGAAGATTTGATGACCAGCGCGGCAGCCGGCGATTTCAGAGACGATTTGTACCACAGGCTTAACGAATTTAAAATAGAAGTACCGCCGCTGCGCAAGAGAGGAGAGGATCTGGGAATTTTTATCCAGTATTTTGTGGACAAAGCCAATGAGGAACTTGGACGCAACGTGCAGCAGCTATCCAAGGAAGTGATGGATGTGTTTCAAAAGTATGACTGGCCTGGAAACCTTCGTGAATTAAATAATGTGATCAAACGACTGGTTTTGCTTTCAAAAGAAGAAGTAGCCAATCTGGATGCTTTACCAGCCGAGATGATTGCCGAAATATCATCAGAAAGTCAGAAACCCGTCGGATCAGACTTGAAAGCATTGCAGGAAAGTCACGAAAAAGAAATGATAGAAAAGGTTCTCCAGGAAGTGCGTTACAATAAAAGTAAGGCGGCTAAGTTACTCAACATTGACAGAAAGACGCTTTATTACAAAATCGAGAAATATCATATTGAATAGGAAAGCGCTTTTTCCTCCACCTGATCGACCATTGTTTGCGCTTTTTCGATCAGGTCTTTCAATTCTGCCAATGAAATTTCCTGTTTATTTTCTCTGATTGCGATTTCGTAAAAGCGGAACCGTGCAGATAATTCTTTTGCGCCCATTTGCCCCGATCTGCCGGCCAGTCTATGCATGAGCTCATGCATACCTTGAATATCTGACTTATCCAGAAATACCTGAAGGGCTGCTATATCATTACGGGAATCTTTGACAAACTGTTCCAGAATCTCTCTTAAAAGCGCTTCGTCTCCAAAAGTCATGTCGTTGAGCGTTGAAAAGTCAAGCTCTGATTTAACCTCAATTCTCCTTTGAACCGAGTTTTTTTCCAGTAATTCCAGTAATTCGTTCGAATGAAAAGGCTTCATCAAAATTCCGTCAAAGCCCATATTTAGTAACTTGCTGCGTTCTTCTGGCAAGGCCTGAGCAGTTAAAACGTAAAATTTCACTTCCAGAGACGCCACTTTTCTAAGACGCTGACACAATTCTGCTCCGTTGATTCCGGGCATACGCATGTCAGTAAGCACGAATTTTACAGCATCATCCCATGGATGTTTTAGTGCGTCTTCGGCAGAGGAAAAGCACGCATATTCGATACCGTTCATGGCCAGGACAGAGGAGCACCATTTCAGGATGAACGCATCATCGTCAATAAGCCAGACTTTGCCGGCTATTTTATACGTTTTTTCCTTTATTTCTTCCAGGGGAACAAGAGGTGTTTCCGCTGTTTCCAAAATCACTTTTACAAAAAAAGTGGTCCCTTTTCCCAAATTGCTTTTAATATGAATGTTTCCATTCATGGCTTCCACCAGTGATTTTACAATGCTCAAACCCAGGCCAGTACCACCATAACGCCTTGAAATGGACGGGTCTGCCTGTTCAAACTGGTTAAAAACACGTTGAGCCTGTTCCGGAGACAGACCAATTCCTGTGTCAGAAACCTGTAAATCCAGTGTAATTCTGCCCTCTTGTTCCATTCCGGACGCGCGCAAAATCACTTCACCTTTTTCTGTGAATTTGATGGCATTTGTGAGGAGGTTATACAAGATCTGTCGCAGGCGAAATGGATCACCTTTTAAAAATAAGCTGTCAGACAGTTTATTGTCTAATGATAAAAGCAACCCTTTTTGGATGGCCGTAGGCCTTAACATCTGTACTACTTCATGAAGCAATGGCGCAATGTCAAACGTTCTTTCTTCAAATGTAAACTGGTCCGAAATAATACGACTGTAATCCAGCACTTCGTTGACCAGATAAAGCAGATGTTCAGAAGCTGAATGCAGATTGTTCAGATTTTGGGCATTGGGTTTTTCATCCTTTTTTAACGCCTCAGTATAACCGATAATGGATTGCAAAGGAGTTCTGATTTCGTGACTCATATTTGACAAAAATCGCTGCTTGGCAAGTCCGTGATATTCTGCCTCATCTTTTGCTTCTTCAAGCTCATTCCTGTACTTATTGCTTTTTGTGATGTCGGTAAAAATAAGATAGGCAAGAAATGCGGTCAGGAAGAAAAAGCCAACCATTACCCATTCAAGACGGCGAATATTGGCCCTGATCATGCTTTGAGACTGCTGGTTACTCTGTTCAGAATGATTTACGGCATCACTTTCCACTTTTTGCATTAAACTTAGCAGCTGCCTTACCAGGGTATTGCCAGCAACGGCAAGCTCTTGTTCCCGGTCTACAAAGCTCGTTGTGCGTATTTTTTGAGACTTTTCAATGGCATTTACCGCTTTGCCAACCTCTTCGATGGTACTGTCTTTTGGCGCTACGGTCAACGTATCCACGATGACGTTAACTTCCTGCTTCACAATGGTAGGAGTAGGGGCAGGTCTGGGAATTTCCTTTTTGCTTTTTTTTGAATTAAACATCCTGCCCAGAAAACCCTTTTTCTCTTCTTCTGCTTTTTTAAAAGAGTCGGATTGGGGATATGCGGTGGTGGTGGTAGTCGTGGTTATTCTTTTTTCAGTCTTTACGACAGTGCTGTCCGGCTTTAATTTATTGGTTTTGATGAGTCCCGAAATGGATTTTACTTCATCCGACAAGGCCTGGTTGCTCACCAGTTTAGACCTCACTTTTACATAATTTCCATATATTTCTTCCCTCTTTCTGAGAATATGTTTCATTGAGTCAATCCGCATAATTTGCTGCGGATCATCTATATTTAAGTCGTTCAGCGAGTCCAGCGTAGCCATCAGTTCCCGCGACTGATGGATGAATTGCTCTTTATTATCCTCGCTGTCTTTTCCCCCAACCGTACGCGTATTCTGAAGATGATCCAGCTGGAGTATGCTTTTAAATACCTTATTGATCAGTCTCAGTCGGTCATTCGGCATGGAAAGAACTTCCAGTTTATTCTGCATATCCTTGAATGCCAGGTTGCTGATAAACCACGAAGCCCCCAGTGCAAGCGCTGCAATGAAAAACCCGAGCAGGACTTTTCCCTTAACAGAACTGGTGAAAGATGGATTACGAGATGACATTCGGATTGGGATTTTGTGATAATATTAACGAAAATTTGGGAAGAAAAATGTTAATATTTTTTCTGTACACCGTAGATTGTATTGTTAATCATTATCAGGATCACATCCAAAAGTTACCTGAAAACCGTTTAAATCTTTAAAGACAATTTCCTTCGTACCATATTCGGTTTTCGGATTTATTTCAATGACTTCCGCATTTTCCCTGATCACGTCGATCATGCCGTCAATTGAAATAACGTGAAAATACAACCCGGCATCTTTCTGTTTTTTGTAATCGTTGTCTCCCTCCGGATATAACATAAACTGAGCTCCTTCCCAATCCAGCAAAGCCCAATCCAGTTCACAGCCAGGTTCCTGATGCGTACCCAAACACTTGAATCCTATTTTTTCATACCAGGAGATGGTATTTTGGATGTGTGGTACCCGGAGGAAGGAAGTGCAGGTGGGCATGGCAATTTGAGATGAGTGAATAGTTTTGGTTAATATTTTTGATTATTGGGGTAGTAATTGCAAAAAACTATCGTTTTGTAAATGAAGATTCGTATTAAAATAGCAAGTATGGTTGCTAATATCTTCGAACTTGGATTAATGTGACATACAGGCCTGAGAATTGATATGGGACAATTTGAAATTATAATATTTCGAATATATAAAATCAATAGTATCTAAAAAAGAAGTCAACATCGAAGGCA
>Ga0247803_1001062_pt1 | contig 14495 bp, 15 predicted proteins | sample UWRJL014104B1_FD_180928 | JGI IMG/M metagenome (GOLD analysis project Ga0247803, IMG submission 180928) | Plant litter microbial communities from Arlington Agricultural Research Station in Wisconsin, United States - UWRJ-L014-104B-1 | ecosystem: Environmental > Terrestrial > Plant litter >...
AGGTGGGTAACCCGGGGCAAGCAATAGTAGGGGTGAGGTTAGACGAGACTTGACATACCGTATACGCCATACCCACGTCGCAAGACGCCATAATTCACACTTGATGGAAAGCGCATCCCGACACCCCTTGGTGTCTTTGCAATGCACTCGTCCTGTGTGAAGGCCTCGAATCTGGCACCTTACTTCTTCCTCGCGGACTGAGCCACCAACTTCTTCTTCAAATGCTTCGGCATCTTCTCCTTCCTCTTCTCCCGCTTCTCCTCCTTGATAGACTTCTTATGCGCCACCTTAGCCTCATGATCCATATTCTTTTTGCCCCTCGGGGTGCCCTTCTCGAACCGACTTTCGTCATCATCAGAATCGGAATCCTGACTCCCAGAATCAGAGGCTTCGGAGGAGTTGGCGTGAGCAGCGGCATGCGCGCTGTCAGGTGTAGGTGTGGCGAGTTTGTCGGCCAGGAGACCTTTGTAGATGAGGTCGTCGCGGTTCCCGGCGTTGAGGAGCTCGGCGTCACGCTCGATGTCATAGACCTCGTTGAGGGTTTGTGGGATGTACTGGTTGCGAAAGACTTCGTCGTCTTGCTCTTCTTTGGTCTTGTCTTCATCATTTAATACCTCGCGCTTCACAAACATTTGCGCGACAAAGTCCGTCATATCCGCGATTTCCTTGCCGCCTTCTTCGCCGGTGACGAAAGTGAAGATTTTGCGCTCGCTGAGGACCTCGACGTTTCGCGAGCGGAAGAAGTCAGATACGTTTTTGATGTCCATGCGCAGGAAGCCGAGGGAGTTGGGGTGATCGTGCTCGACAGATTGCGACACATCGATCATGAAAAGCTTCTCCTCGTGATAGAGGATGTTGTATTCGCTCAGATCGGCGTGTACGAGGTGACAAGTTTGGTACATGGTGCGCATGTAGCCGAGCAGCTGTATGTAGAGATCTTTCCACTTTTGTTCCTCCTCCTCGTGAGTCAGGCCTTCGAAGATGACGTCTCGAAGGCGCGGTGCGGCCCAACCCTTCTTGTCGCCCAGGAAGCTCATGACGAGGACGTGGAGACGGAGGTGCAGTGGTTCCGGGCACGGGATGCCCGCATTATATATGCGCTTGAGGTTCCGCATCTCTTTCTCGGCCCACACCTTGACCATGGCCTTGTTGTTGCTCTTATTGTATCCTTGGCGGAACCGGTATTCGCCCGTGACGTACTTATCACGGTCCTTGAAGACTAGAATCGACGTCTTGTAAACCTTGATGGCGCGGTGCAGTTGTTGCGCGTCTTCGCCGTCTGACATTGTCATCGCGTGGTATACGTTCGCCTCTTTACCCGTTGATATAACACCATGGATCTCGGAGACAATGTTGCGATTGATGAGCTGCAGCAAGATCATGCGCGTCCGGGGGTCTAGCACCTGTTCACTCGTCGCCCGGTCGCTCTTGTCCTTGTCTCGCGAGGACCCGCCTATGCCCGCCATCTGCTTCTCCAGCTTTATCTTGGATGCGTGCTTGGCTAGCGATGCAACTTGATCGTCGATGGCCGCACGCGTATTGGCCATCGGTTTTTGCTGATTTGCCTTCGGCTTCTGATCTTCGGGTATCGAGGGGTCATTCAGCTTCCTTTGCCTATTGTACGTCTTTGTGAAGTCGTTCGGATCCGACGAATCCATCAGCTCGGGGGCATCATCATCGGAATCGAAGAGATCTTCAATATCGGTGTCGGGGTGCTCGGCCTCTGTAGGGTTTGTGGTGGCGGGATCCGTCGTAGGAACGACTAGGTCGGCGGTCGCCATGGCGTGGAAAGCTGCGTGAGGGATCTGTGGATGCGTTCTGCAATGAATGGTCGGGTCGGTTTCGACAATGTAGGATGGCGTGGGCGGGTGTGTGGGCGGGTTCGACGGCGTGTTGTGTGCGCTGTCAATCCAGCTGGTGTGGGGTAACAGAAAAAGTTCGGTGACCCAAACCACGTCACTAGCGCGGTCGGTCGGCAGAATCGCGGGGTCAGTAGACCTACAAAGGCGGTGAATGTACTCATGCACATCATGTCTCTGAGGACCCTCTCATCTAGTATAGTAGCTATTTCTAGCTAGTCCTTCAGAAAGATGCTCCACAAACAGCGTTCGGCCAGTAAGCAGCTGCCATTCGAGGCAAGACACAAAGAGTTGCCTCTACGAACATCTAAAAAGTCAATGTACACCTAGATTAAGGTAGCAGCCAAACAAATCCCGATTCCGCGCGGAGCGGGGGTTTCGTGGCGTGTACGAGAACGAACGCCTTCACATCCTCCTTTTCACCCGTGTCAGTGCCCGCTCGACCACATTCCTCCCCAGCTGCGGTATGCTCCGTACCAAAGTCTCCGTGTGTTCCTCCTCGCCCTCCTTGCCTTCTTCATCATGTATCCAGGGAGCAGCGCGGACCTCGTACTGCCTCGGCGGGTCTCTCAGTCCAGGCCAGATGTCCAGAGGCAAGAAATCTCCCTGTGTGAGTGTGAACTGCTCCCGCGCACGCTCATCTTCGGCGTGCAGTCTGTCGAGCTCCTTTTGCGCCTCCTCGGCCTTGCGCTTCGCTTTGTCGTGCCTTCGTCGGCGGCCTGAGATCTCTACCAGCAGCTCAGCATAAGCCAGATCGAAACGCTCGTAAAATTCTCGCTGGTTCTCCCACTCATCGATGCCATTAAGCAGTGTTGGTCGCGTGTCCTCTAGCCAGGAGCCATGGAAAGATCTAGATGTCGCAATGTGACCTTTGACTTCAGCAGCGATCTGTGCAATCATGCGCAAGATGCTGTTCAGTGCCGAGTCCTCGTTGCGAAGATGCGTGATGTGATTGTCAATGTGGGAAAGTAAAAAGGACATCTCAGAGCCGCGTTCCCGAATTTCCGAAACGACGTCCTCGACCTCGACCGCGTCCTTGATTAGCACCGCAAGCAGATCCTGACGCTCCTCTTCCGAGATGGGCTCGGGAGGTGCGGCATGAGCCTCGCCCGATGGAACAGGCTCGTCTCCTGTTGCTTGGGTCGCGGCCGCAGCACCGCCATCTGTATGCAGCAATGCGGACACGCATAGATCGTAGTGTTGCACGAGCGACTGGAATGCCTGGGCTGCCTCCTTCGCATGCCCTTCGAGATCATGGTACAAGCTGGGTATAGGACTCGGCGTTGATCCCGCGACGGGCGTCGTCGGAACATTCTCGATGGAGGAATGCAGATTCTCCAGCGCCGTCTCGAACGCATCGCTGCTGTCTTCGAGACTTGTGTGGGCCTCGTTGTATCGGTCTATGCAGTCGCGGAGCAAGTCTTTGAGGTTAGTGACGGTCGTGCTGTCAATGAAGTCGAACAGGTGCTTCTGCGACGTGCCTGGTGGCTGCAGGACAGCTTCGATGGGCGTGTCGCGAAGGATTGCGAGCGTCGACTGCAGGCCGGCGTATGAGGTGTCGAGATCATGCAGCAGTGACTTGGTAGTCAGCATCCGGATCAGCACTCGAGCAGAGGACTGGACTACCTTGAACTCTACCTGCACATCCGCCTCGACAATCTCGATGCCGCGACGGACGGCCACTAGAGCATCTACTTGTTCATCGACGATGTTTCGGATGGATGCATTCTTTGCCGAGAGGATGGCATTCTCCTCTAGCAGCTCACGCGCCGAGTTGACAATGTCATTCGCGCGCCAGAGGATGGTCTGGGTGTTCAACGCGCGCTTCGAGGCCACGAAGTGATTTACGAGATCTTCGAGCGACAAGGGGCGGTCCTGCTCTAGTGACCGTCGAGAGCTCGCACTGGTCGCTGACGATGCGGGGGAGGGCGGAGAAGCCATGGACTGCGGAGGCTGGGGACGAGGCTGGAGCTAATAGAGGGCGTTGAGGACGAGGGTGGTTCAGCAGCTGCATCACGACGGTAACGCATGCTCTGACGGTGCGATGACGGGAAGTGGCCGCGCAGTCATCAGAGTCATGGTGGTTGAAGATGTGAGGCAGTCGTCGATGGTCGTCGGAGCTCTGGCACCTCCGCAGCTGGCTGCCCAAAGCAGAAGGCGGTGAGCGCACGTGCAGGGCTGCAGTAGCGCCGGCCGAAGGACTACTGGACGAACCGACTGGGGGGAAGGGGGAGGGGATGTAAGATGCATGGCACGCCTCGTAGAACAGGGGACGGTGATTCCCGTAGCATTGCCAGGCACCATGGTAGACACTGCGACTCGGAAGCCTCGGGCCTGAGCGGCTGGCGATTGCGTGCTCGCGCGTAATTGCGTGCTTGGAAGAAGCGGCGAGACGTGCACCGCGCTGGGCGACTTCCTCATCGGGGCTTTTCGTTCGAGCCGCATCTCCCCCCACTCGCACTGCAAAAGCAACATCGAAATCACAGGAAACGCCTCCCACGAAATTCACCCGCTGCTGCATAGATCCACCCAAAGAAAACCGAGCGGATCAACCCCCTTGCGCTGCTGTGCTGCGGTACAAATAGTGCCCACCTCGCCGCCGCCGCCCACGGCTGTCTGACCCCGGACCCGCTGTCACGCAATCCCTCCGCAGAATCACCACTGCGCCCTCTCCCATGAACGGCGTCTCATAGGGACCCTTGCGTCCGCATTGCACCTTGTGCAACTGTAATCGCACCGTAATCGGCCAGGACGTGCCACCGCGAGCCCAGGATGGCGTCAAATCCCTCTGGTACCGTCGAAAGTGTCGCAACCGATCGCAATCCGCAACCACCGCACCCGGGCGATGCTAAAAGACGACGTCTGTCCTGGCGAACCCAGCTCCCACCTGCTGCCCTCGATGCTACCGACGTCTCCGTCTCCTCCGTCTCCTCTGCCTCCGACCCTCACACCGCCTTGTTGCAAGGCCACGACCACGAAGGATTTGCCGGCCGCGTGCGCCACCGACGAGAGGTAGACGCACGAGGATACAACGCAGAAGACGCTTTTGTAAATAGGGACGCGTCCAAGCACCTCGAGAAGATGATCGCACCGTACCTCGCCCAGCACATCCCGCAGCAGTACAACCCACTTGGCGGCAGCGGCCAGGGCGTCCCCGCCGATGCCGACACCAAGTACTGCTACCGCCATAGGCCCGATATGCTGTGTAGGAAGCAAGCAGATGAGCCGACCATGGAGCAGCTGCAGAATGTACGTCTACTGCCCTTCTTCCGAATGCCGCAACTGACACGACGTAGGAGCTCGGACGAGAATCCCAGGCCGACCAGCAGAGCATCGCCAACGTCTGGTCCATCTTCTCCGCCGCACCCGCGCGCCAGCGGAACCTCATGCTGCAGGGCATCCTCTCGACATGCTGCTTCCCCCAGCTTTCCTTCATTTCCTCCAATGTCCGCAACCTCATCAAAATCGACTTCATCTCCGCCCTCCCTGCCGAGCTAGGCTTCAAGATCCTCTGCTATCTCGACACCACATCGCTGTGCAAGGCTGCCCAAGTGAGCCGTAAGTGGCGCCAGCTGGCCGACGATGACGTTGTGTGGCACAAGATGTGCGAGCAGCACATTGACAGGAAGTGCACCAAGTGCGGGTGGGGACTACCTCTGCTGGACCAGCGCCGATTGAGGACCGAGAAGAGAAGGATTCAGCTGCGCGCCTCGGGACGCGGGCTGAACGAATGGTCGCCCGACATCACACCTATGCCCATGCCGGAAATATATGCGCTGCCCACGCCCCTTCTGTCTCAAGCCTCCGACGCCTCCGATTCTTCGACCGGTTCCAAACGACTCGCCTCAGAAAGCTCCTCCTCCCCAGAACTACCCGCCAAACGCCCATGTACCGCCATCCGGAGCCAGCAGCCTTCATACTTTGACCAGCCGAAGAAGCGTCCGTGGAAAGATGTGTACAAGGATCGATTCAAAGTGGGCACCAACTGGAAATATGGCCGCTTCTCCACCAACATCTTGAAGGGCCATACCAACGGCGTCATGTGTCTTCAATTCGACGAGCAGATTCTGATCACGGGATCCTACGACACAACCGCCAAGGTCTGGGACCTCGCAACCGGCAAAGAGATCCGAACCCTGACCGGCCACACTCTCGGAATTCGTTGCCTCCAATTCGACGATGCTCGCTTGATCACGGGCAGCTTGGACGGCACCGTCAGGGTGTGGGACTGGCGAACGGGCGAGTGCAAGGTGCAAATGCGTGCTCATAGAGGCGGTGTCATCGGCCTGCACATGGCTGACAAACTTCTCGCGTCAGGCTCTACAGATCATACCATTGTCGTCCACGATCTAGGCGAAAAGACAAAGCATACACTCCTCGGACACACAGACTGGGTCAACTGCGTCAAGATCGATCTAGCATCGCGAACACTGTTCTCGGCGTCGGATGACATGACGGTGAAGCTGTGGGATCTCGACACGCAGACTTGCATCCGGACATACGAGGGCCACGTCGGCCAAGTTCAGCAGGTCCTCCCCCTACCTGCGGACTTTGAAATCGACGAGGAAGACTACGTAACCCACGGCAACGATGCCTCCGACACGGCCTCCCTTAGCTCCGAATCCATGGACAAACCCTGCACCGACACCCACAACCCAGAACCCATTTTTCCCGACGACCCCTCACGCCCCAGTCCTCCCAAGTACATGTTTACTGGCTCACTCGACGGCACCATTCGTCTCTGGCACGTGCCATCGGGTCGTTGCGTACACCGCTTCTTTGGGCATATTGAGGGGGTGTGGAGTTTGGCGGCGGATACGCTACGGCTTGTTTCCGGGGCTGAGGATAAGACGATCAAGATTTGGGACCCGAGGACGGGGAAGCATGAGAGGACGCTTACGGGGCATGAGGGGCCGGTCAATTGTGTGGGGTTGAGCGATTCCAAGCTGATTAGTGGGAGTGAGGATGGGACAGTCAGGGTGCATTGTTTTGTCAGTGAGGCGTAGGGCCCTCTGCGTCTTGGCAGATTTGTGTTATCAACAGCTCTCTACCATTTAGCGATTTGTGTATTCGTTTTTAGCGCGGCGTCGTGTTACGGGACGGTTATTTGGGCTCGGATCTGGATAGGATAGGATTGGGGCGGCGTCCCCCCTCACTGGAAAATGGCGTTTATTGCAGCCTGTCGATGGCGTTTTGAACTGGTCGTCTGATGTGACTTCGGCATCGGCATCCAGCGTATCAGGGTCAGGCTACATATCCTTCTCGCGGCGACTTGTCCGCCGCGGGTTGTATTTCCAAATGTGTATTTACCAATTTCTACGACAAATGTGGCGTGTGAGTTTGGGAGGTCAGGGACGGTGAGAAGCACTCAGTCCGTGGGTGGACATCGGTGCTCCCGGTCCCGTTGTGAGGAATTCAACATGTGAAAGGAGGTGTGGAGTGGAGGTCAGCAGCATGTGGTAGCGGGACGCGTTGCGTGCTACGAGGACGTTATGGGACAGAGTTGCGTGATATGTTGTGCGATGTGCAGTATTGTGGGCAAGTTGGGCAGATTCGACGTCGCTGGAGAGGTATGGGGTCATCGCACGCCATCAGGGTTCCTGGTGGTGAGAGCAAGGTGATAGTACGGCACGCTAGACGCAGTAACCAACATTCCCCCCTCCAACACATCTTACCTCTGGCCATACGGAAATATCGGAGGGCATTTCTTGGTGTACGTACGGCTTCGGGAAGACGTGGAATGCATGCGAACTTTTGCGTCGACGCGAACGCTCACGAAAACGGCGACGTGGATTGAGGATTCTGAACACCGGATTGCGCGATCGAGGGCAGAGCGAGCTGGCTCTAGCTTTTATTTATACCCACGGCGAAAGACGGCCTCAATCTGTACTCGGACTACTCGGATGGCAATGTCTCTGCGAACCTCGTCCTCCGTGCAGCCTCGGAAACTATCAGCCATGTCCCCCTCTGGGCCGTATCCCGCAACACCATCCACATCCATGATGTCAATGACTTCGAATAGCTCGGACACATCCAGCTCGCCGTCACGGTCAAGCTCGACCAACTTTTCGCCTTGCACTTCTGCGTCCACATCTACATCCAGATCTACATCCACATCTGCATCCACATCTGCATCCACATCTACATCGACAGCCTCGTCCAATCGACGCCTCTCCGTCGACATCGCAGCACATGAGATACCCTGCACAGCGTGGGAAGCGCAATTGTACTTTTTGATGGGGTTCAAGGTTGGGGTTGGAGATGCGGGGAGGAGCGGGGTTGTGGGGTTGGGCTAGGGAGCGTTGGAATGAGGCTAAGGAATACGGACAATGAGGGTGTCGAGAAGTGGTGGAACAAGTGGTGGAACAAAGGTTTTGAGGGACGTATGGGAGGCGGCGTGAATCGTAATGTCTATTGGGGGTTTTTCTTTTCGGGATGGTAGACTGTTGCTCGTGGATCTGTGAGATGGGTGGGCAAGTCTTGGGGTGGACGTTGGACGATACCTCCTGGTGTACCTCAGTTCATGATGCGTGTCTCATTGCTAGCAAATTGGACCGTGCGAGGGACCCAATGTATCCGTACCGCCTCCACACAACAAAACTCGCTCGAACGCTACGATGCAAACTACCCGAAGGAATCCTCGCACTTTTAACAAACACAATCCAATCGACCCAACACCTATTCATGCTACCCTCCATGCACCATCAGCATGAACCAATGCTAGTGTACCGCACTCTCCGGCTTGCGCCCATAGACAAAGTAATATCGCACATACAAATGCAGCGTCTTGTCGCGCACATCGTTGATCACTTTTGCAATGGTGACTCTGCACTCGGCTTCGCTCCAACCCATGGCCTTGCCGAGGAAGCCAAAGGTGTAGGGCTCAATGCCTTGGGCGAGCTGCTCGCGGTGGTAGCGCCCGAGTTCTTTCATTTTGGGGTCGCGCGCCCATGGACCGACGGGGACCTGTTCATTGTTAGCCTAGGTTTTCGACGGATGGATGACAGATGGGCCAGAGGTACGCACTTTGATCAGCCGCTCGGTAACATCAGCAAAACCAGCCCGCTCCAACCGGCCCTTTAGCGTGGGCGCTTCTTTGATGTCTTTCCCGAACGTCTTCGCGCCGTCGGCGAGGGCCGTCTGCCACGAATTGATGTTGGTCGCGCGCTCTATCGTTTCGTCGTCGGCCTCGAAGGCGGCGAGCGGCTCCTGCAGCTCGAGCCATCCGCCGGGCTTCAGGTTGTTGTACGCCTGGGTGCAGAGGCGGTCCCAGTCGGCAATGGAGCCAGACATCTCGCGCAGATGAATCAGATCAAAGTGCTCCTCGGGCGGATACACCCAGTCGCTCTCGGCATCATCAATGTAGAACTTGACATTGGGCGGGACCCAGCTCGGCTGTATAGGCGAAAGGTCGGTGCCAACGACCTCACAGCCCGGGTTCTCGTCGCCGAAATCAAGACTCCAGATGCCGGTGCCGGTGCCGACATCGAGCACGCGCTTGGGGTCCACCACGGGGGCGTTGTACAGCTTGCCGTCGAGGATGAGCAGGAAGATGTGGTGGATGAGGTCGAGGCGGTCCTGCTCCTCGTCGTCGTTGGGGAGCACGTAGGAGCCGCTGCGGTAGCCGTGGTAGCGCCGGCCGTTTTCGTACTCGTAGTTGAGGACGGAGGAGGCGATGGAGGTGCTGGCGTTGGAGCCGCCGCCAAAGGCCGAGTCGCCGTCGTCCGAGGGCTCGGCCGTGTCGACTTCGACCTGGAGGACTGACTCGCCCGTCTCCAAAGGGCCGGGAACGTGGGCGGGTGTGGGCGAGGCAGCGGGGGCGGCAATGGGAGCCGCAGGCGCTGGAGCGGATGGTGTGGAGACGTCGGGTTCCTGGGCGGGAGTCGGCGCGGGTGCGGGTGCGGGTGCTGGTGCTGGTGCGGCCGACGTCGACGGTCCGCTATCGCTGGGGGCGGCGTGTTGAGACATGGCGGCGGGGTGTGGCAGTCGCCGTCACTGTGGATGAGCCAGCGACGCGGAGGAGATGGCGTGCAGCAGGGTCGTCGACGTCGCACGTTGGGGAGGGGGGCGCCGCGAGCTTTGTGGGTGGAAACGGAGACGGGAGACGGGAGACAAGCGGGGCTGGCCATGCGAGAAATGCAACGCCTCGGCGGGGTGGGGTGGTGGCCAGTCCAATGGCCACCCGGGGTCATGGCCGCATGGCCGCATGGCTCCCGCGCCGGCAGCCGGTCGCTACAACAGTGCAAGTACTGTACTTGTTGTACGTACAAGCCCAATATTGGTGCAGGACGTGCAGGCCGCGGCCCCTAACCGCGGTCGCTTGCGCGCTGGAGACGGACGCGAGGCCTAGCGGGCTGCCCGGCGGCCTCGACCAGCGCCCAACGCAGCGATGGCGTCGGCTCTAGCAGCCCGCCACCAGACGCGCTGCCGCAAGGGCCGGTCCCGCGGCGATAGCGCGCATGCTGTCCATGTCGACGCCCTCGAGGTCGCCGACGTTCACGCGCGCGCTCGGGCGTCGATGGGCGCAACAAAACCACGGCCGCCCCGCCCGCGCTGCTGGGTCCTGCTGACAGGCTGACCTGCCAGCGTCTGCTAACCATGGCCTCGGAATCGCAGGCTCACGCCCATGCCCACGCCCACGCTCACGCTTCGGTGCTGCCCGCCGCCGCTTTCGTCGCCGTTGCCGCCTACGTGCTGTACGGCATTGGCCTGGTCGTGCATCGTTTGTACCTCCACCCGCTGGCCAAGTTCCCTGGCCCGCGTCTTGCCGCGGCCACCTTCTGGTACGAGGCCTACTACGAGATCATCAAGAAGGGCTCGTTCGGCTTCAACATCTCCGAGCTGCACGACAAGTACGGTACGTTGGCTGTGCATCTTCTCCATCCTCATGCGGCACACTTCGCACGTGGTGCTGTGTACATGGCCAAAAGCAATCGCATCCTGCAATCCATAGTGGCGCCTTCTGATTCAGCCGGATGCACGATGCATCGTTGCGGCGTCCGTCACACGACAAATGCACCTCTGCGGCGCAGTTCACATCGCGAGTCCTTCCAGCTCACAGTCAACCGCAGGCCCCATCGTCCGCGTAACGCCCCACGAACTGCACATCCGCGATCCGCGCGCCCTCGACACCGTGTACCCGCCCGGCGTCTACCTGGACAAGGAGCGGTGGGAGCGGAGTTTTGGCGAAGGCGGTGTCTTGCAGACACATCATGCCGCCATCCATAAGCGGAGACGTGCGGCGCTGAATCCCATGTACGTTGCCCATTCCATCATGGCAGGGTCGAAATGCTTGTGCCCACAATCGCGTGGGTTGCTTTGCAAAGGCCCTCGGGATGCCTTGTGCATGCAGCGTCCGATCTGACAGGGTGCAGGTTCTCCAAGCGCTCCATCATGGATGTCATCCACATAGTTCATCGTCACATCGACACATTCCAAACCCGCCTGCTCGAGTTCGAAGCCCGCAAGGAACCCTTGAACGTGACCTGGGCTTTCCCGGCCCTGACAGGCGATATCATTATGGACTACTTCTTTGGCTTCAACTACGGGTCCACCAAAGACCCCAGCTTCACCTCTTTCCATGCCGCTTTCAAACTGGTTGGGATAACGGGCCATGTTGCCATGCAGTTTCCGTGGTTCTTACCCGTGAGCATCTTGACGTTTCCATCCGCACGTGCGCGGCAAGATCATCGCTAACCAACGTGCCAGATGATGGATACCATACCTCTCCGTGTCGTCGAATGGCTTCAGCCCGGTCTGAAACCTTTGTTGGACCTGAAACGCGTAAATGGCATCTGCACACATTCATGCCATGGAACCTAACACTGGCAGGATCTACACGACCTGGTCGCCCGCACGCTCAACGGCGAAGACTTGAAAACCAACGATGCCAAAAAGACCGTCTTCCAAGAACTCCTCGCTTCCAAGCTCCCCGAATCAGACAAGACGCAAAGGCGTCTGCAAGAAGAAGCGAACATCGTCGTGGCCGGCGGCGTCGAAACCACCGCTTTTGCGCTCGACGTTGCCATCTACCACATTGCAAACACTCCCCAAATTTATGAGCGTCTGCATGCCGAATTGGTAGCTGCGTTTCCGAATCGGGCCGACATGGACCTGCAGACACTTGAACAGTTGCCGTATCTCAAGGCTTGCATCATGGAGGGCCTGCGTCTAAGCTACGGCATTAGCGCCAGAAACCCGCGCACGCACGACAAGCCCATCCAATACCACGAGTGGCTCATGTGAGTTCCCAGAAAACGGCCCTCGCCGAACGTCACTTATTTTCTCTAGCCCTGCACGAACCAGCATCTCCATGACCATCCCCGATGTACACCACGACGAATCCATCTTCCCCAACTCGCGATCCTTCGTCCCGGAGCGCTGGCTCAACGACGCCAGAACCGCCGACGGCGTTCCCCTCGACAGATTTATGATTTCCTTCGGCCGCGGCACGCGATCTTGCCCTGGCATGACCCTCGCGTGGACCGAGCTGTATCTCATCATGGGCATGATGTTTCGTCAGTTCAGGTTCGAATTGTTCGAGCAGGATGTAAATGACGTGTTGATGGAGTATGATTGCTATGTGCCCAGGCAGAAGTTGGAATGCAAGGGCGTGAGCGTTTATGTCGAGTCGACGTTGGATTAGTGGGAGATTCGGCGTAGAGGTGGTAGTTTAGGGATTCGGGGGCTAGGTGCGAGATACCCCCTCTGGTGGAATGGTAGACTTGCATAGTAAATGCGATTCGTACTATGTGTGTTATTTCGAGGCTCTATGTGCGCACGTGGTAGTCACTCGATCGAGTGGTGTTCACGCTTTAACCCTGATAGAAGGGTCCTATAGCGTCTGAAAAGTACACTATACTGTTATTGAAGCACCCGTACGTGTTACTTGATCAAGCACCGTGGGGGTGTTCGAGATTTAATTGTAATAGAAGAAACTGCTTTCCATGGAGAGAAAACAGGGCACCATACACTTCTCTCATACGCAGGCTCTGACAGGAGTAATGACTCGACTATGGAACCGGCCTGGGGCATGTTACAATACTGTTCACCACTGCACGAGAAGATTACACGAGAGAATCACAACACCGTATAACCTCAACTCAATAGCCAGAGCTTGCCTCCATAGTTGCGCAAATTCCGAAGAACACTGCACTGCATCTGCGAAAGCGACTACACTCCTGACGTGCACCGTGGGGGCCTTCCACGCTAGCGCGTTTCCGGCCACGTGGACCCTAGACGCCATCCGGACTTCCCCACACCAACGTCGAGCAACCGGGAAACATTCCTTTCGTGTTTCTTTCACCAATTGATCTTCGGCTAGTATCTCAGTCTGGCCGCATTGGGATGAGCATCGTCATGATGTTGTGGTTTTAGGGTCACGCGGCGGGACTGGCAACGGGCCGCTTCGGGTGGTGTCGTTCTGGCAGGTAAGCCCTAGCATCTTTTCTCGGTCGAGGAGTCTGTTGGGTACTCGCTTCAAGTCAAGAGGCCTGTTTGCTTAGCTTCTGTGCTGAAGGTTGGGCTCACTTGCTGTTCCTCATGGTAAGCGGCCATTGCGCATAGACGATTGTTGGGTCAATTGCTAAAGGCAAACACGACACAACGTATGCAAGACAAGACCTGCTCCGATCTCCTCGAAATCGATCTCCTCGAGATCCAGCAATGCCCTAAGCAGACCGATGGTTGGGTTTCTTTGTCTGGCCCTTGGGTTCTTTGCCGAGGAGTGATAGTTTACCGCTTTGGGAACCGACAAGTCCATTCCAGGACCCCCAAACCGGCAGACACAGCCATTTCCCTCTTTTGTTCGAGCGCGTTACCCTAGGGAAAGCACTGCGATACTGATCACGCGCCCGTTTCGTGACGCACCCGGCGACGCTGCGGTACAATCTGGGCGTCACTGTCCGGGGATGGTGGGTGTGGGAGGCAGTGGGAGAGCGAGGGGACGTGGGATGTGGGGTGCTGTTTGTTCACTCTCCTGAGTAACCTAGGCAAGAGTTACGATGCTGCCGGAAACGCTTCACGATACTGCTCACGCGCCCAACTAGTGACGTACCCAACTACGTCGCGGCACAACTTGGGCATTACCTCTCCGCTCAGCTGGTGCAGGTATAATAATCGCCGCACCCTCATTGCAGATCTGAGCACCACGCACCACCCCCACACATTCTCGCCCCACTCCCACGTGCCTCACACACACATACGCTTAACCGACCACCCCTTACTTTGCCTGCATTCTCGGCAAGTACTTCACCATGACTATCTGGGCCCCTTCGTCCAGCCGAAATGGCGCGCTCTCGCGTGTCGAGGCGCCCGTCACCGCTCGTGGATATCTCATGTGTGTCTTTGCGGCTTTTGGTGGTATTCTCTTTGGATATGACTCTGGCTACATCAGCGGTGTCCTTGGCATGAACTTCTTCAAGCAGGAGTTTGGAGGTGAGTGCTCGAATGACATCCACATCTACGGGTAATCTTAACCTTCGCAGGTCCATCGACTTCTGAAGACGCTTACAATGGCCTGCTCTACGCGACCTGGCAGAAATCACTCATCGTGTCGATCCTCTCTGCCGGCACCTTCTTCGGTGCGCTCATTGCTGGTTCCTTCGCTGACTGGATTGGCCGACGCTCCACCATCAT
>Ga0247803_1001065_pt1 | contig 14463 bp, 12 predicted proteins | sample UWRJL014104B1_FD_180928 | JGI IMG/M metagenome (GOLD analysis project Ga0247803, IMG submission 180928) | Plant litter microbial communities from Arlington Agricultural Research Station in Wisconsin, United States - UWRJ-L014-104B-1 | ecosystem: Environmental > Terrestrial > Plant litter >...
TTAATGTAATTCGCCGCTACTCCGGCCAAAAGAAGATGCTGGGTGTATGCCTTGGACACCAGGCCATAGCCGAGGTTTTTGGCGGAATACTCGAACAATGCCCCGCCCCGGTACACGGCAAAGCGACAGACATGACCATCCTTACCGATGACCCCTTGTTTGTAGGCCTGCCGCAAACGCTGCCCGTAGGCCGCTACCACAGCTGGAAAATCACACCAAACGGCAGCCCCTTTCTGAAGATAACCGCACAAACCGAAGACGGTACCGTAATGGCGCTGCGGCACACGAGCCACCCTACCAGCGGCGTGCAGTTTCACCCGGAATCAGTATTAACGCCGCAGGGCAGGACGATGATTGAGAACTGGATACATGAGCCTTTTTTTATTTTAAATGATGCATTTTAAATTTTGAATTAGGTTATTATACGAAGGGTCACAAAGAAGGCGCAAAGAAATGCTAAGATTTTCTTTGAGGAAACTTTGTGCCTTCTTTGTGAAACTTTGCGATACAAGAAAATGAAAACAATACTCGAAAAAATAATATCCCGCGCACCCCTTAGCAAAGCTGAGGCGCGGCAGTGCATGCTAAGCATAGGCAACGGCGAAAGCAACGACGCGCAAACCGTAGCCATAATAACCGGCATACAAATGCGCGGCCTGCAGCTGGACGAACTTATGGGCTTTCGCGAGGCGCTGCTGGAACTCGCCCTGCCCATGAAATTTGACGTGGGCGACAGCATTGACGTGTGCGGTACCGGCGGCGATGGTAAGAACACCTTCAACATCTCTACCTGCACGGCGTTTGTGCTGGCAAGCCTGGGCCACAAGGTGGTAAAGCACGGCAACTACGGCGTGAGTTCGCTGTGCGGGTCGAGCAACGTGCTGGAGTCGCTGGGCTATACGTTTACAAACAACCGCTACGCATTGCAGCAACAACTTGACGAGGCCAACATCTGCTTTATGCACGCTCCGCTGTTCCACCCCGCGCTCAAGGCAGTGGCACCGCTGCGTAAGGCGCTGGGCATCGCCACGTTCTTTAACAGCATGGGGCCGCTGGTTAACCCTGCCCACCCCACCCACCAGCTTACGGGTACCTACTCCCTTGAACTTGCCAAACAGTACCAGCACGCGCTCAAAGACGAACGCAAGGAGTTTACCGTACTCCACGGCATGGACGGTTTTGATGAGCTTACGTTCATCGGGGTAACCCGTATCCTGGGCCATCAGCGCGACGAACTTGTGGGTGGCAACCCATTACAGAAAACCATCGCACTACCCGAAATATCCGGCGGCGATACGGTTGAAGCTTCAGCGAAGATATTGACGGACTTACTTTCCGGAAAAGGCACACAGCAGCAAAATATCGTGTTAGCTGGGAATGTGGCACTGGCATTGCAAACCTTTAGCCCTGATAAATCTTTTGAGCAAGCATTCGCCGAAGGCTACGAAGCGGTACTTTCGGGTACCGCCATCTCCCATCTTAAAAAAATAACAGCATGAATGTATTAGATGAAATAATAGCGAATAAGCGCAAGGAAGTTGCCCTGCTAAAGCAAACGCACAGCATCGACAGCTTCCGCGAAAGCGAAAATTTTACCCGTGAAACCATTTCGCTAAAGCAACATATTTTAGATGCGGGCTTTGGCATTATTGCCGAAATAAAACGAAAATCGCCCAGTGGCGGTGCTATTAAAACCGATGTGAATGTTACTGAGCAGGCTACGTTTTATGAAAAAAACGGCGCTTCGGGAATCTCTATTCTCACGGATAAAGACTATTTCGGCGGAAGCAATAATGACATTATCGAAGCCCGAAAAGTGGTGAAGTTGCCGCTGTTACGAAAAGAATTTATTATTGACGAAATACAATTATACGAAGCCAAAGCCATAGGTGCCGATGCCGTGCTGCTCATTGGCGCGGTACTGCAACCTGAAGAAGCCACTTACCTTACTAATGTTGCGCGTAACTTAGACCTGGAAGTACTTTATGAGGTGCATACTATAGAAGAAGTTGCTTATATCCCCCCTGACGTTAACCTGATTGCCGTAAACAACCGCGACCTTAAGGCACAGCAAACCAGCCTGCAGCATTCATTTGATTTGGTAAAAATCCTGCCGAAAAACATCCCGCTTATTTCGGCATCGGGAATAAAAACCCCCGAAGATATTGCAGCAATACGGGCAGCGGGCTACAGCGGGGCGCTCATTGGCGAAAGCATTTTACGCGAAGGGCATTTAGCAACATTGGTTAAAAGCACAAAGTTATGATTATCAAGGTATGTGGTTTAACGGATAACGAAAGCAGCAGATTGGTAGCAAAAATACCAGGTGTAGATTATGTAGGCTTTATTTTTTATGAAGCTTCCAGAAGGTTTACAGAAAGTACTTTATCAACAGAAAAAAAAGTTGTGGGAGTTTTTGTAAATGCCTCAATACAAAATATTACCAGACAAATACAAAATCATAGCCTTGATGCGGTACAACTGCACGGCAATGAATCGCCCGAATACATCCGAAAATTGCCCAAGGGCGTTGAAATTATCAAGGCTTTTGGCATTGCTACTGAAGAAAATCTAAAGGCGACCGAACCATACAATGGGCTTGTCAATTACTTTTTATTTGATACGAAAAGCGACCAGCACGGCGGTACGGGAAAAGCATTTGATTGGGAAGTATTGCAAGCATACAAAGGTGAAACTGCCTTTTTGTTGAGTGGTGGAATTAGCCCCGATTCCGTAGAAGCGCTAAAAAAATTTACGCATCCAAAATTAGCCGGATATGATTTAAACAGCCGTTTTGAGTTGGCACCTCAATCGAAAGATGCAGTACTTATTGCCAAATTTTTATACGAAATGAAACTATGAAAACATCTTATTTAGATACTGACAGCTTAGGCTTTTACGGCGAATTTGGCGGGGCCTATGTACCGGAATTGTTGCGCCCAAACGTAGAGGCACTCGATGCGGCGTTTAACAGCTACTGCTTTACCGAAGCCTTTGAAACCGAATATGCCCACCTGCTGCGCGATTTTGTGGGGCGCCCTACCCCGCTGTATTACGCGGGTCGGCTTTCAGAAAAATATGGCGCGCACATTTACCTGAAACGGGAAGACCTGTGCCATACCGGTGCGCATAAAGTCAATAACACCGTAGGGCAGATACTGCTGGCAAAGCACATGGGCAAAACCAATATTATTGCCGAAACCGGTGCCGGGCAGCACGGTGTGGCTACGGCTACCGTGTGCGCGCTTATGGGGCTGAACTGCATTGTATATATGGGCGAAAAAGACATTGAGCGCCAGGCGCCCAACGTGCAGCGCATGAAAATGCTGGGTGCCGAGGTGCGACCTGCCACATCGGGCAGCAAAACCCTTAAGGATGCTACTAACGAGGCCATTCGCCACTGGATAAACCACCCCGATTCGTACTACCTTATCGGCAGTGTGGTGGGGCCTGCGCCCTACCCTAAAATTGTGGCTTACTTCCAGTCGGTTATTTCTAAGGAGGTTGAGAAACAGCTGTTTGAAAAAACAGGCAAGTCCGCGCCTGATAAAGTGGTTGCCTGTGTGGGTGGGGGCAGCAATGCCGCCGGGGCTTTTTACCAGTTTTATGACAATCCGGAAGTTGAGCTTGTGGCTGTAGAGGCCGCCGGGCACGGTGTTGATTCGGGCATGTCGGCGGCAACGAGTGTGCTGGGTACGCCGGGTGTTTTGCACGGCAGCCTTACGCTTTTGATGCAGGATGCCGACGGGCAGGTAACCGAGCCGCACTCCATTTCGGCGGGGCTTGATTATCCGGGAATCGGGCCGCTGCACGCGCATACCATTGCCACCGGGCGTGCAAAAGCCATAGCTATAACCGACGATGAAGCCCTGCAAAGCGCCCTCGAACTTTCACTCCTTGAAGGGATTATACCCGCGCTGGAGAGTGCGCACGCGCTTTCGGCATTGGCCAAAATTGAACTTAAAAAAGATGATGTTATCGTTGTAAACCTTAGTGGCCGCGGCGACAAGGACATGAATACTTATATGGAAAAATTCTCCAACCTATGAGCAATCCGTTTAAAAAAGATAAAAAGCAGGTCAGCATTTTTGTAACTGCCGGTTACCCGGAACTTGATAGCCTTGTGCCCCAGCTGCTGCAATTGCAGGAACTGGGTATAGATTTTGCCGAAGTAGGCATCCCCTTTAGCGATCCTATGGCCGATGGCCCCGTAATACAGGAAACCAGCAGCATCGCCCTGCAAAACGGCATGAAGCTGGAACTGCTGCTGCAACAGCTTGAAGCCGCGAAGAATGAAATACACATCCCGCTGGTACTTATGGGCTACCTGAACCCCGTGTTGCAATTTAGCCTCGATGCCTTTTTGAGCCGCTGCCAAAAGTTGGGTATCGCTTCGCTAATATTGCCCGACCTTTCTCTGGAATTGTACCAAACCAAGTACAAAGCCACCTTTGAAAAGTATGGCGTGCCGGTTACGTTCCTTATTACGCCACTTACTACAAATGCCCGCGTACAGCAAACCGCACAGGCGTGCGCTAACAGCTTTGTATACCTGGTGGGGCAAAACAGCATTACCGGCCAGGGATATGCCATAAGCAGCGCCCTTAGCGCCCGCTACGCCGAACTAAAGTCGCTATGTAGGGATACGCCGCTGTTTATTGGCTTTGGTATTGACAGTAAAGCTAAAAAGGAAACCGCGTTTGAAAGTGTTGATGGGGTTATTGTGGGTACGGCCTATTTAAAGGCGGTGAAGACTGGTGGGGAGAGGGAGTTTTTGAAGGGGTTGTTTTGAAATAACGTAACGCGGATGACGGATGATGAGCGGATGACCTCAGTTCAGAATGCCTTCTTAACGTACAGTCATTGCCAGGTACGAGGCAACCTAAATAATTAAGTTGGGATTATACGTGCCCCAAATAGATGAGCTGCGTGCGCAATTAAGGGCGTGAAGAATCTACTCCGATTTTGGGTAGGTAACCGGGCTGCATTGGGCGAACTTTACCGGGGCGCTAATTCCAAATTTATGGTCTTTGAGGTAGAGGTTCAGCAAGCGATTAAACTCCGCTTCCTTAGCTGGGGGAAGTGTTTTAAACGAATATAGAAAATAATCTACCGTGCCATCGGGTTTCATGTAGATGCGATTCCAGCCGCGCGTAGGCTCTTCCCATTTAAAATTATTTTTACGCAGGAATTCACCCAAATCAATCAGGAAATTCGTATAAGCATCAATAAGTTTTTGCTGTTCTGCATCAGTTTTAAAAACGGCTTTAGCGGGTTCGCTGTGTAGCGCGCTTTTGTAAACGCTGTCCAGGTGCTCTACGATTATGCCCTTTTCTTTTGCCGCGGGTATAGACATTGCCTCCTGCGCCCACATTAATAGCGGACTAACCAACAAACACAAGGCTGCAAATAGTTTCATGCTATTCTGTAAGCTTAAAGTTATATACAATAGTACCCGTTTGCTTTTCTGCGGCATTGGGGTTACTGTCAAATTTAGTATTCAGGGCCGCGGCTTCGGCCTGGTCGGCAAGGCAGCGTGCGGAGTTTGTAGTACCACGTGCACCCGCATTTGCCAAAATTACCTTACCGCTTTGGTCTACCGATATGGCTACTACCACAACACCCTCTTCGTTACAGGTGTAGCGTGGGGCTGGCTTGGTAATTACCTTACGGCCTGCCAACTTATAGTTACCCACACCCGTACCGTTACCAGCACCACTACCCCCACCAGAGCCGGAGCCACTGCCGGGGCCTGTACCCGTGCCGTTGCCACTTCCGGTGCCACCGCCACGGCCACCGCCGCTGCCGCCATCGCCATCATAACCGCCGTTGCTTATACCGTTATTCCTGCCCTGGTTGCCTGCCTGGCCGGTATTGCCATCGCCGCCATTGCTGCTGCCGTTAAGCAGGTTATCAAGCGCCTCATTACGGGGTTTGGCAGGTACAACGGGCTTTTTAGGCGCTTCAGGCTTGGCGTTCTCCATGCGCGGGTCTTTGTTCTGTACCGGTTTTGTATTGGCAACCGCCTCGGCCTCGTCGTCATCGCTGCCAACTACCTCTTCCGAAGACGCCGCCGCCGCCGGTGCCGATACTGCAACGCTTTTCACATCGCTCAACTCGCGTATACCCGCACCCACTTCGCTGTCGCCAAAGTCTATGGCAACGCCGCCACCGCCACCGCCACCTTCTTCAAGCAGGGCCTGTAGCGGATCAGGATCCGTTATGGTATAGCGCAGAAAAATAAGCGGCAAAAATACCATCAAAAAAATGATGAGCGTTATAGTAGCCGACTGCTTTTCCTGTTTGGTGTACTCTTTCATAACGCGCGTTATTTAGAAGTTGCAATTACAAACTTTAGCTTTTGGCGCTCACCTATCTGCAATACATCTATCATGTCCTGCACCTTTAGGTCAAAAGGCACCCGCACAATTACTGTCATATCACCCGTTTTTTTGGCATGGTCTGCCAGGGCAGGCTCAAGCTCTTCAAAAGTCATGGGCTGTTTATCTAAAAAGTACTGCTTGTTTTCTCCCTCACCCATCAGCACCGAGAGGCTTATGTGGGCCTTATCGGTGGTATCGTTGCTGCGTGCCTTAGGCAGCTTCATATCGATAACATTTGGGTTTGCCAGGGTAGAAATGATAAGGAAGAATAGCAGCAAAAAGAACATGATATCGCTCAGCGCGCTGGCGGCGATTTCTGCATGGAAGCGTTTATTTCTTCTTACCTTCATTATTTTCCTATGGTTATAAGGTTTACAAACTGTATAATCTGGCGCTGCACGCGAAGGCCGAAACTATCAATAACCATGTTAAAGAAGTGGTAGCCTGAGTAGGCGATAACACCCACGATAAGCCCCAGTCCGGAACTGATCATCTTTTCGTACAAACCTTCGGAAATACTGCCGATGGATATGTCAGACGTTTCCGAAATCTGGTAAAATATCTTGATAACCCCCGCAATAGTACCGATGAACCCAAGGATGGGCGCTATACCGGCGGCAAGCCCCAGCCAACCCAGCTTTTTCTCCATCATGCCTATTTCTACGTTGGTCTGTTTTTCCATCATGCCCTCTATTTCGCTTAGCGGGCGGCCTATTAGGGCAATACCGCTTTCCAGTATGTTACCCTCTGCGGTACCGGCTTTGCTGGCGGTAAGCTGTGCGGCCTCAACTTTGCCTGAGCTCAACTGAAAGCGCACATCGTTCATAAGCGACTCGTTGTGCTTTGTTACTTTATTATAATATAACGCCCGCTCTATAATTACATATAATGTAAAAAACAGCAGCAGCAGTATGGGTACAACCATTACCCCGCCCTTTAAAACCAACGATAGGTAGTTTACCGATTTTACGGTTGTTTCTGTTGCAACAGCGGTAGTATCCTGTACGGCAGCAGGTAATGTATCCTGCAATAATAACATTAGGTTCATCATATTATTTGTCAGTTTTATTTCTGTTAAGGTGTGTCTAAAACTATGCCTTTTTTTTAGATTATAACGAAGATATTTTTCTTTACGTATGCAAATAAATAAAAAACCTGCCTATTAACATAGGCAGGTTCTATAATTTTTAACAAATATAATACTATACTGTTTCTGCCTCAAGGGCTTCGCTGTGTCTTTTAACAATAGCTTCCTTGTCTTTTGCAGGCATTGTGTCTACAAGAACCGGTGTTGCAATGAACAGTGAAGAGTATGTACCCACCACAATACCTACAAGCATGGCGAAGATAAACCCGCGGATGCTGTCGCCACCAAAGATGAACATGATACCAAGTACCAATATCATGGTAAGCGAGGTGTTAACCGTACGGCTCATGGTAGTGTTGATAGATGCGTTTACAATGCTGTCAAACGTACCTTTTGAGTTACCGGCAAGGTACTCACGCACCCTGTCGAACACAATTACGGTATCGTTCATCGAGTAGCCTATTACCGTAAGGATGGCCGCGATAAAGTGCTGGTCCATTTCCATGTGGAACGGCATAAACTTGTAGCAAACAGAGTAGATACCCAGTACGAAGATAACGTCGTGCGCCACCGCCGCGATTGCGCCAAGTGAATACTGCCACCTGCGGAAACTTACCATAAGGTAAATAAATACCAGCGCCATAGCACCCAGTACCGCCCAGTAGGCATTGTTTTTAATATCATCTGCCACGGTAGGGCCCACTTTTGTTGCCTGAAGCACACCCAGTGTTTTGCCTTCGCTTGTATTTACAAACTCATCATACGTAATACCTTTTGAATAATATTTTTTAAGCCCTTCGTAAAGTTTGTTATTTACTTCGGTATCAGCAGCATTAGTATTCTCTGCAATTTTATATTTTGTGGTAATACGCAGTTGGGAGTCGTTACCAAATACTTTTACGTCTACATTCTCATTAAATCCTGCTTCAGAACTAAGCAGGTCTTTAATTTCCTCACTCGATACAGGTTTCTCAAACTTAACCTGGAAGCTACGGCCACCGGCAAAGTCAATACCCTGGTCAAGCCCGTTTACATAAAATGAAACACAGCTGCCTATTACTACCAGCGAAGAGAATATATAGGTAAACTTCTTGGCTCCAAGGAAATCGAAATGGAAATTAGTAAACCAGTTTTTAGATAGCGGCGTTACAAAAGACAGCTCCTTACCTTTCTTAACATAATGGTCAAGGAATAGCCTTGTAATAAATATAGAGGTAAACAGTGATGTAAAGATACCTATCAATAGCGTGGTTGCAAAACCTTTAACCGGCCCTGAACCAAATATAAGGAGTACCAAACCTGTAAGTACGTGGGTAACGTTAGCATCGATGATAGATGACATGGCGCCCCTCCAGCTAAAGGCCGTTTTAACCGACTCCTCCAGCGTTTTACCGTGCCGCAGTTCTTCCTTGGCCCGCTCATAAATAATAATATTAGCATCTACCGCGGTACCTATGGTAAGTACGATACCCGCAATACCCGGAAGCGTAAGCACCGCACCAATGCTGGCAAGTACACCAAAGATAAACAGGATGTTTACTAAAAGGGCAGCATTTGCAAACCAGCCGGCTTTACCATAGTACACAAGCATCCATAGCGAGACGATAAGCAAACCTGCTATTGACGAGTTGATACCGTTATCTATAGCTTGCTGGCCTAATGACGGGCCTACAATTTCTGACTGTACAATTTCGGCACTTGCAGGCAGTTTACCCGCACGCAGTATGTTAGCTAAGTCGGTTGTTTCGGTAACTTCAAAGCTACCGCTGATGATAGAGTTACCACCGGCAATAGGGCCTGTAGTTACACTTGGTGCAGAGTACACCACATTATCAAGCACAATAGCTATATTGCCTTTTTCTACAAAGGCTTTGCCGGTAAGCTCTTCCCATTTCTGGGCACCCACAGGGCTCATGGTCATAGAAACCGCAGGCTGGTTGCTTTGGTCAAACGTAGCAATAGCACCGGTAATAACGCTTCCACTAAGCGGCGGCTTTTGCTGCTTGTTTGTTTTTAAGGCATATAGTTCTACTAAGCCTTTAGTTTCTTTTGCTTTCGATTCTTTACCGTAAACAAAACGTGCGAAACGCGCCTCTGCAGGCAGCAGGCTCCTGATGTCGTCCCTCTTAAAGTAACCGTTTAAAGCAGCCGTATCTTTTACATTTACCATACCTAATATGGCACCGCCCATAAACTGTATTTTATCCATCAATGGGTTGTTGCCCTTTGTTACAGCGCTGGTATCGCTTTTACCCAATATTTTATCAAGGGAGTCGTTAGCTGTGGTAGCCGTTTCCTTAACAGGAACTTCGGTTTTTTTAAGTACTTCGTTAGCCGAAATTATAAAACCTTGTAAATCATTAAGTTTAAACGTTTCCCAAAACTCCAGCTGTGCCATGTTGCTCACAAGCTTCTTAACGCGGTCGATATCCTTTGCGCCCGGAAGCTCAATCATGATACGGCCCGTTTCGCCTATTTTCTGAATGTTAGGCTGTACTACACCAAACTGGTCAATACGCTCAGAAAGTACGCGGAAAGCACTGTCTACCGACTCGCTTACTTTTTTAGTGATGATTTTCTGAACTTCAGAATCACTCATTGTATTGTTGATATCCGTATTCAGCGTATTTGTAAACACCTCAGGCGAGGCAAGCTTTACAGTGCCGTTAGATTCTTTTTGAAATGCGATAAAAAACGCGTCAAGATAACTTTGGTTACCCTGCCTCTCTTTAGTAGCACGTGCCAGGGCCCTGTTAAAAACAGCGTTCTCTGTATTTTTAGTCAGCCCTTTAAGGATGTCTTTTACAGAGATTTCAAGCATTACGTTGATACCCCCTTCAAGGTCAAGCCCTTTGTTAATTTGTTTGTTCCTTACCTCCTCGTAAGTATAATTAAGTACCGGATATACCACTGAATCCTTCATCGAGTTCAGGTATTCCACCTCCTTGTTGCTGTCGCCATTGGCAAATGCCTTAGCGTCTTTCTCTATGCCCGAAGATATAAAGGTGAATGAAAGCTGGTAGATACATAATATACCAAAGAGGATTGCGAAAAATTTTACGAGTCCCTTATTCTGCATTATTACTAAAAATTAATTGTTCCATTTTTTTAAAAACGAGCAAATATATAATTTACGATAAGATTAACCAATTTATTTGTAAATTATATCCAAAAAAAAGGCTGCGCCCGGCAGCCCTTATGTTTTCTGGTATTTTGCTATCAGGATATATCGGCAAGCGCGGCGTTCATGCTGCGCACCGCATCGGCACTTTTGCTGAATTTTTCTTTTTCGGAATCATCAAGGTGCACATCTACAATTTCTTCCCATCCGTTAGCACCTATTATGCACGGCACGCCTATGCATATATCGCTTTGTCCGTACTCCCCTTCCAGGTAAACCGAGCAGGCTATCATTTTTTTCTGGTCGTTAAGTATGCTGTCTACCAGGTAAGCAACCGATGCCCCCGGCGCATACCATGCCGACGTACCTAAGAGCCCCGTAAGTGTAGCGCCGCCCACCATGGTGTCGGCCGCTACCTTATCAAGCACATCCTGGCTTAGGAAGCTCGATACCGGGCTGCCGTTATAAGACGCAAGCCGGGTAAGGGGTATCATGGTAGTATCGCCGTGGCCGCCTATTACCATGCCCTGTATATCGTTAGTAGGCTTATCAAGCGCTTTAGAAAGGTAGTATTTAAACCTTGAACTGTCCAGCGCGCCGCCCATGCCTATAATGCGGTTTTTAGGCAGGCCTGTAGCCTTAAGCGTAAGGTAGGTCATGGTATCCATAGGGTTAGAAACCACTATAATTATCGCATCCGGCGAATATTTAAGAATGTTCTCCGCAACGCCTTTTACAATTCCCGCATTGATGCCTATAAGGTCTTCGCGGGTCATGCCCGGCTTGCGCGGCACGCCCGATGTTATAACCACCACGGCGCTGTTAGCCGTTTTAGAATAGTCGTTTGTTACCCCGGTAACTTTGGTATTAAAACCCGTGTTAGAGGCGCACTGCATTATATCCATTGCCTTGCCTTCCGCAAAGCCTTCCTTAATATCAAGAAGCACTACTTCGCCTGCAATCCCGCGGTACGAAATTACATCGGCACAGGTAGCCCCTACGTTTCCGGCTCCTACTATTGTTACTTTCATAAGTTATGTTTTATTAGTTTGGTTACTTAAATAAATACTGTAATGAGATATTCGTATTTACAAATTTACCAAAAGCAACGATAGTTTGCACATTAAAATTACCAATATTATAACTACAGGACATTTCTCCTATATAATTGGTGCGTGTTTTATAAATTTCCCTGAGGCGGTTGTTCAGGATTTGCTGCAGGGGTATGATTTCTTCAATAGTGCCGGTTTCTCCGTCTACGGTATATTTTACATCGCTTACATTAGCAATAAAGCTGCCCATAAACTCAAGTTTGCCAAATTCCTGCGACGCGCTGTACTGAAACTGGTAGGTATCTACCGTGCCGGTAATCGTGTTGATGCCCAGCGTACCAAAATCGGTTTTTATATCAAGAAAGTTAAACGAAACGGCCTCTTTACTATAACCGGCAAAAACAGCCATGTGTATTTTTTGTTCCTCAAACGATTTTATATACTGGCTAAAATTGTACTTAAGCCCCGCGCCATACACCTGGTAGTCGCTCTTTTTTAGCTTTACGTGCGGCGAAAATTTTATAACCAGCTCCGTGCCCCCAATCAGGCCCACCGACCCCTGTAAATACGGGTAGGCAACGGTATTCATGTTCATGCCCTCGGGTGTCTTCATGCGCAGCGGGCTACCGCCCAGGGTGCCGCTCAAAAATACCTGGTTATCATTACCCAACGCTGTAGGTACGCCCGCCGATGTACCTTCTTCCAGCTCGAAGAATTTAAAATCGCTGTTGCGTATTACAAAAAGCTGGTCGCGCTTGGGTGTAAAAAATACATTGGTATGAATGCCCAGCGATACTTCGCCAAGCTTCTTTTTCTCAGGGGTTGTTATCCATCCGGAAGACGACTGGTATACCGCCGCATCGGTAGCGGGCGTTACATACTGGTCAGAAAAAAATAGGGCATCATCAATGAGATACCCTATTTCCTGTGTTACCTGCGCAACATCAGTTTGTGCTTTTACACGTCCCGTGGCTACAAAGCACGTGACAACCGAAGCTATGTTTATTAACGGCTTACGCATCGATTTTCGCGTAAGCGGCGTTCTTCTCTATAAATTCCCTCCTTGGCGGAACCTCATCGCCCATAAGCATCGAGAATATCCTGTCGGCCTCGGTAAGGCTGTCGATGTTTACCTGACGCAGCGTGCGGAACTCCGGGTTAAGCGTGGTTTCCCAAAGCTGCTCGGCGTTCATTTCTCCAAGTCCTTTATAACGCTGTATGGCAGTACCGCCACCCAGTTTCTCAGTAATAAGGTCGCGCTGGTTCTCTGTCCAGGCATATTCTTTTTTGTTACCTTTTTTAACAAGGTACAATGGTGGCGTAGCAATATACACGTGTCCGTTTTCTATAAGCTCTTTCATAAAGCGGAAGAAGAACGTAAGTATAAGCGTTGATATGTGGCTACCGTCTACGTCGGCATCACACATAATAACCACTTTATGGTAGCGCAGTTTTTCAAGGTTCAGCGCCTTGCTGTCTTCTGCAGTACCTATGGTTACGCCTAAAGCTGTAAATATGTTGCGTATCTCTTCGTTCTCAAAAACCTTGTGGTGCATGGCTTTCTCTACGTTAAGTATCTTGCCCCTTAGCGGAAGTATGGCCTGGAAACCCCTGTCGCGGCCCTGCTTTGCGGTACCGCCTGCCGAGTCGCCCTCTACAAGGAATACCTCGCATTTTGCAGGGTCCTGCTCAGAGCAGTCGCTTAGCTTACCGGGAAGCCCGCCGCCGCCCATAACGGTTTTGCGCTGCACCATTTCACGGGCTTTTTTGGCCGCGTGGCGTGCCTGTGCCGCAAGGATAACCTTTTGTACTATGGTACGGGCATCGTTAGGGTTTTCTTCAAGGTAGTTTTCAAGCATTTCGCTTACTGCCTGGCTTACAGGCGCTACTACCTCGCGGTTGCCCAGCTTGGTTTTGGTTTGGCCTTCAAACTGCGGCTCCTGTACCTTAACCGAAATAATGGCCGTTAACCCCTCGCGGAAGTCATCGCCACTAATTTCAAACTTAAGTTTATCCAGAAGGCCCGAGCTGTCGGCATATTTTTTAAGGGTATTGGTAAGCCCCCTGCGGAAACCCGAAAGGTGGGTACCCCCCTCATGCGTATTAATATTGTTTACATACGAGAAAATATTTTCGGTATAACTCGTATTATATATAAGCGCTACCTCAACCGGAATTTCGCCCTTATCGCTCTCCATGCTTATTACATGGCTGATGATGGGTTCGCGGTTAGCATCAAGGAAACGGATGTACTCTTTTAAGCCTTCATCTGAATGGAACACTTCCTGTACAAATTCGCCTTTATCGTCCTTGTTCCTTTTATCGGTAAGCGTTACTGTAATACCTTTATTAAGGAAGGATAGCTCACGCATACGTGCGGCAAGCGTATCGTAAGAAAACTCGGTAGTCTGGGTAAAAATGGTATCGTCCGGGTAAAAGGTTTGTGTAGTACCCCTTTTCTCAGTTTCGCCTATCTGCTTAACCGGATACATGGCTTTACCTTTCTCATACTCCTGCTCATAGATTTTACCGTCGCGGAACACCGTAGAGCGCATGTGGTTACTCAGTGCATTAACCACCGAAACCCCCACACCGTGAAGCCCGCCCGAAACTTTGTAAGAGTCTTTATCAAACTTACCGCCGGCGCCTATCTTGGTCATTACCACCTCAAGTGCGCTAACGCCTTCTTTTTTATGCATGTCGACCGGTATACCACGGCCGTTATCTTCAACAGTTATAGAGCCGTCCTCGTTTATTGCTACGCCTATGGTATCGCAATAGCCGCCCATGGCCTCATCAATAGAGTTATCAACAACCTCA
>Ga0247803_1001066_pt1 | contig 14457 bp, 12 predicted proteins | sample UWRJL014104B1_FD_180928 | JGI IMG/M metagenome (GOLD analysis project Ga0247803, IMG submission 180928) | Plant litter microbial communities from Arlington Agricultural Research Station in Wisconsin, United States - UWRJ-L014-104B-1 | ecosystem: Environmental > Terrestrial > Plant litter >...
CAGCTCACAAGGCTTTTACCGGTAACTTAGATCAACTGGCTGTTCATAGTCAGTAATGGCAAAAGTATCAAAAAGGGCCTATAGCTCATTCGGTTAGAGCAACTGACTCATAATCAGTAGGTGCCTGGTTCGATTCCAGGTGGGCCCACTTGAAAATCAAGGACTTAGCGTTAGTTTGCTAAGTCCTTTTTGCTTAGGTGCAGTACAAAGTGCAGTACATAGTTTGAACGCAATCAATACAATTCACTTATTTGATATACTGACTTCAAAGCAAATCCAATAGTCATTTCACATCTTTTTATGAATAAGCAGAAAACCTTTGGTCAAGTGTTCACACCCAGTTGGATTGTAAATGAAATTCTAAACCTTGTTGGATATTTTGACGAAGGCATACTTGATAAATACGTTTTAGAGCCTGCGAGCGGTGACGGTGTTTTTTTGGCAGAGATAGTTGAAAGATATATCAACGTTTCGATGACTAACGATATTAAACCGAATGCAATAAAACTCAACTTAGAAAAATATATTTATGGGGTTGAAATTGACTTTTCTGAGTATCAAAAATCAATCCAATTACTTGATAATTTGATAAATACAAAATTTGGTTCTGAAATAACTGTTCAATGGAATATTCACAATAAAGATACTTTTGACTTTTACAAAGACTTTCCAAACTTTTTCGACTATATAGTTGGAAATCCCCCATACGTCAGAATTCATAATATATCTAATGAAACAAGAAATATACTGAGTAAAAATTTCAAGTTCGCATCAGGTACGATTGATCTTTATCTTCCATTCCTTGAAATGAGCCTTGCAATGATGAATGAATCTGCTAGATTGGGCTTTATCACTCCTAACAGCCTCCTTCATAATTCTTCCTATAAAGCATTTCGCTCATACCTTAAAAGACTTAAAAATTTAGAGATACTAATAGATTTCAAGGCAAATAAGATTTTCAAAGGATTCTCTACATATACTTCAATAACAATACTAAATAACAATCGCAAAGAAGATTTTTTTACTTATAAAGAACTAATTGGATCTAAGATACTAGAAGTCAATAAGGTAGAATACAAACTCTTAAATGATAATGATTGGTCGTTTTCAAACGAAGCAGATCAAAAATTCATTTTAGGTCTCTCAACAGGTAAAAATAGTCGGGTTAAGGATTTTTTTGATGTTCAATATGGATTTGCCACACTACGAGACAAAATATTTATTGCCAATGCGGAATTATACAATGATTCCTTAGTCACCTTCAACAATCATTTGGTTGAAAAAAACATATTGAAAAAAATTGTTAAAGGATCTAGATTCAAAGGAACAATTGATGAAAACAATTTAATATTATTCCCTTATTTTAAAAGTGGAGACAAATACATACCTTTCCAAGAAGATAATTTAGCCACCAATTATCCTAACGCTTACAAATACCTATTAGCGAACAAAGATGAGCTCGAATCAAGAGACCTAGATAAAGGAGCAATGTGGTACGAATTTGGAAGAAGTCAAGGCGTGCAAAGCATGCACAAAGAAAAAATTGTTCTGAGCCCATTGATCAATGGAAAGGTGACTTTTTACAGAATCCCAGCCGATGTACTTGTTTATTCAGGAATATTTATCGTAAAAAACAAATCATACAGTAACTGGGCGTTAATTGAGCAGGTTTTAAGATCAGAGGACTTTTTTAGGTATATAAGGATAACTGGAAAAGATTTTTCAGGTGGGTATAAATCGATCACCACTAAACAAATAAAAGAATTTCTGATATGCGCATCAAACCCTCAAAGCATTTTCTAAGATATGAAAAATGAGTTTTACTTTCAGTTTAACGTATCAGACGAGCAGTTAGAATACGCCTCGGCACTAGCTGATTACTCGATAAAATATCACCCTGTAAAGGATATTTTCAAAGATGATCCCGGAGGTGCTAAAAGGCAACGGGAGTTTAGGTTAACCGGAACTTTAGGAGAAGTCGTATTTGCTGACGCTTACAGCCTAGAAAGACCTAAACGGTCATTTGGCGCCATTGACGGTCAGGACTATGGACAAGATTTTTTACTAAAACTAAATGAATCAGAAATGTCCTTTGATGTTAAATCCATGGGTCGAAGGTCAAACATATTTAGACAAAACTATGTACTTAACCTTCCCAAATATCAGATGATTCGTCAAGATGTAGTAACTGACTATTATTATTGCGTTAGCCTACACAAAGATTTAAGGAACCACTACATTGCTTCGTTTATTGGATATGTCTCGAAAGAAGAAATTCTTAAAGGTGACAATGGTATACTATATAAGGCTGGCACTAAAAGAGTAAAGGATGATGGAGGTTTTTTTATTCTTCAAAGAGACACCTATGAAATTGACTTTAAAGACATCACTACTCCTATACTTAATGATAAAATAAAGGGTATCGACGGCTTTGAAGTAAAGTACATATTGCCGCCATTTAACACATAATATTCATAAGGGCCTCAAATGTACCACGAGTTATTTGTAGTGGCCCAACAGTTCCGCTTCACTCGACTGTCAAGTAACAGGAGCTGCTGCACTAATATCCGTATACTTAATTATCATAGTTTCTTATAGAAGCAATAACGACGGAAAGCGTAGTGACTAACCTTAACAGTTAGCTATTACGCTTTCTGAACATTATGTAAATTAGTTACTTTAAGTATTTTACTTAATAATTTTAGTATTTACTCGTCTTTTCTTCTTTTTCCCTTTCTTTTCAATTAAATCAAAGATGTCTATTGAGGGCAATAAATACCCCCCCTGAGGAGAATTGGATGACAGTTGTTTAATGAATCCTCTAAGACTGCTTATAAGCATAGTTAATGGAGATAAATTTCTTAGATTTTTTAAGGCAGATTCCGGGAATTCAAGATCAGGGTCAATTTCAAATAATCCACCGGCATTAATAAAAAATGAATGCCCAGGTAGTTTACTCTTTCCATTATTAACCTGCAACTTAATATAAACAGCAAATATGCTATCACTGCTATTACCTGGCAAATAATCAATATCAATATCATATGGAAGTTCATCAAGTTCCAACTCACCGTCTTCTGCTTCCAAATTGAACTCGTAGGAGATTTCAGTAACGTAAAACGACTTAAATTTTAATGGGGATAGTTCAACTTTCATTTGTTAAGCTGACATTGGGAGTGAGTATTTAACTTTTTCTGTGTTTTTTAAATCATCCTGATTCCCCACAGTTTCCCAATCAGGCTTTTGTATAATCCATTTTGGCGATCTCTTATGTTCAATTTTTCTCATATTATCCATTAACTCTACCTGCTCCAAGGGCTTAGTCACAACATCTTCACTAGTGTCCCGAATTTCAAATGAAATATCTAAAATCTTAGCCATTTGGATGATAGTTTCAAGACTTGGCAGTTTATCTCCACGGAAAAGTTGAGTCAACCAACTACCAGAAGTTCCCATTTGGAGAGCTAGTTGTTTGCGAGTAATCTTACGATTTTCGATGTTCTTATTAATAATATCTAAAAATTGAGCAGCCAATACTAGAGCATCAACCTTAACGGAATCGGAAGGTGTTAATGAAAATAGACTTTCATAGCCTAATGAAATCTCGTTATTGTTATTGAAATCCATGAATTGAAGATTATTTGATTTGGAAGTATTTTTTTAGATATGCAAAAATTATGCCTGTTTAAAAAAATTATTTTGACGCCAATTTGACAATTGGCATATAGTCGTATGATGCAACGTTTTCAATAATTGCGATTTGCTTACTTGTGTTTTTTTGTGTTTTCTTTTTATGTAACAACACTGCCATAATTACTACGTAGACACCGCTTTCAGATCGGATCTCTTTGCAGTATATTCTATCGTTACTGCCATTTTTGAAGAACTTTATTGCCGTAACATCCTTACATTTGTCATTTATATCCTCCTTGTCATATACGTCTGGCACGCGAAGTCCTCGGAGTATTATATCCGAAATATATCTCCATTTTTTTAGGTGTTTATCGGTTTGTTTGAGGTACTGTAAAATTTCTGCTTCATTTTCGGAATCTATAAAAATGGCTCGTTTGTTATCACCAGCGATAATTACTTGTTTACACTCTCTAGCCACTGCAAAATTAAGCTATTGGTTAATACCATTGACAAATTCTTGATAATTTATTTTAATGTCTATAGTGACGATCTAGACCCGTGTATGTTTCTTACATTGTTGGCTACTCCTCAGCATTAGCGATTCACTACAATAAAAAATACATTTTCTTCGATTACTACAATAAAAATATAAGTGCAATATCGTCATAATAAGTGTAGGAAATGAAATGTAACTGATTTTTCATAGAATTTCTTAAAAAAACTTGCGTCTCTAAGCTCTTAAATTCACCAGCACCATACTCTTGATTGAAGTAACTTCCTGAGCATAAGCTTCTCTGTAACACTTCATGAGTTTACCATCTCCAGAAGAGGCAAAGAGTTCCTTGGAATCAGTTTTCCTTAAAGTAAATCAAAGGTTGTCTACCTCCAAAAAAATAAGGTGGGGCAGTATACGGTTGTCTAGAAACGCAGGGATAAGAACGTAGGGATAAGTAAGATGTCAAGAAATGTATGTTTCTTTTTTTACTTCGGAAAACCATTGATCAATGGGAACGGCATAATGAGCAATTCGAGTACCTGAGGAATTCGTTGGTTTACCCCAGTCCTCTTGATCTTGATAAATGTAAGTCCTAGATTTTTTACCTGAAAGACAAACAATGTGATTTCCCCGTCTATTACTATTCGCATACCCTGTGAAAGAAACACCAGGTCTACCTGTCGTATTCAAAATTGGAGTACTTTTATCACGGATGGAATTAAGATATTTAAAAACTTCTTCAAAAGAATTTTCCATAGTTCAAAGATGAGGTAGAGGCAGAATCTTGTATAGTTACTAAATTACCAATTCGAAACAGTACTAAATGACCCAAATATTTTTTGCCTTTTCATATAAAAAATCAGATCGCTTTTCTATTTCACTCTCATTCCATTCTTCAAGTGCTAGAAAATGACTCATAGTTTCAAGTCCGGCGGAATAGGTATATAATCCCCTATTTCCCCCCTACCATTTTTTTTCACTTCCCAATTAGCGTCTCTGATTGTTGAATTGAGTGATTGCGTTATTATTGCCAAATTGCCTAAAGATAATAGCTTTCGATTGCGTCTAAGGGTTTCGTCTGGACTTGAAAGTACTCCCCAATGATTCTCCCATTTTTTTGGCATCAAATGCTCCAAAGTATATCTATTCAGCCCTAAAAGGCTGGTTGAGTGTAATTGTCTGTTACGAACTTTGGATTCAATGAAATATAAAACTCCAGCAGATTGTTTATTAATTAGATTAGCACTTTCAAATCCTGTTTTAAGTTCATCATCAGATGGAAGGAAGTTAACTTTTTCAGCTTGACCGTCCAAATACTCCACAAACGACTCTTTGGACAGGATTTCATGGCTTATCAATCGATCTGAAAAAAACTGATTATAGTTTTTTGTATTTGCATGAACGACCATTCTCCTCATAATAAACGTTTCGACAAATTCGAAAAGCTTGTTTCTTACTTTGTCATCTGATACATTTTTGAGAACGTAAAGAACGTAAGGAATTAACGTAGAGGTCTCAAGCCCAAAAATAATAGCATTTACACGTTCTATGCCTGAGTTGCTAGTTAGCTCATTTTCAACAGTTTCATACTTAAAGTTTTTATTAAAAAGTAAAGCGTAAATTTTAATCTCCTCCAGGACTGCTCTCTTATCATCGTTTAAGTAATTCTTGATAAACTTTTTATATGATTCGAAAAGTTGCTCTACTTTTGAGAACTCAATTTTATCTTCTGTTTTAACACCTAAATTTTTATCCTGAACCTTAATTTGTAAATATGAAAAAAAGAATAAATCGATAAATGCCCTTTTAAACCTTCCGGTAGTAACTTCTCTGTCCCAATAATTCTTTGTGTCATCATCCCTTTCAAAAATACTCTTCCAATACGAGTCATAAATTGAAAGCTCATCACGGTTAAAAAAATAGTTTTTAAGTAATTCCGCAGTTGATAGTTTTACGCCTAAGGAATTAATAGTGTCGAAAATTTGCTGTTCATCTTCATTTTCATCCAGGTCGATACCTACAAATAAAATCTTTGAGAGAATAACATTAAAATTCAATTTCTCAGGATCTAGTTTAGCCTTATAATAACGGTAAGCCTTTGTTATGTTATCATCCCCTGAGATGTCGTCTAGCTCGTTTAGGTTTAAAATTAGATTGAAGGAATCAACATCATTATGATTATGCAACAAGGCAATCTCATTATTCATTAGTTTAAAAATTCTTTCAAAATATCCATTCTGATTAATTTTTAAACAGAGTACTTTAAAAAAAATATTCAGTGTAGTCAGTCGTTGCTGCCCGTCGATCACCGTTCTCACGTCACCTACTTGATTGCCTGTATTCGTAGGCTGTTGTTTGAGGATTACAGAACCCAAAAAATAAGGCTTATTGGATTGACTTACATGTTCCATGTCCTCCATAAGCCTTTCCCACTGATCTTCACCCCAAACATATGCCCTCTGAAAAAATGGAATTTCTAAAACTCTATTTCCGTTAAAAATGTCATTAATCGTTCTTTTACCAGCATCCATATTTTTGATAGGTTCCTATATATAAATTATTCGTTGACGGAGTTATAGGCTAAAACTTCACACCTCCAAAAACTTCCCAACAAAATCCCTTAGCTTCACTAGCAACCTTTCCCCAATCGTGCCCCTTTGCCGGAATGAAGGCCTTTCAATCAATGTATCCACCAGCTCCGTTTTAGTCGGGAAACGGCCTGAGAATTCTATTGAGTCAATCGCCTTTTGAAGTAGGTCAGGATTTACATTTTCCTCTTCGGTAAGCTGCTTAAAAGCGTTTCGTCTTTCTGCGTTGAGGAATTCGTCATACTCTGTTTCCAGATCATCCTCTGATACTGTCGGCAGGTTTTCAAGGATGAATTTTTCTATCAGTTCACGTTTGGTGCTTAGTGCAGGATCGGAGGCAACCATAGTCATAATTTCCCGTTCCCTTTTCTTTCTGGTTTGTGCGTCGCCGGTGCGGTTTTGCGCTAATAATCGCAGGATGTACAAAACGTTTATTTCATCCCTACGAATCAGTTCCAATTGGAAATCTACCTCGTCGAGTATTGATTCCTTTTTATTCTCTGTCGTGTCTTTCGTCTTTTGGTACAAATCCAGGTATTTGGAACCGTAGTCAGCAAAGGTTTGTGCATCCATTGACAAATCGCCAAAGGAGAAATCAACAAACGTGCTCATGTTGTTTTTAAGGCGTAACAACTCCCGGTACGCTTTCACAAATGCAAGTTCATCCGCTTCCGTAACAAGCGAATCGACCGAACCCACCGTAGGGACAATTTTTAAAAGTACTTCAACAGCCAGATTGAACTTCACAACGTAATCTTCATACGGCTCAATCAGGATCGTTTCTTTGGCGTCCAGCGTTGAAAACAATTCAATGGCGTCATCCGTTGCCTGTTTCAGATTACGGAAAACAATTATGTTTCCATGTGATTTCTTTTCTCCCGTTATCCGGTTTGTCCGGGAATATGCCTGTATCAGTCCGTGGTATTTTAAATTCTTGTCTACGTAAAGGGTATTCAATTTCTTGCTGTCGAAACCCGTCAGGAACATGTTCACCACAAACAGAATATCAATCTCCTTTTCAATTACCCGTTTCGCAACATTCTTGTAATAATCGTTAAAGGATTTGCTGTCTTTGGTGGAGTAGGATGTATTGAACTCCTTGTTGTATTCGGCTATATATTTATCCAGCACTTCCCGCGTATGGATATCCACTTTTGCATTGCTGAAATCCAGATCATCCTCCGGAATTTCTCCGGTGTCCTCGTTAGGTGTTTCATTGGCGGTATAACTGAAAATCGTTGCCATTTTCAGATCATGCCTGCCTTCGCTTTTCAGTTTCCTGAATATGTCGTAATATTTGATCAGCGTTTTTACGTTGCTGATGCAGAACATTCCCGTAAAAGCGCGGTTATAAGTCTTTGAACTGTGGATATCAATAATGTAGTTAGCGATCTTATTCAGTCGCTCCTCACTCTCTAAAAGCTCTGTTGTATCAATGGCCTGTACATCTATATCCAGATTGGCGCGGCTAGTATCTTTGTATTGATACCGTCCTGTATATTCCACGGAAAAAGGTAAAACGTTTTGATCTTTGATTGCGTCGGTAATTACATAATCATGTAGGCGCTCATCAAATAGCATGGCGGTTGTTTCCCGTTTGCCTGCGTGGCTTGTTGAATTCTTTTCGAAAATCGGCGTTCCAGTGAAGCCGAACATCTGGTGATTGGTAAAATATGCCTTGATACGCTTGTGCGTGTCCCCAAACTGGCTCCGGTGGCATTCGTCAAAAATAAAAACCACTTTTTTGTCTTTCAGCACTTCCATCGTCTTTTGGTGGTGCTCGCGGGTAATGGCGGTATTGAGTTTTTGAATGGTGGTAACAATCAGTTTTACATTCGGATCGGCAAACTGTTCTACCAGTTTTTTAGTATTGTCGGTACTGTCTACCGAACCGGGGCTGAATGCATTGAATTCCAGTGAGGTTTTGTAATCCAGGTCAACGCGGTCTACACAGAAAACTACTTTGTCAACTTTTGGCATTCGTGACAAAATCTGACTGGCTTTAAATGAGGTGATCGTTTTCCCTGATCCGGTGGTATGCCAGATATAGCCGTTCTTTGTCGAGTTCTTAACCCTTTCAATAATCCGTTCTACTCCGAAATACTGATACGGACGCATAACCATCAAAGCCTTATCGGCTTCGTGCAGGATCGTGTAACGGGTGATCATTTTGGACACGTGACATTTATCCAGAAATTCCTTTGTGAAGGTTTCCAGATCTGAAATCCGTTTGTTCTCCTCGTTTGTCCAATAGAAGGTAAATTTAAAATCGGGTGTTTTGGACGGTGCGAAATATTTGGTATTTACGCCGTTGCTGATTATAAAAATCTGAATGTATTGGAACAAACCCGCTCCGAAACTGTATGAGTGTTTTTTATAGCGATCTATCTGATTGAATGCTTCGCGTAGTTCCAGACCTCGTTTTTTCAATTCGATCTGTACAAGTGGCAAGCCATTGACCAGTATCGTAACATCAAAGCGGGTTTTGTATTTGCCGTCAACGGCTATCTGGTTGGTTACCTGATATTCATTCTGACACCAGTGTTCAATGTTGAGGAAACCAACGTACACAGTTTCATTATCCGCATTCTTAAAAGAAAACTTATCCCTCAGAATTTTGGCCTTTTCAAAAACGTTGGTCGTTTTGGTGAGGTGGTTGAATATCAGTTTAAATTCCGCATCGGTGAAAGTCCGGGTGTTGTATTTTTCGAGCTGCGTTTTGAGGTTGCTGATCAAATCATCCTCATCACGGATCATAACACGGCTGTAACCGTTCTCCATCAACCGAGCAACAAGACTTTCTTCGAGGGCTAATTCTGACTGTGTACGCATAACGTTACTTTCAAGACTTTATACAAACATCTGCTGCAACAAGCCTTTCTTATAGTTTTGATTGAGGGTGATTTGTTGTTCTAATTTTCGGATTTGGGCATCTATGGAATACCCAAAATCAGCTATTTTCTGTTGTTCTATAAGGCTAGGAAGTTTTATCGGTATCATCGAAAATAAATTATACCATAAATAAATTCGAACTCCACCTTCCCCATAATCAACGATATTTTGCTTTGTTAAATCTAAATCTAAAAAAACCATTAAGAATCTATCCAACAGTATTTCTTTGACTTTAAAACATACATACAAAGAACTTATCAAACCCAAGCTCCCATGAAATTGAGCAATTGAACCAACATTTATTCTAGCAGGATTGTATGCAAAATCTCCATTTTTAACAATCTTATAATTACTTAAATCTAAGCTTGCTATTTGTCTATCCTCAAAATGATCTGACTGCAATACAAAACCATTTGAATTCGTCACAGAGTATACTTGAGCCTCAACTAGTTTTTTATTTCGATTTGAAAAATATTCTGTAACCTCTCCTAAGGTTGTTTCCTCCCACCTCGAAAACTCCTGCCCATTCTCATCCTTAAACCTAAACTCCTGATTAAAAATCTTTTGCATCACCCCTTTTTTGTAAAGGGTTAGCTTTTCCTTTTTGGCGGTAAGCAGTTCAATACGCTTGTCAATGACGTTCAGGAATTCGGCTATTTTGGTTTGCTCGAGGAGGGAGGGAAGGCGTATTTCAAATGCAGAGAACTGTGTTTTGTTTAAAATAGGGACAGCCTGAACCCCTGCCAGCAGTTTAATTTTATCACTATTCTTATCAAGCACATAATAGACGAAATTATTACTAACACCGTCATTTGCTATAAAAGCATTTATTTGTTGGTTAGTCGCACATTCAAGTCCACTCTGGGCAACTTTTCCAATTGTGGAACCTATACAGACAACTAAAACACTATTAACGGGAACACTCCTACATTTTTTAAAACCTTCTTCAGTCAATTTAGTTTTGGTATCAAAAACAAATCTCTGTCCGCGAATATCAAATGGAGACACAAATAATCTGTCTTCACCATAATAGTCTCTGTTTGACGTTTGAGGTGTGCTTCCTGTAACAACACTACCTAATTCCCTTAAATAAGATTTCGCCCAATGGTCAGCAAATCCCGAAAATCTCAATTTTGGTACTAACTTTTCCATAACTTAAAACGGGGCTTTGATGTTGAGTTCTTTACAAAAAGCCAATATGCTCGTTTCCGTGTCGGCTAGTTCGGTATTAATCTGTACCAGTTCATCGGCGATCGCATCCAGGTCTATACTTTCCTGTTCTGCAAACGTATTTACATACCTTGGAATATTCAGGTTATAATTATTGCTCCGCACCTCCTCCAACGCTGCCAAATGTGCATATTTATCGTCAGCGTTACGTTGGTGATAAGTGTTTACAATCCGGTCAATATGCTCAGGCAAAAGGTAATTCTGTGTTTTTTGCTTGTCAAAATCCTTGCTGGCATCAATGAAAAGAATATGCTCGTTGTCTTTCCGGCATTTTTTTAATACCAGTATACAGGTAGCAATGGATGTACCATAAAACAAGTTGGCAGGCAGGCCAATTACGGCGTCTATGGCGTTCAATTCCTCAATGAAGTGTTTACGGATATGTTCCTCAGCGGCTCCCCGGAATAGTACGCCGTGAGGTAATACGGTTGCCATTATACCATTATCTGCCAATTGATAATACATGTGTTGCACAAAGGCAAAATCAGCGGTTCCCTTTGGCGCAAGCTTTCCAAACTGGCTGTAACGGTCATCGTTCATTAACAATGGATTCGCGCTCCAATCAGCGGAAAACGGCGGGTTTGCTACCACTGCTTCAAATTTCAGTTCCCGGTGCTGAGGACGTTCCAGCGTGTCCTCGTTTTTGATATCGAATTGCAAATACGATACATCGTGCAATATCATATTCATCCGTGCAAGGTTATAGGTAGTACGGTTCATTTCCTGCCCGTAAAAATGCCCTACCTCATCTACCTGCTTCGCTACACGCAATAACAGCGAACCAGAACCACAGGTAGGATCATAAACTGATCTAAGTTTTTTCTTACCTGTTGTTACAATCCTTGCCAATACCGTTGATACCTGCTGAGGCGTGTAAAATTCCCCGGCCTTTTGTCCGGCTCCGGCTGCAAACTGCCCGATCAGATATTCATACGCATCACCCAAAACATCAGAATCGGTACTACCCAAATCGAAATCAATAGTATTTAATGCTGTAATGATTTTGACAATAACTTTATTACGTTCATCAACCGACTTGCCTATCTTGGTAGAATTGAGGTCAATGTCATAAAACAGATTGTCAAAGTCATCCTGTGAATCCGTTCCTAGTGTACTGCGTTCAATATTTTTTAGTACGCGTTCCAGATCATCCAATATAAAGACATCATGTGCCTCATCCTCTAATACACTGGTTGCATTTCCTTTTTTTGCAAGAGATTCAAACAGTTCAGAAGGTTTTAGAAAGAATCCAAGCTTTTCAACCGCAATTTCTTTGATGTGCTCAAGATCCGCTTGCCCTTCTTCCGTATTCTCATCGATATCAAAGTACGTGATCCCGTCCGGCTTTAACAGTTCATTTATCTCAGTAACAAGCTTATCAGACAGGTATTTGTAAAAAATAAAGCCCAATATATAATCCTGAAACTGACTCGCGTTCATCTTTCCACGGAGGATATTGGCAATACTCCAAAGTTTTTGTTCTAGTATTCGTTTTTGACTTTCAGACATAGGGGTAAATAAATTGAAAGTCGAAAGATATTAATATTTAACCCCTTATTCCGGGTTTTCTTTGCTCCGAAAAATAATTATGCTGAGGATCGGCAGAAAAAAGAATACCAGTGGAGGGGATGGTTAAAAGTTAAAGACAAACCTTTTGGCAACCGTCCTGCCTCTCTTCCGCGTATCGTGTCAAAATTGAGACGTAAATCCCCCGTTCTTGGGACGGCATAGTTTACATACCTGCCACCTTTAAATTTTGACACGATACGCGTTTGATTGTGCGGACGGTTACCAAAGAATTACCTTTAACTTTTAACCCTACCCTCGTGTCCCGTTTTAAAAACCCGTTGAAAATGTGAGGTTTTGTTAGGTTTTCATGAGGTTTTGTGAAGTTTTACATTCCGTTTAATTAAATTATGCTTTGAGAAACCTGATAAAACTGTCTTACATAACCGGCATCATAGTTCAATCAGTAGCTTTTCGTTATGTGCAATTATTGCCCTGAGTTCATCATCATTCATTGACTTATAATCAGGCAACTCATTTATCCCACCAGTAAAAACGATAACAGTTTTATCTCCCTCTGGCAGCGGCTCACCTTCCACTTGAATACTTTGTAGCTTTGGTAAAGTATAACTCATCAACTTTTCTAAAAAGCTTAACCTGTCACGCGGTTCAAGTCCTTCAATATCGGATTGAATACTATTCCAATTATGATCAATTAGAGCTGCTATCTTTTGCCTCAACTCAATATTACGTTTGTTGGGAACCCCTTTTGGTCTTCCGTTTGGGTTGTTCGTTTTTCCTTTCATATTCTTGTATTTTTGGCAGTTTTCAAAAACGACTACAAAGCCGAATTCGGCCAAGGCTCGCTGTTCTTTCACTGCATTTTGAAATTCAATTTTGTTGAGGTTTTGCAATAAACCAAGTTACCAGATACACCACCATCAAGACAATAAACAAACCCGGCCTGCTGCAATTCAAAAGGAATAAGGCGGATAGCAATGAAATTATTGAAATCGTTTTCATGATGTTAGTTTGTTTCTGAGTTGCTGCAATTCATAGATGAATAAGCTTCTGTTTCCCTGACCTCTGTAATTGGCAAACGCTTCGATATGGTTAAGGCGTCCGGTAACAAATGCCATTAAATCAAAGACCGTTAATTCGGCATTTAGTCGGATTGGCACAGTAGGTGAATCAATTGTTTTAATCCATGCTCTGTACTCTGTTGTCCTAAATTTGTCAGGAATGGTAACTGGCCTTGTTTTGATTCTTAAAATCAGGTCTTCAAAACTTTCTAATTCCGGTTTTGCCTGTATGGGGTCGGGTTGAGGGTGTAGCGGTGGCGGCTCTGGCTTCGGCAACAATTTAAAAGACGTTCCCTCTGTTTCAATATTATCCTTTGACCTGAAATCCCGCCAATCTAATTTTATCAAAAAATCTGCAAGGTCGCACCCTTTGGAACGTTCCGTTACCGTTGCTGAATCTTCCAATAGCGTGGAAATCTTAAAGGTTGTTCCCGGCATCAGTTTTGATAACTCTTTGGCCTTTTGGTTCCAAATTTCAAAAGCTTTGCCGTCTTTGGATAGGTCTGGAAATAAATAAACGTTCCTTCCTTTTAAAACTTTACAACGTTCAAAATTCAGGCTGCTGAGATTATAGACTGCTAACCAAAGAAAGCTCTTTACGTTGTCAGGAAAACCAAAATACAATGTTCCATAAATAGCCGTTTTCGGGGCTTCTACAAGTGCAATTGGATTCATTGGGTAATTGATCAGCAAATGAGATCCAAACAAACAGGATACTTTTAAATCATTCTTTTGATACTCAATTAACCAGTCTGGCAATTTTTTCTCTTTCGTCTGATAATGTTTTTCAATAATGGATGTAATAAAGTCTGTTCCTGTTGTGTGGTTCGCGTCATTGAACTGCTTTACCTGAATTGCTCGTATTTTTTTTCTGCTATCAATGAAAGGAAATGTTATTGCCCCGGTTCTATATCCATTACAAACTGTACCTAAACGGTATTGGCTAATGACCTTCTCAACGTCCTTAACATCACAGGGAAAAGGAACCCCATTTAACAAATTTTGGAGAAATACATTTTGATCATACCCT
>Ga0247803_1001067_pt1 | contig 14455 bp, 10 predicted proteins | sample UWRJL014104B1_FD_180928 | JGI IMG/M metagenome (GOLD analysis project Ga0247803, IMG submission 180928) | Plant litter microbial communities from Arlington Agricultural Research Station in Wisconsin, United States - UWRJ-L014-104B-1 | ecosystem: Environmental > Terrestrial > Plant litter >...
GGCGGCTTTGACCGAGCCGCCGTAGAGCACGCGGGTGGCGGCTGCGACGTCGTCGCCGAGAATCTCGACGAGCGTTTCGCGCAGTTTCGCGGCGACCTGCTCGGCCTGGTCGGGCGTTGCGGCCTGACCGGAGCCGATGGCCCAGACCGGCTCGTACGCGACCACGATGTCGACCGCTCCGGTGACGCCGGCGAGGGCGGCACGCAGCTGGGCGACGGGAACCGCGCTCGCCCCGTGCTTCTCGAGGTCTTCGGCGGTCTCGCCGACGCAGATCACCGGGACGAGCCCGTGACGCAGTGCGGCTGCCACCTTGGCGGCGACGACCTCGTCGGTCTCGTTGTGCAGCGTGCGGCGCTCGGAGTGTCCGATGATCACGTACTGGCAGTCGAGCGCCTTGAGGAATGCCCCCGAGATCTCGCCGGTGTACGCACCGGAGTCGTGGGCCGAGAGGTCCTGGGCGCCGAACGCGAGCTCGAGCTTGTCGGCGGAGATGAGCGTCTGAACCGAACGGAGGTCGGTGAAGGGCGGGAAGACCGCGACCTCGGCCGAGCCGAAGTCGTGGCGGGCGTCTTTGAGACTCCAGGCGAGCTTCTGCACGAACGCGATCGACTGTAGGTGGTCGAGGTTCATCTTCCAGTTGCCTGCGATGAAGGGCACGCGCTTGTGCGCCGTGCCGGGTACTACTGCCATCCGAGGACCTCCAGGCCAGGCAGTCGCTTGCCCTCGAGGAACTCGAGAGAGGCGCCGCCACCGGTTGAGATGTGACCGAACTGGTCGTCTGTGAAGCCGAGGGCGCGCACGGCGGCGGCGGAGTCGCCACCACCGACTACACCCAGGCCGTCGATCGTGGTGAGAGCCGCGGCGACCGCTTCGGTGCCCGCGGCGAAGGGTGCGAGTTCGAAGACGCCCATGGGGCCGTTCCAGAACACGGTCTTCGAGGCCGAGATGACCTCGGCGAATCGCTCGCCGGTGTCCGGGCCGATGTCGAGGCCGAGACCGGATGAACCGAACGGCGTCTGTTCGATCGCGTCGGCCGCGGTGGTGACCACCTCTGCGTCTGCGCCGAACTTCGAGGCGACGACGATGTCGGTGGGGAGGACGATCTCGACGCCGAGGCGTTCCGCCTCTGCGAGGTATCCCTTCACCGCGTCGATCTGGTCGGTCTCGAGCAGGCTGGCACCCACCTTGTGGCCCTGGGCCGCGAGGAAGGTGAAAAGCATGCCGCCGCCGATGAGCAGCGTGTCGACCTTGGGGAGCAGCGCGCCGATCACGGCGAGCTTGTCGGAGACCTTCGAGCCGCCGAGGACGACCGTGTACGGCGCCTCGGGGGTACGGGTGAGGCGCTCGAGGACCTCGAGCTCGGTCTGGATCAGCAGGCCGGCCGCGCTGGGCAGCAGTTGCGCCACCTCGTAGACGCTGGCCTGCTTGCGGTGCACGACGCCGAAACCGTCGGACACGAAGGCATCGGCGAACGCGGCGAGCTGGCCGGCGAAGGCCTCCCGCTCCGCGCCGTCCTTGCTCGTCTCCCCCGCGTTGAAACGCAGGTTCTCGAGCAGGGCGATGTCGCCGTCGGCGAGACCGGAGACGGCCTCCCCGGCGGCGGAACCGACCGTGTCGCTTGCGAACACGACACCCTTGCCGAGCAGCTCGCTCAGTCGCTGGGCGACGGGGGCGAGGCTGTACTTGGCGTCCGGCGCGCCTTCGGGTCGCCCGAGATGGGAGACCACGACGACGCGAGCGCCGGAGTTGATGAGTGCGTTCAGCGTCGGCAGCGAGGCACGAATGCGCCCGTCGTCCGTGATCTGTCCGTCTTTCAACGGAACGTTCAGATCACATCGGACGAGGACACGCTTGCCGCTCAGGTCGCCGAGGCTGTCGATGGTACGAAGCGACACGGTCGGGTGTATCCAGTTCTCTTGTGGTGGTGACGAGCCGCTAGAGGCGGTCTGCGACGTACTTGGTGATGTCGACGAGACGGTTGGAGTAGCCCCACTCGTTGTCGTACCACGAAGCGACCTTGACCTGGTCGCCGATCACCTTGGTGAGGCCGGCGTCGAAGATCGAGGAGTGCGGGTCGCCCACGATGTCGCTGGAGACGATCTCGTCTTCGGTGTACTTGAGGATGCCTTTGAGGGGACCCTCGGCCGCAGCCTTGTACGCCGCGTTGACCTCGGCGACCGTGACGGGGCGCGAAGCGGTGACCGTGAGGTCGGTGATCGAGCCGGTGATCACGGGAACGCGCAGGGCGTAGCCGTCGAGCTTGCCGACGAGCTCGGGGATGACCAGACCGAGGGCCTTGGCCGCACCGGTCGAGGTGGGGATGATGTTCGCGGCGGCGGCGCGGGCGCGACGCAGGTCGCTGTGCGGGCCGTCCTGGAGGTTCTGGTCGGCGGTGTAGGCGTGGACCGTGGTCATCAGACCGCGCTCGATGCCGAAGTTCTCCATGAACACCTTGGCGAGCGGCGCGAGGCAGTTCGTGGTGCACGACGCGTTGGAGATGATGTCGTGGATGGCGGAGTCGTACGTGTCCTCGTTGACGCCGAGAACCAGGGTCGCGACGTCGTCGCCCGAAGCGGGAGCCGAGACGATGACCTTCTTGGCGCCGGCTTCGATGTGCTTGCGCGCGTCGGCGGACTTGGTGAAGCGGCCGGTCGACTCGATGACGACGTCGACGCCCAGCTCGCCCCAGGGCAGGAGGGCGGGGTCGCGCTCGGCGAGCACCTTGATCGGCTTGCCGTCGACGTAGATCGTGTCTCCGTCGACCGTGACGGTCGCGTCGAGGCGGCCTCCGACGGTGTCGTACTTGAGCAGGTGCGCGAGGGCGGCGGGGTTGTCGAGGTCGTTCACGGCGACGATCTCGAGATCACTTCCCGTGGCGAGTGCGGCGCGAAGAAAGTTGCGGCCGATGCGGCCGAACCCGTTGATACCGATTTTGACGCTCAATGAAACTCCAGTTTTTCAGGCGCCTTGAGGCGCACAGGTGGTGGATTCTGCTGAATGGCCGGGGCTCGAGGCCCCGGCCACGATGCCGCTACGAGAGTAGCAGCAGGCCTTCCGTCTTCACGCGAGCGACGTCGAAGCGCTGCTGCACGTTCTCCCAGTTGGTGATCGCCCAGAACGCCTTGACGTAGTCGGCGCGCACGTTCTTGTAGTCGAGGTAGTACGCGTGCTCCCAGACGTCGAGCATCAGCAGCGGCACGATGCCGGCGGGCAGGTTGCCCTGCTGGTCGAAGAACTGCACGATGATGAGGCGCTGGCCGATGGAGTCCCAGGCGAGAACCGACCAGCCGGAGCCCTGAACGCCCATGGCGGTCGCGGTGAAGTGGGCGGTGAACTTGTCGAACGAGCCGAAGTGGTCGTCGATCGCCGCGGCGAGGTCGCCGGTGGGCTTGTCTCCGCCGTTCGGGGACATGTTGGTCCAGAAGATCGAGTGGTTGACGTGTCCGCCGAGGTTGAACGCGAGGTCCTTCTCGAGCTTGTTCACGTAGGCGAGGTTGTCGCTGTCGCGAGCCTCGGCGAGCTGCGCGAGGGCGGTGTTCGCGCCGGTCACGTACGCCTGGTGGTGCTTGCTGTGATGCAGCTCCATGATGGCGCCGCTGATGCTCGGCTCCAGGGCCGAGTAGTCGTAGGGAAGGTCGGGAAGGGTGTAGTCAGCCATCGATATTTCTCCTAGCAAAATTGGCCCCGGAACAGTGAGTTTGATCTCGCCGGGGTGACTTTTCCAGTCTACTCACCACAACCATCCGCACCCTGAGATGCTTCCGCTTGTGACGATTTGGCACTATCCGTCGTCGGCTATACGTCGTCCATGTCGGGCGGCAGGTTCGCGTCGGTGCCCGGGATGTCGAGGTCGCTGGCTCGCTTGTCGGCCATCGCGAGCAGGCGGCGGATGCGTCCGGCGACGGCGTCCTTGGTCATGGGCGGGTCGGCGTGGTGGCCGAGCTCGTCGAGACTGGAGTCGCGGAAACGCAGCCGCAGCTCGCCCGCGTACCTCAGGTGCTTCGGTGTGGTGTCGTCGAGGATCTCGAGCGCGCGCTCCACGCGGGCGCACGCGGCCACCGCGGCCTGCGCGCTGCGGCGCAGGTTGGCGTCGTCGAAGTTCACCAGGCGGTTCGCCGTGGCGCGCACCTCGCGGCGCTGACGCAGCTGCTCCCAGGCCTCGACGCTCGCGGTGGCGCCCATGTGCACCAGCATCGTGCCGATGGCCTCGCCGTCGCGGATGACGACGCGGTGCACTCCCCGCACCTCGCGGCTCTTGGCCTGCACGCCGAGACGGCCTGCGGCGCCGACGAGGGCCATCGCCGCCTCGTTGCCGGGGCAGGTGACCTCGAGGGCGGCGGAACGGCCGGGGTCGGTGAGCGAGCCCGCGGCGAGGAAGGCGCCGCGCCAGACGGCGGCGATCTCGTCGCGGGATCCGGTGGTGAGCTTGTTCGGCAGGCCGCGGATCGGGCGACGGCGGGCGTCGAGCAGTCCGGTCTGCCGGGCGAGGGTCTCTCCGCCTTCGACGACGCGGACCACGTACTGGTTGCTGCGGCGCGTGCCGGAGGCGGGGATCACCGCGGCCTCGCTGCGGACGCCGTAGAGCTCCGCGAGGTCTTTGCGCACGCGACGGGCGAGCGGCGCGGAGTCGAGCTCGGACTCCACCGCGATGCGGTTGGAGATCATGTGCAATCCGCCGGAGAAACGCAGGATCGTGGCGAGTTCGGCTGCCCGCACCGTGGTCTTGCTGACCTCAAGCCGCGCGAGTTCTTCTTTGACGTCGGCCGTTAGTGCCACTGAATAGTCTCTTTTCTTCCAAGTCCAGGGGTGCTGGAAAGTCGTGTGGACGTGCTGAGCGCTACTCGCGCCCGAGGTCGCGGTGCTTCACGCTGACGGCGACGCCAGGCAGGCCGCGTAGCAACGTCGCCAGTTCTTCAGCGACGGCCACCGATCGGTGTTTGCCCCCTGTGCATCCAACTGCGATCGTAGCGTGTCTCTTGTTCTCGCGCTGATAGCCGGCGAGCACGGGAGCGAGGGCGGCGGCGTAGCCGTCGATGAACTCGCGGGCGCCCTCCTGCCCGAGCACGTAGTCGCTGACCTCGGCGTCGAGGCCCGTGTGCGGGCGCAGTTCCGGGTTCCAGAAGGGGTTGGGGAGGAAGCGTGCGTCGGCGACGAGGTCGGCGTCGGCGGGGAGCCCGTACTTGAAGCCGAAGCTCAGGATGGTGACCTGGGCGCCCGGCGCCTCGGCCTCGGCGAACCGCTCCTGGATATTCGTCGCGAGCTGGTGGATGTTGAGTTCCGAGGTGTCGACGATCATGTCGCTGCTCGACCGCAGGTCTTGCATGAGCTCGCGTTCGGCGGTGATGCCGTCGAGCAGGGTGCCGTCGTCCTGCAGCGGGTGGGGGCGGCGCACCTGCTCGAATCGTCGCACCAGCACGGCATCCGTCGCCTCGAGGAAGAGCACACGCACGTTCGCGTTCGCCCTCATCGTCTCGACGGCGTCCTTGACGTCGGCGAAGAGCTTTCCTCCGCGCACGTCGACCACCGCCGCGATGCGCGGCAGCGCGTTTCCGGCGTGCTGGGCGAGCTCGACGAGGGGGCGGAGCATCTGCGGCGGGAGGTTGTCGACCACGTACCAGCCGAGGTCTTCGAGAGCGTTACCGACCGTCGAACGGCCGGCCCCCGACATCCCGGTCACGATGAGCAGTTCCTGGCGATCCCTGTTGCTCATTCGTCACGAACTTTCATGGTTTGCACGCTCGAAAAGATTCATACGCTCTCAAGGATACCGAGCGGCGGGTTCACGGGTTGCGCAGACCGTCGACGATTTGCTGCGCGAGAGCGGTTCCGATGCCCTTGACCTGGGTGATCGCCTCGACGTCGGCGCCGCGGAGTCGCGTGACCGACCCGAAGTGCTTGAGGAGTTCGCTCACGCGTGCCGGGCCGAGGCCGGGGATGTCGGCGAGCTTCGACGTGATGTCGGACTTGCGGCGCTGGCGCTGGTAGGTGATCGCGAAGCGGTGGGCCTCGTCGCGGATGCGCTGGAACAGGAACAGGGCGTCGCTGTTGCGCGGCAGGATGACGGGGTAGTCGGAGTCGGGGAGCCAGATCTCCTCGAGTCGCTTCGCGATTCCGCAGAGCTGGATGCCCGTGACCCCAGAGTCGTCGAGTGCGCGCTGGGCGGCGGCGACCTGGGGCTGGCCGCCGTCGACGATGATCAGGTTGGGACGGTAGGCGAACCGCTTGCGCTCTATCGCCACGTCGTCCCCGCCGACCACCACCGTGGCATCCGTCGACAGGGCGATGGCCGCCTCGGCGGCCTCCCCAGCGTCTGGTTCGTCGTCGAGGTGGGCGAGCCGGCGCATCAGCGTCTGGTAGATCGACTCGGTGTCGTCGGTCGAGTCGGCGATCGAGAACCGGCGGTACTGGTCTTTGCGCGGAAGCCCGTCTTCGAACACCACCATCGAGGCGACGATGTTGGTGCCGCTGAGGTGGGAGACGTCGTAGCACTCCATGCGCAGCGGCGCGTCGGCCATGCCGAGCGCCTCCTGGATGTCGGACATCGCCTGCGACCGGGCCACGAAGTCGCCGCTGCGCCGCGTCTTGTAGAGCATCAGCGCGTTGCGGGCGTTCGTCGAGACGGTGAGGGCGAGCGCCGCCTTGTCGCCGCGCTGGGCGACGCGCAGCGACACCCGGCCGGGCGCGTCGCGCTTGGTGGTGAGCCACTGCTCGAGCTCCGCGGCGTCTTCGGGCAGGGCGGGGACGAGCACTTCGCGCGGGGGCGCCTGGTCGTCGTAGGCGTTCTGCAGCACCGTGTCGACGAGCTCGGGCAGCTCGAGGTCGAGCTCCTTGTCGACCACCCAGCCCCGCACACCTCGGATGCGGCCCCCGCGCACGATAAACTGCTGCACGGCGGCCGCGAGCTCGTCGTGGGCGATTCCGAAGATGTCGGCGTCGACCTCGTCGCTGAGCACGACGCTGCTCTTCGACAGCGCGTTCTCGAGCGCGGAGAGCTGGTCGCGGTAGCGCGCGGCCGACTCGTAGTCCATCTCCTGCGAGGCGGTCATCATCTTCTTCGACACCTCGGCGGTGTACCGGCGGTCGTTGCCGCCCATGAACGAGGCGAAGTCGAGCGCTATCGACTTGTGCTCTTCTTTGCTGACCCGGCCCACGCAGGGGGCGGCGCATTTGCCGATGTCGCCGAGCAGGCAGGGCCGGCCGGTCTGCTCGGCGCGTTTGTAGGTCGCGTCGGAGCAGCTGCGCATGGGGAACGCCTTGAGCATCAGGTCGACGGTCTCGCGGATGGCCCACACCTTCGTGTACGGGCCGAAATACCGGGCGCCCTTGAGATTCTTGTTGCGGGTCACCAGCACGCGGGGAACCGGTTCGCCGAGGGTGATCGCCAGATAGGGATAGCTCTTGTCGTCGCGGAACTTGACGTTGAAGGGCGGGTCGAACTCCTTGATCCAGGTGTACTCGAGCTGCAGGGCCTCGAACTCGCTGCCGACGACCGTCCACTCGACGGACGCGGCGGAGAGCACCATGCGCCTGGTGCGCTCGTGCAGGCTGCGCAGCGGCTGGAAGTAGTTGGCCAGCCGTGCGCGAAGGCTGTTGGCCTTGCCCACGTAGAGCACCCGCCCGCCGGCGTCGCGGAAGCGGTAGACGCCCGGTGCGGTCGGGATCTCCCCCGCCTTCGGTCGCCAGCTGACGGTGTCGCTCATGGCCTGATTCTCATCGGTGCCGTGGCACGCCTAGGCGCGCACGCCCTCCAGCATCTCCTTGAGGAAGAAGCCGGTGTGGCTGCCCTCGATCTTCGCCAGCTGCTCCGGCGTGCCGGTGGAGAGCACCTGTCCGCCACCCGCACCGCCCTCCGGGCCGATGTCGATGATGTGGTCGGCGCTCTTGATCACGTCGAGGTTGTGCTCGATGACCAGAACCGTGTTGCCCTTGTCGACGAGACTGTTCAGCACGAGCAGCAGCTTGCGCACGTCTTCGAAGTGCAGTCCGGTCGTGGGCTCGTCGAGGACGTAGATGCTGCGGCCGTTGGAACGCTTCTGCAGCTCTGTCGCGAGCTTGACGCGCTGGGCCTCGCCGCCGGACAGGGTCGTGGCGCTCTGGCCCAGACGCACGTAGCCGAGGCCTACCTCGACGAGGGTCTTCAGGAACCGGTGGATGGCGCCGATCGCCTCGAAGAACTCGGCGGCCTCGCTGATCGGCATGTCGAGCACCTCGGCGATGTTCTTGCCCTTGTAGCGCACCGCGAGGGTCTCGCGGTTGTAGCGCGCGCCGTGGCACACCTCGCAGGCGACGTAGACGTCGGGGAGGAAGTTCATCTCGATCTTGATCGTGCCGTCGCCCGAGCAGTTCTCGCAGCGGCCGCCCTTGACGTTGAAGCTGAAGCGGCCGGGCAGGTAGCCGCGGGCCTTCGCGTCCTGCGTCTCGGCGAACAGGTTGCGGATCTTGTCGAACACGCCCGTGTAGGTGGCCGGGTTCGACCGGGGCGTGCGGCCGATCGGGTTCTGGTCGACGTGCACCACCTTGTCGAGCAGGTCGAGGCCGGTGACGCGGGTGTGCTTGCCGGGGATCTGTCTGGCGCCGTTGAGCTCGTTCGCGAGCACCTTGTAGAGGATGTCGTTGACGAGGCTGGACTTGCCCGATCCGCTGACGCCGGTGACGGCGGTGAAGACGCCGAGCGGGAAGTTCACGGTCACATTGCGCAGGTTGTTCGCCTTGGCGCCCTCGACTGTGATCTGCCGCTTCTTGTCGACCTTGCGCCGTTTCTTCGGCGTCTCGATCGAGCGGCGGCCGGAGAGGTAGTCGCCGGTGACCGACTCGGTGTTCTCGAGCAGGTCGGCGTAGCTGCCGGAGTGGACGACGACTCCGCCGTGCTCGCCGGCGCCCGGTCCGATGTCGACGACCCAGTCGGCCGTGCGGATGGTGTCTTCGTCGTGCTCGACGACGATGAGCGTGTTGCCGAGGTTCTTGAGCTTGACGAGCGTCTCGATGAGCCGGCGGTTGTCGCGCTGGTGCAGGCCGATCGAGGGCTCGTCGAGCACGTAGAGCACGCCGGTGAGTCCCGAGCCGATCTGGGTGGCGAGGCGGATGCGCTGCGCCTCGCCGCCGGAGAGGGTCGCCGCCGCGCGGGAGAGGTTGAGGTAGTTGAGCCCGACCTCGATCAGGAACTCGAGGCGCACCCGGATCTCGCGCAGCACCTGCGCGGCGATCTTCGCGTCGCGGTCGCTCAGCACGACCGAGTTCATAAACGCGTAGGAGTCGGCGAGGCTCAGCTCGCACACGTCGGAGATGTTGTGTCCGTCGACGGTCACCGCGAGCACCTCGGGCTTGAGACGCTTGCCGTCGCAGACGGGGCACGGGATCTCGCGCAGGTAGTTCGCGAAGCGCTGACGCTGCACGTCGGTCTCGGCCTCGAGGAACTTGCGCTCGATGTAGGGCATCACGCCCTCGAACCCGGTCGAGTACTTCATCTCGCGGCCGAAGCGGTTCTTCCACTTGACGGTGACCTCGAAGTTGTTGCCCTTGAGGATCGCGTCCTGAACCTCGGAGGAGAGCTCGCCCCACGGGGTGTCGAGCGAGAAGTCGAGGTCGAGCGAGAGCCCGAGCAGCAGCTTCTCGAAGTAGTTGAACAGGCCTTTGCCCGACTGCGCCCACGGCAGGATCACGCCGTCGGCGAGGCTGACCGTCGGGTCGGCGATTAGCAGGTCGGCGTCGACCGACATGCGGGTGCCGAGACCGGAGCACTCGGGGCAGGCGCCGAACGGCGCGTTGAACGAGAAGGTGCGCGGCTCGATCTCGGTGAGCTGTAGCGGGTGGTTGTTCGGGCACGACAGCTTCTCGGAGAAGGTGCGTGTCGCGTCGGGGCCGGTCTCGTCGACGAGGTTGATCGAGACGAGTCCGTCGGTGAGCCGGAGGGCGGTCTCGAGCGAGTCGGTGAGGCGGGTGAGCGCGTCGTCGGAGGCGACGAGACGGTCGACCACGACCGAGATGTCGTGCTTGACTTGCTTCTTGAGCGTGGGCGGGTCGCTGAGCTGGATGACGTCTCCGTCGACGACGGCGCGCGAGTAGCCGGCGGCTGCCAGCTCGCGGAAGGTGTCGACGAACTCGCCCTTCTTCTGCGAGACGATCGGGCTGAGCACCTGGTAGCGGGTGCCGGTGGGTAGCTCCATCAGCTGGTCGGCGATCTGCTGCACGGTCTGGCGCTGGATCTTCTCGCCGCAGATCGGGCAGTGCGGCACGCCGATGCGCGCCCAGAGCAGTCGCATGTAGTCGTAGATCTCGGTGATCGTGCCGACGGTGGAGCGCGGGTTGCGGTTCGTCGACTTCTGGTCGATCGAGACCGCGGGGCTCAGGCCCTCGATGAAGTCGACGTCGGGGCGGTCGACTTGGCCGAGGAACTGGCGCGCATAGGCCGAGAGCGACTCGACGTACCGCCGCTGGCCCTCGGCGAAGATGGTGTCGAACGCGAGGCTCGACTTACCCGACCCGGAGAGACCCGTGAAGACGACGAGCGAGTCGCGAGGGATCTCCAGGTCGACGTTCTTGAGATTGTGGACCCTGGCCCCGCGCACGCTGAGCGTGGGCACACCAGTTACAGGAGAAATCGACACTCTCACAATTGTATGGAAGCCACCGACATCGGAGGTACCGGTTCGCTCAGTGCGTACTCAGGTTGCTCTGCGCACGCCGCCGCCGACCGGCACCACCGGTCAGGAGAGGTGGCCCGCCGCCTCCATCTGTCGCAGCTCTTTCTTCAGGTCGGCGACCTCGTCGCGCAGTCGGCCGGCGAGCTCGAACTTGAGCTCCCCCGCCGCGAGCAGCATCTGGTCGTTGAGATCGCGGATGATCGCCTCGAGCTCGTTTGCGCCCGCGGCCGCCTTGCCATGCTGGCGCAGGTTCGGCGTCGGCGACTTCTTGCGGCCGTCGCCCCGCCCGGACAGCAGCGCGGCGGTGTCGGCGTTCTCGCGCTCGAGCGCATCGGTGATGTCGGCGATCTTCTTGCGCAGAGGCTGCGGGTCGACACCCTTCTCGAGGTTGTAGGCCACCTGCTTCTCACGGCGGCGGTCGGTCTCGTCGATCGCCCGTTTCATCGAGTCGGTGAGCACGTCGGCGTACATGTGCACCTCGCCGGACACGTTGCGCGCCGCTCGCCCGATCGTCTGGATGAGCGACGTCGACGAGCGCAGGAAGCCCTCCTTGTCGGCGTCGAGGATCGCCACGAGCGACACCTCCGGCAGGTCGAGGCCCTCGCGCAGCAGGTTGATGCCGACGAGCACGTCGTAGACGCCCTGGCGCAGCTCGGTGAGCAGCTCGACTCGGCGGAGGGTGTCGACGTCGGAGTGCAGGTAGCGCACGCGCACCCCCGACTCCCCCAGGAACTCGGTGAGCTCTTCGGACATCTTCTTGGTGAGGGTGGTCACCAGGACGCGCTCGTTGCGTTCGACGCGCACCTTGATCTCTTCGAGCAGGTCGTCGATCTGCCCCTTGGTGGGCTTGACGATGATCTGCGGGTCGAGAAGACCGGTGGGGCGGATGATCTGTTCCACCACCGAGTCGGTGATGCCCATCTCGTACTTGCCGGGGGTCGCGGAGAGGTAGACCCGCTGACCGACGCGGTCGAGGAACTCGGGCCACTTGAGAGGTCGGTTGTCGAGCGCGCTCGGCAGGCGGAACCCGTGCTCCACCAGGGTGCGCTTACGCGACGCGTCGCCCTCGTACATGGCGCCGATCTGCGGCACGGTGACGTGGGACTCGTCGATCACGACGAGGAAGTCGTCGGGGAAGTAGTCGATGAGGCAGTGCGGCGCCTCGCCGGGCGAGCGGCCGTCGATGTGGGCGGAGTAGTTCTCGATGCCGTTGCAGAAACCGATCTGCTCCATCATCTCGAGGTCGAAGGTGGTGCGCATGCGCAGCCGCTGGGCCTCGAGCAGCTTGCCCTGCTTCTCGAGCTCGGCGAGACGGCCCGCAAGCTCCTCTTTGATCGTGCCGATGGCACGGTGCATGACGTCGGTGCCCGCCACGTAGTGCGAGCCGGGGAAGACCGAGACGGCGTCGAGCTTCTTGACGATGTCGCCGGTGAGCGGGTGCAGCGAGTAGAGCGCCTCGATCTCGTCGCCGAACATCTCGATGCGGATGGCGAGCTCCTCGTACATCGGGATGATCTCGATGGTGTCGCCGCGCACCCGGAAGTTGCCGCGGGAGAAGTCGACGTCGTTGCGCTGGTACTGCATCGACACGAACTTGCGGATGAGGGTCTCGCGCGGGATCTGCTGGCCCACCTGCAGCGCCAGCATGGCGTCCATATAGCCCTGGGGCGTGCCGAGACCGTAGATGCACGACACGGTGGAGACGACGACGACGTCGCGGCGGCTGAGCAGCGAGTTGGTGGTGGAGTGCCGCAGGCGTTCGACCTCGGCGTTGATCGACGAGTCCTTCTCGATGAAGGTGTCGGTCTGGGGTACGTATGCCTCGGGCTGGTAGTAGTCGTAGTACGAGACGAAGTACTCGACGGCGTTGTTCGGCAGCAGCTCGCGGAATTCGTTGGCGAGCTGCGCGGCGAGCGTCTTGTTGTGGGCCAGCACGAGGGTCGGGCGCTGCACTTGTTCGATGAGCCAGGCTGTCGTCGCCGACTTTCCGGTGCCGGTGGCGCCGAGCAGCACGACGTCGGTCTCGCCGGCGTTGACTCGGCCTGCGAGCTCGGCGATCGCGGTGGGCTGATCACCGCTCGGCACGTATTCGCTGATGACCTCGAAGGGGCGAACGGCGCGGGTGGGTTCCATCCCACAAGCTTAAGCGCAGCCCCCGACACTGCGCTGGCCTCTGCCGGCTCCTACCGCTCGCGCAGGCCGTCCCACAGCGCGTCTGCCTGGGCGAGCGTCTGTTCGAGCGCGCCGTCGCTGTCGATCACAACGTCGGCGATCGCCAGCCGTTCCTCGTCGGTGGCCTGCGACTCGATGCGGTGCCGCGCCTCCTGCTCGGTGAGCCCTCGGAGCTCGACGAGTCGCCGCAGCCGCGTCGCGGCGCTCGCGTCGACGACGACGACGAGGTCGAACTCGATGGGGCGTTTTCCCTTCCCCTCGAGGAGGAGGGGCACGTCGTAGACCACGACGGCGTCGGGGTCTCGCGCCTCCGCCGCGGCGATGAGGGCTCTGGTGCGCTCCCAGACGGCGGGGTGGGTGATGCCGTTGAGCACGAGGCGCTGCTCGGGGTCGGAGAAGACGATGGCGCCGAGAGCCGCGCGATCGAGCGAGCCGTCTGCAGCGAGCACTCCGCCGCCGAAGTGGTCGGCGATGGCGGCGAGGGCGGGCGTGCCCGGCTCGACGACTTCACGCGCGACCTTGTCGGCATCCACCACCACCGCCCCTCGCTCGGCGAGCCGCGCTGCGACTGAGGATTTTCCGGACGCGATGCCCCCGGTGAGGCCGATCAGATACATGCCGCAATGCTAGCCTCGGCGGAGGGAGGAATAGGAATGCTCGAGATTCTCACCGGCACCGGACTGGCCGCGGCCGCCGGGCTGAACGCCTATATCCCCCTGCTCCTGCTGGGCCTCGGTGCCCGGTTCCTCGACTTCATCGTGCTGCCGGCCGGCTGGACCTGGCTCGAGAACGAGTGGGTGCTCGGAATCCTCGGCGTGCTGCTCGTGATCGAGTTCTTCGCCGACAAGATCCCGGCTGTCGACTCGGTCAACGATCTCCTCCAGACCGTCGTCCGTCCGGCGTCGGGCGGCATCGTCTTCGGCAGCGGGTCGGCCAGCGAGACTGCGGCCGTCACCGACCCTGCCGCGTTCTTCTCGTCGAACCAGTGGGTTCCGATCGTCAGCGGTGTCGTCATCGCCCTGCTCGTGCACGGCGCGAAGACGGCCGCCCGCCCTGCCCTGAACGCCGCGACCTTCGGACTCGCCGCCCCTGTCGCCAGCGCCTTCGAAGACGTCAGCAGCGTGTTCCTCTCGGTGTTCGCGATCCTGGTGCCGGTTCTCGTCGTGCTCGCCCTGGGCGGGCTCGTGGTGCTGTTCGTGGTGCTGATGCGGCGGTACAGGAGCCGTCGCGATGGTGCGAACCCTTCGACAGGCTCAGGGACCGCTTAACGAGCGCAGCCTTTCGACAGGCTCAGGGACCGCTTAACGACGGATGGCCGCCGCCCGCGTACTTCTCAGTACGTAGGCGACGGCCATCCGATGAACTCGATTAGGAGTTGTTGCTCAGCTTCTCGCGAAGAGCCGCGAGCGACTCGTCGTCTGCGAGCGTTCCGGCCGAGGCCGAGTCGCTCGAGAAGGTCGACGCGCCCGAGGGGACGTCGCTCGAGGAGGTGTTGTTCTCCTCGAGGGCTGCCGAGGCAACCTGCTTCTTGTGCGATTCCCAACGAGCCTGGGCTGCAGCGTACTCCTGCTCCCACTTCTCGCGCTGGGTCTCGAAGCCTTCCTTCCACTCCTGGGTCTCCGGGTCGAATCCGTCCGGGTACT
>Ga0247803_1001069_pt1 | contig 14444 bp, 10 predicted proteins | sample UWRJL014104B1_FD_180928 | JGI IMG/M metagenome (GOLD analysis project Ga0247803, IMG submission 180928) | Plant litter microbial communities from Arlington Agricultural Research Station in Wisconsin, United States - UWRJ-L014-104B-1 | ecosystem: Environmental > Terrestrial > Plant litter >...
GCGGTTTGAAAATAGTCCAGCGCAGTATCCACATCACCAATGGTCGCATATACAATCCCCATGTCGTAATTGGCCACAACCTGGGTTTTGCTCAGCGAAGTCATCTGTGTCAGAATATCCCGTGCGCTATCTGTCTCGCCGGATAACCCGAACAATGCGCCGCATGCACTGAGCGTAATGCCATTGTAATTGATTTCCAGGGCTGTTTCCAGTGCTTCCTGAGCCTCGGGGTAGTTTTCCAAAGTAATCAGGTTCAGGCCGCTGATCATGTGACCTCCCCAGAATGTTGGCTCGAGTGCGACCAGTTTCCGTCCCTGCGCTATGGCTTTTTCGAAATTTCCCAATATCCAGTAGACATAACCTGCGTAAAAGTTATTGATCAGCGAAAACGGTTCAAGCGATAAGGCAAGGGAAATGTGTTCTTCTGATTGGACCAGATTGTTTGTAAACGCCAGATAAAGCGCATATTGAACATGCAATTCGGCAGCATTCCAGTTCATTTTCAGTGCTTTTTCAAACGAAGCTGCTGCACTGGTAAAGTCCCACTGGTATAGCATTTGCATACGGGCCATCGCCAGATAACTTTCGGCAATACTGCTGTCCAGTTGTAAAGCCTGCTCTGTTGCCTGTTTCATCAGCGGCAAACTGACATCCGCCGGCAGGTGCCGGTAAAACCACATATTCAGATAGCAGGAAGCAATGCCCGCATAAGCAATGGCATATTCGGGTTCCTGTTCAATGGCGGCCTGGAAATACCCGATTGCTTTGTTGTATTCTTCAATTCCTGCAAACTTGTTGTGGTAAAAACGTCCGTGTAAATAGAGCTGGTACGCTTCGGCATTATTGGTGTATCTTTTGAATGGACTGACAGGTTCTTCACCAAACAATTGTATTTTGACTTCCTTTAAGATGGCCAGCGCAATCTCATCCTGAATGTCAAAAATATCGCGCAGGTCGCGGTCGTACTTCTCCGACCATAATTGATATCCGTCAGCTGCGTTGATCAGCTGCGCCGTAATACGCAGTTTATTTCCTGATTTACGTACACTTCCTTCCAGAATATGATTCACATTTAACTGTTCACCAATAAACCGGAGATCCTGGTTTTTTCCTTTGAAAGTAAAGGAAGAAGTCCGCCCTGCCACCTGCAGATTCGGAACATGACTTAATACATTAATGATTTCTTCCGTAACCCCGTCGCTGAAATATTCCTGTTCAGTATCGTTGCTTAGATTCAAAAAAGGCAGTACCGCAATGGATACCTTCTGAGTTGGGGTCAATGTCGTGTTTCTTTCCATAATAACCTGACTTCTGAATTCGGTTGGCGTAATTGAAATGCTTTGACGAAATACTTGCTAAAATTCTGCGGGCTTTCGGTGCCGACAAGATACGCAATTTCTGAAATCCGCAAATCAGTTTTTCTAGATAAGGAATCTGGCTTTATTGCTATTTCGGAATCACACCAAGCTGCTGCATCAGTTCTGGATTATCCAGAAAATCCTGCTCCTGTGCTATTTTTCCTTCTTTCATTTTCACAATTGTTACCCCACTCACATTTACCTCTTTTCCGGTGGCCGCAATTCCAAAAAATTTGCCGGTATGTTTGCCTCTGAAATTCCACTGTTTAACGATTTTGTTGCCTTGCCTAAAAATTTCTACAATGGTAAACTTTATTAAATCCGGCTTACGTCACATCCTCCATTGCGAAAGGCGGGTCATCATCCTAAGGCGGGTCGTGATCATAAAACATCTGTACAAATGGATCAGGAGCGATTTAATTTTTCAATAAAAAAGATTCCTATTCAGATCAAGCGACTTTTCGGCAAGTATCTGATAGTAAGACGGCGCAGCTGAAAAACCTTCTCCCTCTGAACGATCCACAGTACACGCAAAATCACTGAAAGACAAAACAATACTGAACAGGAAAGCCGACGCAGGTCTTTGAAAATAAATTTCATTTCCATGGTTCTCAGATGCGAATGGAGGTCTCTTTATTTGATGTCACAAAACTAAAAACCCTTTTTCCCGTCGAATTGGCATATCTGTTCAATTTTTTGGTTTATCGTTTCACAGCTTAGTTTATTTGGTCAATTCTAAAAAACGAAGGAGATGTTGCTAGCGGAAGTCCGTTTAAAGATTTTGGCGCTGTTTACAAACCAAATTTATGAAGTATCGCCTGGAACTGAGGATCATCGTGAAGGATGGCGAGAAAAGGGAGCACTTTTACATCGGTTGGGACGATATCCAGATCAGCGGCTTTTTGAAGATAGTATAAACTTTGCTTTTTATCCCCTAATCCTGCGTAAACGACTGACCTGGAGATATAATTTTCAGGTAGCTCCGGCAACTGTGCCAGGAAGTTTTTTGCCTCATCACGCTGCCCATTCATCGCCATCTAAAAAATGGATTGGTATTGCATTGATTTAATCTTCGGATTCATCTCGTTGGCCTTTACAGAGCATTCCACTGCTTTTTTGTAATCTCCTTTGGCAGCAAAGTAACAGGACTTGGCCCAATGGTATGTAAAGAAATCCTTAAAAAGGACTTGACCTTCATAAATATTTCTTTTAGCCAAATCGAGTTCACCTCCGTAAACGCAATTCCTGATATTACCACCGAAAATAACATGGTGAAGCGGGTCCAAAGCCACCGCTTTAAGAACCTAAATATGCATAATTTTTTGATAATTTACAGAATAAATGATATTATACCGGCAAATATACACTAAAAACTGCACCCCTACCCTGTTCGCTGGAAGCTGAAATCGCGCCACCGTGATTGGTCACAACGCGTTCACAAATAGCCAGGCCGATCCCGGTTCCCGGGTATTCGCTTTGTCCGTGCAATCTTTGAAAGACCTGGAAAATCTTTCCTGCATGCTGCTGATTAAAACCCCTGCCATTGTCTTCAATTTCAATACAATGATAACTGGTGGCCATTCGGATCGGCTTTACTGTTTCCGGCAAACCGGCATGCGGCACTTCTTTGTAGCGGATGTGAATCAGCGGGATCTGGTCCGCATGCTGGAATTTGATAGCATTGCTGATCAGATTTTGCAGAACCTGCCCAAGCTGGGTCTGGTCGCCGTCGACCATTGGCAACGGCTCTGCCATGATTTTTGCACCCGTTTCCTGGATTACAAGTTCGAGATCGTCTAATACTGTTTTTAAAACCCAGGTGAGTGAAACTCGGGCTGGCGTATCGTCGCGGACTGTAATTCGGGAGAATGCCAGCAGATCATGTATCAGGGTAGACAGCCTCCGTGCGGCATTCTGCATTCTGTTCAGATATTCGACGCCTTCGCCCAGCTGGCCTGCATGGCGCTGATGTAACAGGTCGCCAAATGACTGGATTTTCCTTAATGGTTCCTGCAGATCGTGGGAGGCCACAAAAGCAAATTGTTCCAGGCTTGCGTTGGACTGTTTTAATATTTCATTACTTGCAAAAACTTTATGGTTAAGTTCCAGCAATGTCCGGTTTGCTTCCAATAGTTGTGCTGTTCGCTCAGAAACTATATTCTCCATGTTCTCTTCCAAAGCCTTTTGCCTCGAAACATTTTTGGTAACACCTACCATTCTAAGCGGATGGCCCTTTTCATCAAAAATGGATTTCCCTGACGCAGCAATCCAGTGAATCGTACCATCCGGCCATTTGACGCGGTATTCTGCCTGATACACGCTGTCTGCTGTGATGGCGTTCTGGATAAGATCAAGCATTACTTGCCGGTCTTGCGGCAGGATACATTCGACCAGATCTGTAAAATTGAAAGCCGCATCTGCATCCAGTCCATAATTCGCCTTGCACAAAGCCGTCGAGCTGATGTTACCGGTTACCAGATCAAAATCATAAGAGCCAAGGCTTCCGGCCTGCAATGCTATTTCCAGTTGCTGGTGTGTTTCCAACAGGTCTGCCGCCGATTTTTGAATCGAAATATTACTCAATTCCTGCTGTTCCACAATCTGATCAAGCTGCTCGTTTCTTTTCTGCAGCACCTGCTTCGCCTTTACCAGATCACTATTGGCTTTTCTGAGTTCTAAAAGTTTGACTACCTGTTTTCCGAGTATTTTCAGTGTCGCCAGCTGATTTTCAGTTAACTGCTTGGCTTCATGATCGATCACACACAAAGACCCAAGTGCAAATCCATTCGAATCCACCAGCGGCACTCCTGCGTAGAAAATCACGTATGGATCACCGGTCACCAAAGGATTATTGCGAAAACGTTCATCCTGCCTTGAATCCGGAACAACTGTCACATCATCAGGATTCATGATCGTATGGTTGCAAAAAGCATATTCACGGGGTGTTTCGCTGACGGCAAGCCCATAATGCGATTTGAACCACTGTCTTTTATCATCCAAAAGACTGATCAGGGAAACCGGGGTTTGACAAATTTCAGAGGCTAATCTGGTCAGGTCATCATATTCCTGCTGTGGAAGCGTATCGAGAATATCATAGCTTTTTAAAGCAATGATCCTGTTATTTTCATCTGCTGGAGAGATAGGAATACTCATAATTACATTTTGGCAATACCGCTGTTCTGTCAATATACAGTTTCGTAAAATCACAGCAATATATGTCATAATTCCTGCGCACCAATACATACGAATTTATTCCGTTTTTGGTTTTTACAAATACATAAACTGAGTCGTTAAACGCTGATATCTGGCAAGAAAAAACAAAAGATCGCCTCTGAAAAGTGACCTTTATCCTGATATCTCAACTATTTAAATGCAATACACTCTTAAAATCAAAAGACTGCCGGAATTCCAGAGGAGACAGTTTCGTCTTTTGTGTGAAAAGTTTGATGAAGTATTGAGGGTGTCCGAACCCAATGCCGTAAGCGATTTCAGCGATAATTAAATTCGTATTACTTAAAATATGCCTGGCTCTATAACCGATCCTTGTTCGAGAAAGACCCGAATCGCTGCCGCAATTCCATATAATGTCCCTTTCAGATTTACATCAACCATCTCTTCCCGACCTTCAACGTCAAGTTCATCCATACACGACAATTCATTCACTCCTGCATTGCTGATGATCACATCGAGCCTGCCATATTGGTCAACGGCAAGTTTGACAAGGTGAACCAGGTCGTCACGATGCCTCCCATCTGCAACTGCAAAAACAGCCTCCCCGGCATTTTTGTTGATACGTGTTACAAGTTCAACCAGCCGCTCTGACCCAGGTGCACCCAAAACAACCTTTGCTCCCTGCTTTGCAAGCATCAACGCAGTAGCCCTCACCAGTTCCACTGCTCGCTCCTGTGATTACAATTATTTTTCCTTCCATTTCATTTTTCATAATAACGATATTTGTTCACTGATTTTTTGATACAAAATTCGTAGCAATTGAAGATGAAAATATAGCCAAAACCGTAAGAGTTGTAGCCGAAATTGCGTCAATTAAAGCTGTACAGTCTTTGGGTGCATACAATCAGAAATAAAAAAACGTTACGTCCTGATCGTAATCAAGGCGTAACGTTCATAAAAAATGAACAAATTATTTTTTCAGACTTTTCAGATAGGCGATGGTCTGGGGAACCTGAACGGCGTAACTCGGACTTTCGTCTTCAATGTAATAATGCTCGATAGCCGATTTTTGGGCGGCTTTCAAAATCGCTGGTATGTCCAGCTGGCCCGTTCCCAAAGCAACATCATTCGTCACAGGAGTTCCTCCTGACAAATTTCCGGCAACGCCCTTGCGCAAATCTTTCATGTGCATCAGTTTGAAACGGCTGGGATATTTTTCCAGTAACGCAGCCGGATCGCCGCCCGGGAAAAATGCCCATAAAACATCCAGTTCGAAACTTACATATGCCGGATCTGTTTTTTTGATGATGTAATCCATCAATGTGCCGTCTTCATGCTTTTCAAACTCATACCCGTGGTTATGGTAGCAGAAAGTAAGGCCGAATTCTTCTTTCAGGCGTTTTCCAATCGTATTAAAATCTGCAATTGTTTTATCCGCCATTTCCTGCGTAAATGCTCCTTTGTGAGGCACCCAGGCAACACGAACAAACTTGGCTCCGAGCGTTTTGGCGTTCTGCCCTACCTCCTGCGTTTTGTTCAATGCATCCTCATAGCCCACACCGAAAGAAGAACATTTGATACCGCGTTCGTCCAACAGTTTTCTAAGTTCAGCCGCCGTTTTCCCAAACAAACTGGAAAATTCCATGTCTTTGATACCCAGCTCTTTCAGCGTATCCAATGTGGCGGCTGCATTTTTGGAAAGGCTCGAACGATAGGTGTATGAAACCATTCCGGGCATTTGCGGGAAAAGCAGTTTGCCTTTTTGTGCAAAAAGTAACTCATCGCTTCCTAAGAAAACGAAAGCTATTAAAATCAGGTTTTTAATTTTCATGTTTGTTTTGACTGCCGGATTGCGGCTTTATTTAAAATTCGGTAATACTCGTATATATTCCGGACAAAAATAAGACGAAGCAGGATAATCGGTACCCTTAATATCGGAACTTCCGGTTGCTTCACCACATCCGAATCTCTTGCCGTTTTTATCCAAAAATAGAAACCACGGACACACGAATTGTATTCTTTCAAGCATTTGACAAATCTATAACAATCAGGTAGTGATTTTCCGGTCGGCAAGCGTATCATAGTCTTGGTAATACGCCAATCTACCTTTGAACTGAATGTTATTTCGTTTATGAAACATTTGTTTTTAACTCTTGTTACTTCTTTTTTATCGTTTTGTCCAGGCTATTTATTTTCCCAGATTCAGCTTCGTCCGCTGCCCAAAGCCGGTTTCGAAACGAGAATCAAAAAATTTGTGGATAACGTCGAATTGATTGATACGCATGAGCATCTCATGGAAGAAATTAAAAAGGGCCAAAAGAATTCGCTCGATTTCATGTTTTTGCTTTCACTTTATGCAGATGATGATATCAAATCGGCTGGCATGAGTAAAACGCAGTTTGCTGAATTGCTGACAGACAAATTCACTGTTCCGGAAAAATGGAAAATCATCAGACCGTTCTGGCAAGCGTCGAAAAATACGGCCTATAACCGGGTCGTATTGCTGACGATCGACAAGTTATATGGAATCAAGGATCTCAACGAAAATACGGTCATACCGCTTTCTGAAAAAATCAGAAATTCCTACGATGGCAAATGGTACGATTATGTGCTCAGGGAACGGGCAAAGATAAAATATGTGATACAGGATGTGGGCAGAGAACGCTCTGACGATCCCATTTTCAGATACGTTGAAAAGTTTGATGATTTCATCAGAATTCATTCCAGACAGGAGGTTTCAGCATTGGGAATCAGGCATAATATAAAAATATCAAACCTTGATTCTTATCTTGAAATGTTGGAAAAATCGTTTCAGGATGCGATAGGCAGAGGAATTATTGGTATAAAATCGGCCCTGGCTTATCACAGAACATTAAAGTATGAAAAGGTACCCAAAGCTGTGGCGGACAGTGTTTTTGAAAATTTGATGAACAGCAAAAGCGACAAAGTTTTCGCATTTGAAGACGTAAAACCATTTCAGGATTATGTCATGCATCAAATTATTCAGTTGGCAGGAAAGCACGATATTCCATTTCAGTTTCATACGGGATTGCAGTCCGGGGACGGAAATAGCATTGACAATGCCAATCCTGCCCACATGGCTAATTTATTTCTTGAATACCGGGACGTCAAATTTGTTTTGTTTCATGGAAGTTATCCGTATGGTGGCATTGTATCAACACAAGCCAAAAGTTTCCGGAACGTGTACATTGATATGTGCTGGACAGCCGTCATCTCGCCTTCATACAGCCAGCGTTATTTGCACGAGTGGATGGAAACGGTTCCAGCCAACAAGATCATGGCTTTTGGAGGAGACTATCACAACGTTGAAAGCGCATATGGACATTCGCTTATGGCACGAGCCATTGTGTCAAACGTATTGATAGAAAAGGTTAAATCGGGCTACCTGACAGAAGCCGAATCCATGGAAATAGCGCAGCGGATTTTTTATGGCAATGCAAGAGATTTGTATAAAATCAAATAGCTTTCAACACGCGTGAAATTCAACTTGATGTTACTTAAACGCACTGCATTTTCTCAATAGAAATTATTTTTCCTCCTGAGAAAATGCAGTGCTTCAACTTCTTTATTTAAACCCAAACAGGAACGGAAATACAAAAACCACAATAATCGTCCATACGAAATAAACGGGCAGGTATGAGGCGATTGTTTTTCCGACTTCGTTTACGTCTGCCTTACGCGAAATGACTTTAAAAAGCTGCGCGGTTACCAGGAGCAGATTGATTAAAATCAGTGCGTTGCTGCCCAAAACAGCGGCCCTGTTCGGCGTAATGCCCCATTCCGAAATCCTGAACAAAATGGCTGACAGCGCGATACCATTCACAATGATCGTGACAGCAGATAACAGAAAAAGAACCCAGATCTCAGTCTGACTTTTAGTTACTTTTGACGTTTCAGCCACGGAAAAGAAAATAATAGCCATCACCCCGATTAGTAGGGCATTAAAAAGCAGCAAAAATTCGCGGTCGTTATATGGGTCTTTGCCTGAATAAAAAATGGCCACCAAATAAATGACCAGCATAACCAATACCAGCGGACTGAATATCCTGGCAATCACAGGCGACACTTTACCTACCAGTTGCGGATTGGTCTGCGTAAGATAGGTGCCTACGAGTGGTGCGGCGGAAAGCCCGAAAATCCCGAAATAATCAAAATAAAGTTTTTCAATCTTAAAGCCGATCAACCCAAAGAGATTGATGGTAACGCCGGTCATAAGCGCACCGGATATCAGGATGAGCGCGGTCATGACGACCAGATCGCCGTTATATTTTAAATACCCCAGCCTCTTTTCAACATCATTATTATTGTTTCCGACAAAAGCAAAACTTAATATAGCCCAAAGAAACAGGATCAAATGAATGCAGGATAAAACCAAAGTGTCGCTCGTTCTGACATCGGGCAAGTAATTGATGAAGATCAAACCGGCCAGCATTGCGCCGACAACCATGACAGTTTTACTGATCGATAGTTTATTCTTCCAGGCAAAATAGGCCGACAACGCCGGAAAAACGATAAAGCCAATGTTTCTCGGATAAAAGAAATCTTCGTCAATAGCAAAAAATGAAGGCAGCTTGGCGATCAGACCTGCCAGAATTGAAGCAATAATGACAAACAATAATTCCTGACCTGTGCCCCAGTTGATTTCGTCACTTTCGTAATTCAGCCTTTCGTTCCAGAAATCAGCAAGTCTGTTGCCTTTGTGGTCCTGATAAAGTGTACTGAATTCCCGTTTAAAAGTCGCCTTATTGGTCCGGTACAGCTTTTCGAGTTGCCTGGGATCATCCAGATGAGTGATTATTTCGTTTTTCATGGATTTTTATTTTAAAAAATTTGTAGTCAAAATCTTCAATTCCGGTTATCAGCTAATCAATCCCACAACGTGCCGTCTAATCCTAAAACAATTCCAAGCCATAATCCAATCATAAATATAAACGCACTCGCTAACACTGCCATGCCCCTGTTAACACCGAACCTGGTTCGATAATGACCAATGAAGTAATTGCACAATCCCCCCATAGCGCCCGCGAAGGGAACCACGACCAGCGGCCGGATCATCCATAACTTTCCCCATTCCGGATGAGGTTCTTTTACTGAAAACACAAAAACAGAGATCAGTAACAAACCAGCCCCCGCCCCTGCCAGCATGTGTTTGACCAAAGAAAAAGGATGAATCGGCTGCGAGGTTAAATTGTTTTGCTGTGTCATGGCAATTTGATTTTAAGGTGCTAAACAGTTACAATTATAAATTTTTGAAAGTACTTTGTTTTGCAAAGTAAGTAATTTCCGAAGACATTATCCAAAACAATTTTCAGTTTTTTTATTATTGGTTTATGCTTGCACGTTTCATTTCAATAATACTTATCACCTTTTCAGGCAAGCCTTTTCTTTAATATTATATTGCAATACTTTATAAAAAATCGTAGAATTGTACCCTTTGTCTTTATTTCTTCGCGCTTTAATCTCTAAATGCTGCCTAACTCTGCCCCGAATATGGACGATTCCGAGCTATGGAGCGCTTTTCGTGCCGGAGATGATCTTGCTTTTGGGCAAATTGCCCGTCACTATTATCGGAGCTTATTTACTTACGGAGCCAAGTTTTCAAAGGATCGGGAATTTGTAAAAGACTGTATTCAGGATTTATTTTTAGAGTTGTGGACCAAGCGGGAAACCATTGGCGACACGGACTTCGTGAAATTTTATCTGCTCAAATCTCTGCGTCGTAAAATTCACCGGGAAAGTCTCAAGCAAAACTGGATGACAGATGAAGATGACCTGAATTTTGAAGCTGAAAACGTCGGGGAAAATTCGATTGAAGAGCAAATCATTGAAATTGAGACCAATGAAGAAATGTTGTCCGTACTGAAACAACAACTTACATTACTCACCAAACGCCAGCAGGAAATCATATACCTCCGCTTTTTCGAAAATCTGGATAATGAGTCGATAGCCCAGCTCATGTCCATCTCCCGGCAAGCCGTTGCCAACCTTCTTTACCGGACCATCCAGGAACTTCGCAGCAGATTATAATTTTAGAAAGTCAGAAATAGCACTTTTTTAGTTTTTTAAGAAAAAAGTGAAATTTTTTGATTATTTCATGTTAACCGCCGCCTATGTATATGTAGAAGCCAATAATAACATGAATCAATACAAAGAATATAGCCTGGAAGATTTTGTGTTGGATGCCAGCTTTCAGAGATGGGTTCGTTACGACCGCCTTTCTGAATCAGATTTCTGGCAATCGTATTTAAAAGATAATCCTGTTCAGGAACAGGACATCATGCAGGCAAAAGCATTGCTGAACAGCGTGTACCGTCACTATGATTCTGAAATCGATGATTCCGAGATCGATCTGGAAATACAGGAATTGCTGAGCAAAGTCAGAAATACAAAAGTGGAGAATAAGGTGGTTCCGAATTATTTTTTTGGAAGTAATATTTTCAAACGGACATCATTATTCTGGGCCGCTGCATCGGTGATCATGGTCATCGGTCTGGGTTGGTTATTTGTACATTTTCAGCACCCCGAAAGTAATTATGAATTGCTGACAAACGGCAGGTCACTCGTGGAAGAAGAGAACAATACAGGTGCAAGCAAGATCCTGATGCTCTCAGATGGCAGCAAAATTGTGCTGCAACCCAATTCCCGCGTAAGCTATCCTCAGCATTTTTTGGCTGACAAACGCGAAATATACCTTTCGGGAGAAGCTTCCTTTGAAATTTCAAAAGACCACAAGCGTCCTTTTCTGGTATATGCCAATGAGCTGGTTACGAAAGTTTTGGGGACCAGTTTTACGGTAAAAGCACGTGCTGCTTCCCAAAATACAACTGTTGAGGTGGAAGAAGGCAAAGTTTCCGTGTTCAGGCAGGTGGATTTTGCGAATGACAAAAATCACAATACATTGAACTCCAAAGGACTGGTACTTACTGCAAACCAGAAAATTGTATTTGAACATAAAAATTCAGACATGCTCAAAACAATCAGGGACACGCCGGAAATTGTGCCTTCGGATGTCAGTCCCAGGACATTTGACTTCATCAACGCCCCCGCCTCGGTTGTGCTCAGTGATTTGAAAAGTGCATACCAGATCGATATTATTTTTGATAAGGACCTGCTGTCGCAATGCCCGGTAACTGCTCTATTGACGCGTCAGACGCTTTTTGAAAAGCTGGATATTATTTGTGAAGTGATTGAAGCACAATATGAAATTATTGACGGACAGATCGTCGTATATAGTAAAGGCTGTAAAAATTAATAAACGTTAATCCCATCGGAAATTTATGTAGAAGAATTAAGTATTGAAGAGTACAAAAAAGAGTCGGATAATGCTACCAACATTTCCGACCCCATGAGTTAAATCCCCTGTTGCCTTCTAATTCAACGTACATCCTTTTTTTGAAAAGGATGAGGGGGATTGTTTTACCAAATCTAACCTTAATAAAACGCATCAAATGTATGAAAAAAGGGTACAATTATCAATTACTGTTACGGTTCATGCGTATCTCGCTGTTTCAATTCGTAATCGCTGCCTGTTTAATGGGCACATCCTGGGCCAGGGAGGGCAATGCCCAAACTTTGCTTGCCAAAAAAATCAGCTTAAATGTTCAAAATGTAGAGGTTGGAGAACTTCTGAACAAAATTGAAAAGCTTACAAGCGCTAAATTTGTCTACAGTGCGAAAGTGATACAGTCTCGCCGTAAAGTGAGTGTCAAGGCTGAAAACCAACCGGTTTTCAAAATACTTGACGAAACGCTGCCTCCTTTAAACCTGAAATACCGCGTTTCCGAGGACCTGATCATCATCAGCAGAATTCAACAGGATGAACCGCTTGCTCCCGGGATCAACAATCCGGAGGTAAATATGAATGGCAGTTACAAGGGAAAATTCGCTGCAATTGACCGAACCATCACAGGTAAGGTAACGGGTGATAACAAAGAATTGCTTCCGGGTGTAAGTGTGGTGTTGAAAGGAACACAGAAAGGAACAACCACGGATACAGACGGAAAATATTCTCTTGCTATTCCGGATGAAGGAGAAGCTACGCTTGTTTTTTCATTTGTAGGTTCTGCCACCAAAGAAATAGCTGTTGGCAGTAAAACTGTTATTGATGTAGTGCTGGAATCGGACACAAAGGCGTTGAGCGAAGTGGTGGTTGTAGGTTATGGAACGGCCAAGAAAAAGGACCTTACCGGTGCTGTTTCGATTGTCAATGTTGCAGAGCTTCAGCAACAGCCCACTTCTCAGATCACCAGCCAGCTTCAGGGCCGTGCGTCAGGGGTTACGGTATTGGGTTCGGGGCAGCCTGGCGAGGCGCCGCAAATTCGTATTCGTGGGATCAATACCTTTGGAAATAACTCACCTCTTTATGTAGTGGATGGTGTGCCAACACAAAATATCAATGATATCAACCCCAATGACGTGGCCACCATGCAGGTATTGAAAGATGCAGGTTCGGCTTCGATATATGGTTCTCGCGCTGCCAACGGTGTAATCATCATTACGACCAAACGCGGAAACGGAAAAATTAAAGTTCAGTACGATGCATACGTAGGCACGCAACGCCCGCAGGGTGGAAATGTCTGGGATCTGCTGAATCCGCAGGAAACGGCTCAGCTGAAATTTAATGCGCTGAGAAATGTAAATCCAAATGATCCGATTTCCGATCCTTTGTACGGGAGCGGACAAGTACCGGTTTTGCCTGACTACATCACGCCGCAAGGTGCAAAAGAAGGCGATGCTTCGGTGAATCCTTCCTTATATAATGTCAACCCGAATTATACCAATACGGATGCATACAACGGCTTTTACAGAATTGTACGTGCCAACAAAAGCGGAACCGACTGGTTTCATGAAATCTTCAAACCGGCATCTATCCAGAGCCACAATCTGGCGGTAAGCGGTGGGGGAAACCAGGGGAATTATTTGTTTTCAGTAAATTATTTCAACCAGCAGGGTACTTTGCTGAACACGTATCTGAAAAGATATACCATCCGTTCCAACAGCCAGTACAACGTTACTGAACATATTCGGGTGGGTGAAAACATTGCTTTTTCTGTATCTGACAATCCGCGCGTCAATTCTTCAACAGAAGGAAGTGCGATTGGTATGGCATTCCGCCAGCAGCCCATTATTCCTGTTTATGATATTATGGGAAATTATGCGGGTGGCTACGGACAAGGCCTTGGAAATGGAAAAAACCCGGTTGCCATTCAGAACCGTACCCGTAATAACAGCGGCCAGAATAACCGTCTCTTCGGAAATATGTATGCGGAGATCGACTTCCTGAAAGATTTCACATTGAGATCAAGTTTTGGAGGTGAATTATTCTCCGCTGCTTACCGCTCTTTTGCTTATCCTGAATATGAAAATCAGGAGAACTTAACGGTTAACTCTTACACAGAAAATGCATTCAGCGGATTTAACTGGACATGGAGCAATACCATCAATTACCAGCATACTTTTGCGGATATTCATGATGTAAAAGTGCTTGTGGGTGTTGAAAATTACAAGAACCGCGGAAGTGTGCTTGGCGGAACAACCACCAACTATTTTACTTTTGATCCTGACTTTACAACCCTTTCAACAGGTTCAGGAACGCCGACAAATTACAGCGCAAGATTTAAAGACGGACTGGCTTCATTAATCGGCCGTGTTGATTATTCTCTTTTGGATAAATACCTGATCGGAGCTACCATTCGTCGCGACGGATCGTCACGGTTTAAAACTTACCGTTATGGATGGTTTCCCGCAATCAGCGCTGGATGGAGAGTTTCCAAGGAGAAATTTATGGAGAACGTTTCATGGGTTGATGACCTGAAATTCCGTGGTGGATATGGTGTTATGGGAAATCAGCTCAATGTGGACGCAGCCAATGCATACACAACGTATGGCCAGGAC
>Ga0247803_1001070_pt1 | contig 14441 bp, 12 predicted proteins | sample UWRJL014104B1_FD_180928 | JGI IMG/M metagenome (GOLD analysis project Ga0247803, IMG submission 180928) | Plant litter microbial communities from Arlington Agricultural Research Station in Wisconsin, United States - UWRJ-L014-104B-1 | ecosystem: Environmental > Terrestrial > Plant litter >...
AATTTCATGGTGCATACCTGATTTAGCCAATTTGTTGTGGTCCGCAAAATCCTGAAGGATTGGCAATGTTTCTAATTCGTCGGCGAAAGGCCCTACATGCATTACCTGCACACATTTACCTGCGGTATACACAAACTTTTCAAATTCAGAAGCAAAGGGAATAGTACCGTTTTTATTGATCGTATTTTCAATATCTTCCGCTGTGATAAATTCCGGCAGAAGAATAGCAATCCTATACTGTAGTAGACTTAAATCAAGGGTTGTATAGAAGTCACCTATATCTACGAATCCATGCTTCTCGTCAAACCAATAAAATATTTCGACGATATCGCTTTTAAATTCCTTACCCGTTCCCTTAACGAGATTTTGAAGGTGACCCACAAATTCAAGTATTGCTTTTTTCTTCTGGTAAAATTGTGTGGTTCCTGGACTTCCGGTCCCTAGTAGGGACAGATAATTCATTTCTCCAATCTCTACTATTTCGGGTTTCGTGCTGGCAGCGTAATAACTGCTGAATGCATCGGGAATGTTGACTGTCTTCATAATTATAAAATGTTTGTTTCAGATTTAAGTCTTAGAATATTTGTTCATCTGGGAAGCAAAGTTAATTAAATATTTGAAACATTCATTTCAAAATTTATTTATTTTAAACTATTTACCAAAGAATCATTAGTAAGTGTACAAAGAACTATGTTTGACTTAAAACTTTAAACATCAAAAACAAATATTTTTTTGATCCACCTGCTACTAATTAAGACGCCATGTTGGAACTTTGGCCTGAATTTGGTCACCTAGGATTACACTGTTATTAGATAATTCCTAGGGAATTACAGCAGGATTTCTACTTCGCTTTTATAACCGGGATGGTAACATGGTGTATATCGGATATACCCCATAACCTGAAGTTCTTTAAAATATTTATGGTAAGTCGGTAACGTTTTTATATGAGAAAGCGCCATAATTTTACTACGGCTGACCTTAATTATTTTAGGTTGACCCTGCCTGTAACCAAGATACAGGATAGCACTTAGTAAGGCAAAGTGCCATACATTTAATGAGGTATCGCGCTCGAATATCTTTAGGTATTTTAAAAGGTTGTGCAGCTCCATTGGTACATTATTTGTCGTTAAACAAATTCATAATGTCGGCCCTGCTGTAGTAATAGGAGCCCAACACTTTTTTAAACCTGATCTTTCCGGTTATCCGCAGGTTCTGCAAGGAACCTGCCGAGATATCCAATAGCTTGCGCACCACACGGCTTTTAAGCCATTCCAATGCCAGCTTATTATTTTGGTCTTTTTTGGATTCCTCTATAATCTTACGAAAGTCGTTCATCATGACCAGGCCAAACTGCCTGAGATCATCTTTTGTGATATACTCGCTCATCTTACCGGTATTATAAGTTTATCCCCTAAAGTAAGTTTACTAATTGTCTGCTTTATAATACTACCATTCATTGGCAGCCGATGTCATTGAATGGCAATGGAAATCAAAAGGCACTCCCTTCCTGCGTTGGGAAAGCCTTTTTTTCGAAGCGGTATTACCGATTTGCAGCTACACTCCTGCGTCGCTACGATGCAAAACGACAGATTGCTGCGGAAGATAGTTCTCCTATCTATTCCTACCTCTTGACCTTTTCTTCATTTGCCGTGCAAATTCATCTTCTTCATAATCTTCTCCTGCCGTTTGCGGCAGTAATCCACCGAAAATATCCGACATGACATTTGCAGCATTTGAAAGCGATGGATTGCTATGATTTTCAGAAATTTTGTTCTGAGTAAAAGATTGATTGGTATTGGTAGCCAATTTTTCTGAACCTGGAGTCTGCAACTCAATTTTTGGTTTACTACCGTTATTCCACCAGTCATTAAATACACCGGCACTGAGATTTTTGCCAAAATGTGAGCCGTTCCATATGGATCGGGTTTGGTGGTCGATAAATGTAATTCCATAAATACGGTTATTGGCTGTACGCCTGACAACGGTATTGATCCCTAAACCCTTTAAATTTTCTTTGAACTCATTTTCATTGTTAGCAGCAAGTATCGCTTTTTCAATAGTTGTTTTGAGTGTCATCCTATCCGGGCTATTTTGCATTTGCTCACTTGATTTAGTAAAATGCATTTGCAATTCATCATAACCTGCGCTTTTACCGAACAGCGAGGCTTTAAATGGATTGCTTACTTTTTCACCTTTTTCATTCAGGGCAAAATATACAAGTCCCTGACGGGCTGTTCTGTGATATTGCCCTTTGACTTCCTCAGCAGTTATGTTGAAAAGCGATAACAAAGCATTGTATGTTCCCAATGTTGTATATTGGTAGTATTTTGGCAGGTAACGGATGACGGCAGCCATCTGGCTTTTGATATCGCCTGTTTTATAATTGACCGGTTTAAAAATAGGTTCGGTACGGTTCTGCTTTTTATCAACAGCACTTTTTAAGTTGTAGTCCCGTTCCACTTCCCGGCAGGCTGCCATAGAACGCCTTTTTTCGAAGGTATCGGAAATCTTCCATCCCTCTTCGTCTACGCATACCGTTACAATATGGATATGGCTACGCTCAATATCATTGTGTTTAAACACAATAAAAGGCTGTTTGCCATAACCCATTTTTTCCATATAGTCTTTAGCCAATCCTTTGTAGTCGTTATAGGATACCTTATCATGGGGGTCTGGGTTTAGCGAAATATGTACTATTGGTTTTTCAGTTTTCCTGTTTGCAGCAAGATAAGCCTGAAAAGAATTGGAGATTTGCGGGATGGTAAAAGTACCGTCCGGTGATTCGATTATTTTCTGGCCTGCCAGTACTGTGGCGGTATTGTTCTTTACTTTATCCATGTTGTAGGACAACGCCCCGAACAGGCTCTTACCCCTACCAATCTTCGCCACCATAGCCTACTTTTTAAGATGGTTGGTTTCAAACTCTTCCGTAAGCTGTATTATCTTTTTGGCTAATGCTGAAAGTTCCATGGTCTGCTTTTCTAAACGGTTCAGATAAGCACCCGCTTTTTTTTCCGTGAAGTTAGTGTACAGCATTTTGATCAATTGGTTGTAGTTTACACCGATCGCACGGAACTGCCCGAACAAGCCAGTAAGCTTTACATGGTAATCCATTGCGGCTTTATCAATTTTTACCGTAGTGATGGTTTTTTGGAAAATACAGGCGGTAATAAAATGTGCCATGACATTCATTCCCGATTGTTCAAATAACAAAAGGAACTTTGCATTTTCAGCAGCATTTAAACTGATGGAATAACGATAAACGGCTCGGTCATCTTTGGGATGCCTGCCGCCCTTATGCTTTTTATCCTGGCTATCATTTTCCATTTTCGGTTTTCCTCATTTATTATAGAGTTGAATATAATGATCAGGTTGTATATAAGCCCGATATAGTCATGCTGTGGCCATGGTTGGCCTCAACTGGCCAGTTAGTTATCAATAAGCTGTTCAACGTCCGTTGGCGTTGCTATTTTTAGCCTGATGATGTATTATCAAAATACATGGATGAAAATTTCCCCAAGATGCACCGGTAAAAGGCAGCTAATGTATTGCGGGTAAAGCCAGTGGTAAAAGCAAAAGACTACGGCATAATGGCTTTGCTCGCATACTCACAAACCCACCCTTCGGGACTTATTCCGTTTCCTTTTGTTTTCCCGCTTTACCCGCACTGTTTATCTGCTTTCTTTTTCCGGTTTTCTTTTGGGAAAAAGTTATGCGGAGCGCAAGCGAGGCAGGACTGTAACAGATTAGAGGACTGGCAGAAGATACAAAACGAATGTATCATTTAATAAGGACGATTATGACAATTATCGGAAGAGTGACAAGGGACGCCGAAGTGCGCAGCCTGTCAAACAACAAAAGTGTAGTGAGTTTTTCTGTAGCCGTGAACCACGACTACAAAGACAAAAACGGGACGAAAGTGACCCAAACCGAATTTTTCGACTGTGCCTACTGGTTCTCTACAGGGGTTGCGCAGTACCTGACCAAAGGCAGCCTTGTAGAGCTTGCAGGGCGTGTGTCTGCCCGTGCGTGGATAGGCAACGACGGAGTGCCTAAAGCGGGGCTGAACTTTAACACGACGGATATTACCCTGCACGGGGGAAATAAAAGCGGGGCGCAGGAACAGCAGCCACAGGGAGAAACGCAACAACAAGCCCAAGAACCTGAGCAGGCGGCAGCGAATGCAGCGCCTGCAAACGCAGCGGAAACTACCGTGCATGAAGCCGAAATACTGCCTAATGGCGCAGCACCTGACGACGACCTCCCATTTTAAAAACGAGTAACCTTAAAATTTAAAATCATGGCACATAATATAAATTTCAACGAAGCAACAGGGCAGCACGCCTTTATGAGCGTAAAGCAGACCGCATGGCACGGATTAGGGCAAATTGTAACTGATTACCCGACAAGCCGCGAAGCCATAGCTTTTGCAGGCTTGGACTACGAAGTGGCAAAAGCCCCGATTTTCGCCCGAGGCTCAGGGCTTTTTGAGAGTTATCCCGTTCCTGACCAGTTCGCCACAATGCGCACCGACACCAAAGCCGTGTTTGGTGTGGTGGGCAAAGACTACCAAATCGTTCAGAATGCTGATGCATTTGCCTTTTTCGATGCCATCGTAGGCGGCGGCGAGGGCATACAGTATGAAACCGCAGGGGCTTTGGGCAGCGGGGAACGCATTTTTATAACCGCCAAGCTGCCCGGCTATATCCGTGTCGGTAATGGGGACGATGTAACAGGCAAATATATTTTCCTGACCACCTCCCATGATGGCAGCGGTAGCATAACGGCAGCATTTACGCCCGTGCGCATCGTCTGCCAAAATACCCTGAACGCTGCGCTGCGTTCCGCTAATAATGTGGTGCGCATACGCCACACCGCAGGGGCTAAAGAACGCCTGGAGCAGGCGCACAAAGTCATGGGCGTAGCCGATATGCTTTCCCTGCAACTGGAGGGCATCTTTAACGAGTGGGCTAACGTGCGCATTGCGGATAAACAGGTAAAACAGTTGATACAGTTGGCACTTTGCCCCAACAAAGAAACCTACAACCTTTTAAAGAAAGGTGCTACCGAGGAACTTTCAACGATGTACAAAAATGCCTGTGACGCTGCTTTTGAATATGCAATGGCTGACTACACCCAACAAACCGAAACCACTAAGGGGACTTTGTTTGGGGCTTATAATTGTATTACGGGCTACTACCAAAATGTGCGCAGCTTTAAGACGGGCGAGGACAAACTTAAGAGCATCTGCCTTGGTGGTACGGCACAGGCACGGGGACAAAAAGCCTTTGACCTGTGCGGGGATTTTGCTAAAAGCGGAGCAGCTGCCCTGCAATTTAATTAAAGCCCAATGACCACAGCCCCGAAAATCGGGGCTTTTTTTTATACATATCTACACACCTATTTATGTAGGTATGTGGGTATGTATTTACCTATATAGATACATAGGTAGTCAGGTATGTGTAGTAATACACAGGTATCTGGGTATATGTGTAACTACGTATTTACGTAAATACGTGTGTACGTACCTACATATATAAACAACTGCTTAGATACATACCGACATACATACTTAGCTAAGTAGCTATTCAGCTAAATATATACCTCCAGTTGGCAGTATAGCTATACAATAATACGGCTGGCTGGCCCGCCAGCTTTACAGCAAAAATAAGACAGCCCAACATCGGTACATTTAATAAGTTGACAAGTGGTATAATATTATCACTGACAGGCCAGCCAGCCGTTGAGCCAATATTATAGCATTGCTTTGATTCTCTGCAAGCTGCCACAGGTTTTAAAAGGTGAATTTGTATAGATTTTTTTGGGCGGGCAGCCATCAGGGCTGCCGACCAATATTGGATTTCGGTAGGATATATCCTTGCTTCATTTTAATATCACATTTTTGTATACTTTACCTATAAAGTGCTTTACTAACAAAGAAGCCTTTCGGTAAAATTGGAACAAGGTTATATTCCCGCTTTACCGCTTTTATACTTTTAAAACTTTATAGTTTTATTACATACGACCAAACAACCGTGTTAGTTGTATAACTGGTAAATCTGCTAACTTTATAACTGGCAGGAAAATCAAATAAATGACCTACTGAATTTGCGGTTGGGCAGCCTACAGGGCTGCCATCAATTAGTAATCTTATTTACTTTATCGCCTTTTATTACTCCATTTTTCCTTGTGGAAAAAATGACTTGTTTTACACAAAAGAAAAAGGGCTTGAAGCCCTTTTCAATGTATTTGCTTTATCTAAAAATATTGCCGCGTGGCAATAGCAAGTTGTGTTTTGAGCTGCTTGAAATGCTTTCTGCAGCTCAAACAACTTGCCCTTGCGCAGGGGGCTAAAAAATCTCCATAGTCGATTTTTCCTGTGAGTCGCCAAATTTCTTTATTATTTTTGATTTTATTTTTAAGATGAAGGATAATTTTTAGCCTCGATATTTTTTATTTTCCTTTTACATTCCGTTACGGATCCATTAAATATCGTATGTGCTCTAGTTGATTTGTAATGATTAGTGGTAGCTTGCATAAACCGAACGCAATTGACCCTTTTCGCTGATTCAAAATTGACCACCATTTCTATTGGTTTACAAATAATTATTAGCGTAATGAATTTGGCCATGCTTCGATAATTACAAACAAAAGGGGTTATTTGTAATATTCATGGTAATAGTTATCGACTAATCGTAGACATAGAATACAAATTAAAAATTGTATTTGTAGTTTGGGTAGGAACCCACAAGGAGTATTATAAAATTACTGCAAAAGAAGTAAGGTATGTTAAGAGTAATAAAAAATGAAGAGCAATATGAGGATGCTCTTGAAAGGGTTTACGATATGATGCAAAAGGATATTGATTAAGATTCTGAAACTGCTGATGAACTTACCATCCTCTCTATGTTAATTAAAAAGTATGAAGAGGAAAACTATCCTGTGCCCAACCCAAGCCCTTTATATGCTATACGGTTTAAAGTGGAACAGATGAATATATCAGACGCACAGTTTTCTAAGATATTAGGCGCACTATCACGTAATCAGAAATTCTGTCAGGTAAGAGAAAGTTAAGCCTTTCAATGATACGAAACCTGAATGTGAAATTGAAAATTTCGGCCGATATATTAATACAGCTTTATTAAAAGCATTGTTTATTTCTAGAAGAGCCATTACATTTAAATTAGTATATGTCATGATTTATAATTGTGGCCTCAGTGTAGCGACAATTATAATGTTTTGTTTTACAGCAATTTAAATTTGTCGCCTCATTGATGAGACAAATTCAACAACCAATAAAAACTCGCCTCATCGGTGCGAGTTTTTTCATTTAATTACCTTCTGTTATTTATCAACAACTCCACCTCACTATATCCCGGATGATAACATGGTGTATATCGTATGTATCCCATTACCTGAAGTTCCTTAAAGTACTTATGATAGGTTGGTAATGTTTTGATATGAGAAAGCGCGATGATTTTGCTGCGGCTGACCCTGATAAACTTTGATTGTTTTTGTTTGTAGCCCAAATGCAGGATGGCACTTAACAAAGCAAAATGCCAGACGTTAAGTTCGGCATAGTTCTCAAAGAACCTGATGTAATCCTGAATTCATGTAGTTCCATAGCCAGTCAGTTTATCATTAAACAAATTCATTATATCAGCCTTGCTGTAATAATAAGAACCCAGCACCTTTTTAAAACGTACCTTGCCTGTTATTCTCAAGTTCTGCAAAGAACCTGCCGACATATCCAATAGCTTTCGTACTTAAGCCATTCAGGATGCAGTTCATTTTTTTCACCTAAACGTGACTGGACTATTTTTTTTACCTCACCGATAATCAGCATACCAAACTGCCTCAAATTCTTTTGGTACTTGCTCATTTATACCTCAAGATTTATCCTGTTCGACTCAAGCAACCAGTAAATGGTTGATTATAAAGATACGACAGCATTTTCAAACGATCCTTATCGAAATTCAGCGAGGATCGACAGCAGATTCTGGTTTCAAACCTTATTCCCTCTTCAACTTCTGATGAAGTGCATAGCACTCATCCAGTATTATTGTTTCCTACATTGGCATTAGTTGTAAGGCAATTTATATGTATTGCATACCGACACTGAAAGGCAGAAAAACATTAGTAACATCAATATTCCATTACTAATAAAAGTCAAAGCAATTGTCTCATCACTGGTGAGACAATTTAAATTACAGATATATAGGACAGCATATTTGTAGAAATCAGTAGGATTCTGAAGCAGCCGATGATTTAGATGTATTAATACAGCTTAAAAAGAAAAGCGGAATTCACCTTATGAATCCCGCTTTTTAACTTTTAAATATTGATATGAAGAAATAACTGGGTTGCCATATCATTAATACCTGAGTTATTGACTATTCACTTCATTAAGTTTTTTCAACTTTAAATGCAGCTGGAAACAATCATCCAGAACCTGAGATTCTTCCATTGGCATAAGCTGTAATGCAATGTCAAGTACACTTGAAATATTGCTTGCAGAGTGGAATTGTGGAGCTAGATCTTCCTGGGCATCCAATGCCACAATGCAGACCTTTAAAATATCCATAATTGACAGTACCAGGTGGTTATAACCACCAAATTGTAGCTCAGCACTAAAGGAGTCCTTTCCATAGCGATGCGGCTTAAGTATATTGAATTGCTGCGCGGTTTCAATTTTGGTTGCAAAATCTGCAACATCTTTTAATTTTTCAGTTTCCATATGATACAAAATTTCAGTTTTTCAGTTTTCGTTTATTTATTGGCGGAGCCTCTTTCTTTAAGCCTAAGATGCAGTTGGTGGCATTCATCAAGAATCTCTCCTTCACCATGAGGTATGAGCTGTATCGTAATTTCCAGTAGGCGTTGGAGGTGAAAACTGGGATCAGCAATCTGTCCGGAATTCTCAAGGTCATCATTATACAGTGTGTGGAGTGAAATTTTAAGTAAATCCCGAATCGTAAAAAGCAATTCCGTGTAATTAGTGAACTGTAGATTTATACCATCTGTATTTCCGCCCTGCCTTCGATGGGACAGCTTAAAAAATGTTGTTGTCCTCAATCTATTAATAAAATATGTTATATTACTATCGCAGCATACCTCAATACCCTTACTTTCTTCAGGTTTAACCTTTGTGACTTTGCAAACAGCTTTTATTTTCTCCTTACATTCTTTTATCCGGGATTTGAACAGTTTGGCAACATCATTAGAAAATTGCTTTGCTTTCGTAATGCTAAGCAGTACCGCACCTTCGGTAAACACAAAGGTTTCGTTGTGCCGTACCGCTGTGCAGGAATTATCAAGCTGTTCCATGATAGCTAGTTCTTCTGCATTTTCGGGGTTGAACATTTTGCCAAATGCCGAGGAAACCTCTGCAATATAAAGCTGTTGTTCCCTTAAGCTTTCCGAAGAGGTGTATTCACCCCTGAGAATCCACGATGCTATCTGGAAGGTATGTTTCAATGCCTGGTGCAGGTGGAATGCCGCCTGTTTATAATCTCCGTATCTTTCATACCATGTTACATAGGTAAAGGAATTGTGAGACCATGCATTAATTTCTAAATATTGTTTTTTAGCATTGCGGATCAATTTTTTAGGATTGTTATGTTTAAGGCTGAATACCGCATTGTCTGTATCCGAACTATAAATCAGTTCGTTTTCAGTGGCGTAAAGCATGAAAAATGGGCTTCCCTGCTTCCACATGTCCGTAGCCCACCAAAGCTCAAAAAGGGCGAACGTAAATTGGGGGTATGATTTAATTGCCCGCTTAACAAGAGGCTCTACATCTTCAGAGTCAATTGTACATTCTTTAGAGAGAAACAATGTAATTATAGTCCTTGGGGCAATTTCCGTACTCTCTTCAGAAACATAAATAGAATGCAAAGGCAGAAATTCCAATAACGTATTCACAAACTTTTGTAATGCTTCCCGTTCAGGGTGTATTACAGGTATATTTATAATGTGTTCCATGATGATTCATTATTTTTAAAAGTGATAGTAGTTAAGTACCGCGTCTTTTCACCCTTGCTTTGACGCACAAATAAATCCGCGTGTGCTAGAAATTCTTCACAACGTCTTTCAAGCAACTGTACTGTGAGTTTATCTACATCATCATGGGTTGTATACCGCAATTCCCAGATAGGGGTGTTTAATAATCGGAACATTTCTTTTTCTACTTTGGAGGCCTGTGGGAAAAACTCAGAAGTCAATGTGGTGAACAGGCAGCAAATCTCAAAAAGATGGCTCAATGAAAAGTGATTTGGGGTATAGCCAAGTATAAAACGTATCAACCCAAGGCAAGCTTGTTCGACAACCTGATGCAGCATTATCGGCATCATATCATGGCTTCGCTCGAAACTGTCTTCATGGAGGTTACTGACTAACGTTCTTGCAATCCTCATCCTATCCTCATAATACCATCCTGCTTTACTTGTATTTGTATTATTTCGTTCAATAAGTTCCGAATCTAGGCTGATGGCACCATCGGTGTAAAGCAATTTGCCTTTAACCATAACAGAATTATAGAACCAATTTTGATCTGTATATTTATTTTCTGTCACAGCTTTATGGACAAGAACAGTGGCGGTACATGCACCCTTAGTCTTTACCTTAATAGTGTCCGCGATATCGTTGCTGGGGCTTTTATTGCTCTTATAGCAGAATACCAATAGATAATAGTGCACGCTTTTACTGCCCTTTTCTTCACTTTGGAAGATCACATTATTATAATTACCGATGATGTCACGCATTGCAAAGCAATAAATTGCCGCAGTTTTTGCTGCCTTGCAGATAATATCTGTTATCACCTGTTTATGTTTTACAGGCATAGCCAGGGCACTTGTGTTATCAGCTACTATTATATTTTCTTGCATTGCATTCGATGGTTTTATTTCGACAGCCGTATCAGCTGTTTTTTTAGAATCCAGCCTGCCAGATAAAATATCATCTTCAGCCATAAGTTGCTTAGCTGCTATTTGTGCCTTATCGACACAATTTTGTATCGATTCTTTAAAAAGCTTTTCTACTTCCTGCCTGGCTAATTGCGTTTTAAAAAGCAATGCTTCAACATCTTTCCTCCGCGGTTCAAACCGGTCGTTTTTACGGTAGGCAACGTAACAGGTATAGAGTAGTTTTAGCAGGCGGTCTTCTTCTGAATCAGCAAGATTAAACAAGTTTGCAAGTGAAGGCGCAAACTGCCTTAAATAATCCTGATGCTCTGCAAGGTCTTTAGAAAACAATTGTTTACCCATAAGGAAAAGTTCGGCAGCTTTAAAAAGCTGTTCGAGCATTTGGTGCAGGGTATAGCCCGCTTTCTGGAACTCTTCATATATTAAGCACTTGGGAAAGTCAGTATACCTTCCCTCAATCTTTAACATTGCACGCTTGTAATGCTTTTTTGTTCGTGTCAGTAAATCCATTGCCAATGCTGTCTCAGGAAAAATCGGGTGTATGCCGTCAGAATTACGGTGTGCCATTGTGCCCAGCGCACAATGGTTGAGGAAATACAAGTTTCCTTTACGCAGCCCATCGTCAGCGTAGTCGCATGAAAACACCCTAAATGCAATGTTGGGATAGTTAATGAAGATACGTTCTAACGGTTGTAAAAGGTCGTCATCGATACGGCTAAATGTCGTGTCGATGATGAGGGTAAAAATCGTTTCAGGACAAGTGCTGTTATCGACAGATAAAAAGATACTGTCAGGATTTACCATGTCGAGGATTTGGTTGCCAAGTTTTTCCAAAAGGTGCGCCTGTGGGTGTCCTTCCGGGATTAAAACATCGTGTTTCATAATTTGGAAATTTGAAGTGGTACATAAATGAAATTGTGTATTTTTGTTATACCACAGCAAGTAAGTGACACATAGCACCGTACCCAACCACAGGAGGTTGTATACCACCAGTTAACACTTGTTTTTTACCAACTATAAAATTCTTACAGAATTTTCAATATCTTTGAGTTATGAGCACAGCAACTAAGAACCATATAGGAAGAAAGATTAGCCGAATACGTGAATTGCGTGATATGAAGCAGGAAGCATTAGCCCAGGCTTTGGGTATAAGTCAGCAGGCAGTTTCTAATATCGAAAACAGTGAAACGGTTGAAGATGCCAAACTGGAAGAAATAGCCAAGGCTTTGGGCGTAACAGCTGAAGGTATTAAACAGTTTTCAGAAGAAGCTGTGTTTAATATTATCTCAAATACGTATCACAACACAAGTAGCGACACTTCAACTTTGATTGCTAGCTCATTAAACTATCAGCCCACTTTCAATACTGTTGAAAAGATTGTAGAACTTTATGAAAGGTTGTTACAATCAGAAAAAGATAAGGTGGCCTTTTTAGAGAAATTCATAGAGCAAAAATAAATATAGATGTAATTTACCCTTATTTTTTGTTTATGAATTGGATAAGTCAAGCTATTGAAGACCTAATAATTAAAGGAGAAAATGAACTCGCGTCAAGAATACATTTAGTAGAAAAGGATTTTAAGTTTGATGAGACTGATACAATTTCTCACTTTTATTTTATCAAGCTAGATGGTAATGGAAATCCTAGGAAAAAGGATTTACTACAATTCATAGCTATGAAAATTGTTGACTATTCTATTCCTAAAAAGCAACAACAAGAAGCTAAAGAATACTTTTTAAAAACAAATTCTACAGCAAAAGTATTGGAACTTGAACAGAAGGCTAAAAAACTTTTTACTGAACTTGATAAAACAGGTGAGTTGGGAGAAATGCTTTTGTATATACTTACTGAAGATTTGTTGCAACTTCCCCAACTGATAAGTAAAATGACCTTGAAAACATCTGGAAAATTACACTACCAAGGTGCAGATGGAATACATTTTAAATACAATGAGTCAGATGAAACCTTAGACTTATATTGGGGAGAATCTAAGATGGAAAAAACAATTACCAGTGCATTAAATAATTGCTTTGGAAGTATTGCTCCATTTTTGACAGATCCAAATAGTTACGATTCCACCCAGAATAGAGACTTACAGTTAATTACCTCTAATTTATCGGATAATATTAATAACAAAAAACTTGAAGACTTTTTAGTTAATTATTTCGATTTGAATAACGATTTTTCCAATAAATTAAATTTTAAGGGAATCTGTTTTATTGGATTTGATGTCGATGATTATCCTAAAAAACCTAAAGAAAAAACAACTGAGGAATTATTCACAGCTTTTAGCATCAAAATAAAGAGCTGGAAAAAGTCAATAAAAACACAGATTAACAACTATCCAGAACTTAATAAATTCGAGATAAATATTTTTTTAATGCCTTTTGATTCAGTGGATAATATGAGAGAAGAATTTTTAAAGTTAATTAAATAATGTTAGCCGAACGATTATTTGATCTAGCCAGTTTTCAAGAACAATACAACAGAGTATTAGTTCTTTCAGTATCCTTAACTATCGAAAAACTAATATGGAATCAAGATAGAGCTATAATAGAAAACAAGATAAACTGGAACAATTTACTAAGTATTAGCAGTGTTTTATGTCTATCAGATAATAATGAACATTTGGAAGCTTCTTTGAGAATTGCTCAAACTGTTTTACAAATTGACACCCTCGACGAGCAGAAAGCTGCATCAATCTATATATTACAGAAGTTAACGAATATTCCATCATATGAACTAGCAATAAAAAGGGAATTAATAAATAAAGATTTAATTAATCGATTACCACTTAGTTTAAAGTTCGAGATAAACCAAACTAAGATATTCAATTCTATAAATATAAATGAGAATATAATATCGTTAAATAAATTTCAAAAAAAGGTCTACGAAAAATCTAAAGTTAATGAATCTCTCAGTATATCCGCTCCAACTTCGGCTGGCAAATCTTTTATCTTATATCAATTATTATTAGAAAAAATTAATAAGGTTAATAATATTATTTATCTAGTACCCACAAGGGCATTAATTAGTCAAGTTGAACACGATCTGAACACGTTAGCTAATCAATATCAGATTTCTAATATAACGATTACTTCAGTACCAAAAAATGAAGAGTTGAATTCTACAATTTTTGTATTAACACAGGAAAGATTACACAGATTGTACATTGATAATCCGGCATTCATTACAGATTTTATTTTAGTCGACGAAGCGCATAAGATAGATAATGGCAATCGCGGAATATTATTAGAACGTAAATTGGAGGAAATAATTCAAATCAATCCAAATGTAGAAATATTTTTTTCTAGCCCTTTTACTTCCAATCCTGAAATACTACTAGATATTGTAAAAAATAAAATTATAAAGGAAGTAATCAATACTGAATTTGTAGCGGTTAATCAAAATTTAATCTATGTTACTCAAGAAAAAGGTAAGACAACAAAATGGAATTTAAGCCTTGTAACTAAATCCAATTCGTATCCTCTAGGGTATATTAATTTAGCAAAGGATAAA
>Ga0247803_1001071_pt1 | contig 14430 bp, 12 predicted proteins | sample UWRJL014104B1_FD_180928 | JGI IMG/M metagenome (GOLD analysis project Ga0247803, IMG submission 180928) | Plant litter microbial communities from Arlington Agricultural Research Station in Wisconsin, United States - UWRJ-L014-104B-1 | ecosystem: Environmental > Terrestrial > Plant litter >...
AGAAAGTTGCAAGCGCGATAACCTGGAGAGATATTCGTCGATACCAGCTTGCCCCCCCACGCCGCAGAACCAAACCCTGCCCTGGGCCAGAGCGCGCGCAGCGCGCCCGTGGACGCGACTCGCTTGATTCCCAGCAGACGTGAGCTTCCCGCTTCCCCGGGACACACACCGACCGCATTCCCACCGACCTGATTTGCGGCGGCTTCAACACGCCAAAGTCACGACAACTTCACCGAAGCGCATCACGGACGCGGGCGGGGCACGAGTGGCTGCAGGCGCCCGGACGTCCGCGCGATCGGTTTCTATGGCTGGCTGTAACCCCAGAAAACGAGGCCATGTTACATATGTACTCACCTCGCTGCCGACCGTGACCGTGGCAGACGGCGTACAGGCGGGTACCCGAACAACTCCGCCTTTGACCGCTGCTGCGACGCCAGCAAAAAGGAAACCCAACCTTTGTGCCACCTGCGTGACCAACCGTGTTCTCTGCTTCTGATGCCCTCGCCCGCATGTTTCAATCAATCGGGCCTGGACGCCCCCAGTGACGGTATCGTGGAACCGTCAGGTCCCGTGGTCTTCTCCGGTTCCCCAGCCATTGGGCGTTCGTCAAACGGCGTGCAGACGCTTGTCTGCAGGTCATCCTTTGCTGCCAACGCCCCCGAGCAGCCTTCCCGCACCCTTGCCTTTCTGCCGCCCAGCCTTTGCTCCTGGCCCACTCGCACCAAAGTTTCGTTGCACCAGGCCCGGCTCACCGCTGGGAGAGAATTGCGAACCGCCATCGTCCGACTTGAACCCGTCGCCGTCGTTGAGGACCGTGGCCCACAAGGATCCAATGGCGGCGCTCCACTCCTTCATAGCCTGCACCCGATCCATGTCGGTGCTACTCTCGATCTCCACCGTCCCGGATTGCTGGTTAATCTTCCCACGGAGGCGCTTGTCCACGATCAGGAAGCCCACAATCTCCTGCACCTCGGGCAGGGAGATCTTGAGCTGTTTCGAGATGAAGGCGAGCGTGAACCGGGTGTAGGGCGCGACCAGCTTGACCACAGCCTTGGTGCGCACGTTCCGCGTTACTTCGTCAATGTTCTCCGCGATGAACGGATCTTTGAGCAGATCTGGGTTGTTCTGCAAAATTTTCTCGTATTCGTGGATGTCCTCGCGCTGGTAGGCATTGACCAGGTCCGTCATGGTGGAGATGCGAGGGTCGTTCTGGTAGGGCTTGGTCTCCTGTGAATCGAAGGGATTGATATCCGAACCCGACAGCATGGTCGAGAGCACCAGATATTTGAGCACCTGAATCCGTTGGAGAGAGCCCGCCTCGTCGTAGTTTCGGAAGCTCTCGAAAAAGTCGCTCTGCGCCCCCTTCCAGTTCTCTGCATCCAATTAGTCATTGCACCAAGTCTCGGGGAGTCTGGTCCTTGCCTTCGCTCATATGCATCTTGCCACCACATTCGCGGATGATTCCCATGATCTTGGGATGTGGGACTGCGGATTTCACCTTGAGCGCTCGTTGGTAGAGGGCCTGTCGTATCGTTAACTGACTAGGTCGGCGGCGCAGATTGCGTGTTTGGGACTGACCTTGAGGCGCTTGTTGTTTCTCGTCTCCGCATACATGAGAATCTCCAGCGAATAGACCTCCAGTGAGTACGTGCCTTTGCTCGGGTCGTCGGTTCCGTCCTCCTTCTGACATGCTTTGTGCAACTCTCGGACCTTCTCCGTCAGCTGGCGATAGTCCTTCCGGTCCAGCCACAGCCGCGCCAGCTTGATATTTGTCTTGAGCCAGAGCCGCTCATTATTCGTGCTCTGGAAGGTGTCGAGTGTGAGGGCGTAGAACTTTTCCATGCAGCGATATGCGTCCGCATCTTCGGCGGCCTTTTCTATGAAGTCGAGCATGTTGTTGATGGATTTTTCCGAGTAGTTGCGCGTGACGGCAGACTTGACGTAGGTGAGGAGTTCCTTGTAGTGGTCTACGGCCTGGGTGTTGTCAGCGAATTGCTTTTGGATCGGTCTCGTGGCCGCCAACCTGGTCATATCGTGCCAGTTTGAACTCCAGCTTGATGGCTTGCTTCAGCCCTTTGAAACCCCTACAGCCTGTCAGCCTGTCCGTGTAGCCTGGTTGATACAGCTTACCAATCCCCCTTCTCGTCCTCCAGCGCCGGAACGCCTAAGAACTCGTCTATGGCTCCCTCCGGGTCGTCGCCCTTCAACTGCTTCGCATTGTAGTACTTGTTTTCGATGTCGACGTCGCCACCCTGCTCTTCGTCGTCGTCTTCGTATTCGAAATCATACCTAAAGCTTGTCAGTATGGATGCAAAGGCAAGAAGACAAAAACCTACTCCTCCTGATCGGAGTCTTGCATGAAGTCATCGTCGTCGGACATTGTGGCGGTGCGACCTTTGTGCGGTGCTTCCTAGGTGTGTTGCGTGGGTAGAGGATGGAGTGCAGGACCAAAGACAGACGAGTAAACTGCGCACGGGCTTGTCGTGGCTGCGATGTGGTGAGCTTATGTTTGAGGTCTCGTTGCCTGGTGAAGCTCGCCGCGCATGTCCCCGCCGTCGCGAAGCCTTAGTCATCCGCATGACGCTAGCGGGGCGTGGGGATGTCTGCTCCAGTTCGTTCACAGTTCAAAGCTAGGATAATTGTCACTTGTCGTCTCGTCCAAAGCTAGCTTCACATGCGCAAAGAAGACGCTTCTTTCTCCTGTCGACCTTTTCGGATTACAAAGCCGAGATAGCCTTGGATTGCGATATACGACACTGCGACACTCCTCTGGATGAACTTTGCAGAATGCGACTTCGTACCTCAACTACGGAACAGCATCAATGCCAACAACGTAAATAGCAGCAGTGTAGTCGTCAAGACATACAGTAGCAGCTTCCCCTTTGGGACTAATGCAAGAAAACAGAGATTGCCGTGAATGTACAAGTGTCCTCCGAGCACTGGACGCGGTACCGGTGGAACATCGGTATACCTTCCCGCAAGCTCGGTGTCCCTACCGACGAGGACAGGTGAATCGCATCCGCAAGGGCACTGACGAGGTAGTAGGAAATAGAATGGAGGCATTCAAGCCAGCGTCACGCCGATCTCGTTGCTGAGAACGCGGCAGGCGACGATGGTGACGACGAGCGGATGCTCGTTGTGGGGCGTCATTGTCCTTCCAAGATTCACAACCGATCAAGGATTTGCGTGGCTTTTGTCGCTCGCTGGGCGGCTCTTCGTCTTCGATTGCCGACAGCTCGCACAACGCGCACGCACAACATCCCTAATCTCCAAACCACTGTGGTAGTCGCCCGCTGTCGATCTTCGCACTGAGCAACAGTGCGCCGGCAGTCTTGACAGGGCACTGTGCGGACCGTCCACATTGTTTGGTGGAGAGCCGCCGAGGCTGCTGATTAGCCCAATCGGTACTAGCGCTCCAGCCGAACATTGGAACCATCCGCCGCTGGACTCCAGGCCGGCTCTGGAACGCTTCGCTTTCTCTGCATCCCCATCCTTATACCCTCCGCGCCCTCGATCCGTGCGACTCTTGCCGCCTCACCCTCTACCTGCCCCGCCCCCGCCCGTGACCGCCGAAATCCCCGTACGACGCTCGCGCCTGCACTCTCGTCCGCGAACCAACGGCACGAACCGATCGCCGAGTCGACCCCCCCTCAACCTTCGCTATGCCGCTCTGTGGTGGAACAAAGTCCGTGCAGCGCAAGCTAGTGCTCCTGTACGTCGCCCTTTCCGCGGGAAACCAAGTGGAGTGGAGCGAGGGATGCGACATACCGGACTGCGCTGACAGCCATCTCTAGCGGCGACGGAGCATGCGGAAAGACATCATTGCTGAATGTCTTCACAAGAGGGTATGTCTTCCATGTGCGTGTCTGCAGGGCTGAGCTAACATTCGCGCAGGTACTTCCCCACAGTATAGTAAGTTGCGCATCCGCCGACGTTGGTACCAGCATTAACCATCCCTCTCTATAGCGAGCCTACAGTTTTTGGTAAGTGCCATAGACATTGTTTGACATGTACATGCGCTAACTGTTTGCACAGAGAACTACGTTCACGGTTTGTGACGCCCTTCATCCCTTTTTATACCCACCCCGTATTGATATCCGCAGACATCTATATCGACAACACGCATGTCGAGCTCAGCTTGTGGGACACGGCCGGCCAGGAAGAGTTCGACCGGTTACGGTCGCTCAGCTACGATGACACCCACGCCATCATGTTATGCTTCAGCGTACGAGTACCCTTTCCGCTACATGCGCCCCCACGCTCATATTAGACAGGTCGACTCCCCCGATTCGCTAGAGAACGTGGAAACAAAATGGGTGGGAGAGATTGCCGAGAACTGCCCAGGTGTCAAACTCGTGTTGGTCGCGCTTAAGTGTGATCTGCGGAAACGGGACGATGACGACGATGAGGACGCTCAACCGGAGAAGCCCATGATCCAGTACGACGAAGGTCTCAAGGTCGCCGAGAGAATTAAAGCCCTGCGGTACCTCGGTATGTCACTCCTCCGCATTCTCGACCGAGTTGGGCCCAACTAATGCCTGTTGCAGAATGCTCCGCGATGAAGAACAGGGGCGTGAACGAGGCCTTTACCGAAGCCGCCCGCGTCGCCCTATCGGTCAAGACCAGCAAAGACAAGAGCAGCAGTTGCACGGTCATGTAACGACCTCACTCCGATCCGATATACTTACACGACCACTTTCTCCTCATCACCGCGCTCTCCCCACCACTCGAATACCCTTTATATCCCTACTCTGTACTTTGCTGAATTTCTTTCCCAGGAACTTTCCTGGTAAAAGGCAGTCGGTTGCGCTTTCGATATTTCGCCGCAGATTCGACCGCCGAATACGGTCGCGTAGACGTTGCCTCTTTCTTCCCTTTTCGCCCTATACCGTCTCGTCCTAGCTGCATGGCCCCTGGACGGGTATCGGCGCTCCCTGCCTTTGGTCGCTTTATTACACTACCTTTTTCATGTGCATATTTTATGATGTTGTGTTTCTTTCACCCTCTAGGTTGGATAGATATGGCAGGCTCTTTCCCACTGACTTCCGTCGATGAATTGGTTTGAAAAGCGGCGTTATTTCATCGTGTCCAGTCAATGCCTCGCATGTGACATAGTTTTGAGGAAGTTGGGTTCGCAGTTGCGCGACTAGATGCCTATAGGAAATACATAGTTTCGCCCGTTCAACTTGGATATGTTTCAGGTGCCCAAAAAATGAAGATCAGTCACTTGATATAGATGAAGACTTGCCCGACAGTTGAGCTTGACGGCGTTGCATATAACATTCCCAACGCGCATTGCATCAAACGGCGGACATTGCACAGAAGACGTACTGTAATGTCCTGCAATTCATAAACGCTTGTCGTCCGTGTTGAATCCAGTGGTATATACCAACCCCGAGCTCCATCCCATGCAGATGACGCCGTCTATATCTACGCACGTACCTAAACCGCTCACTCCTAGTTGCGTACCCTTAATACCCCCCACCAACAGAATCATCAGTATACAACCTGGTCGCCAAACCTCCATTCGGCCTGTCCTTGCTCTTCTCCCCCGCCTCCCCGTGCTTCCTCCCCTCCTGCATAATCCACACCCCACTGCTCGTGCCCAACCTCTGCGCCCCCGCCTCCAACATCGCCCTCGCATCCTCCAGCCCCCTAACCCCGCCGCTCGCCTTGACCTTCATCAACTTCCCGTTGCCGCGCACAGGCGAGCCCTTGTTACCGGTGGTCTTGGATGACAAGTACTCGGCGGCGGTGACCATGAGACGTACGTGCGGTAGTGTCGCACCCGGACCGTTGAAGCCTGTGGAGGTCTTAATGAAGTCGAAATTGGCGGCTGCGGCAAGGTGGGCTGCTGCGAGAATTTGACGGTGGGTTAGTTGCGAGGTTTCGAGGATGAGTTTTAGGGTTACGGGAGACGGGCAGAGGGAGCGGATGGAGGCGAGTTCTTTGTATATGGTCGAGTAATCGGGGATCTCTTCCTCGTCGTCATTGTTCGACTCGGGGGCCGTTCCGGGGACTGAGTACGGGCCTTCTGAAGCCGTTGTACCGTTGCGAGGTCTCGTATTCGCGGCCGTGTTCGCTGCGGTTATAGAATCCGCTGTAGAGTCTCTCGTGCTTGTTGCTGGTCGCGAGGGCGAAGAAGGTCGGTTATTTTGAGTGAGTATGCTGTAGTTCAGTACGACGTCTAGCTCTGCGGCTCCTGCTTCGACAGCAGCACGCGCTTCTCGTAGCTTGGAGTATGTGTCTTGGGTTCCTTCGTGAAAGCCGACTACACATGCGACTAGTACGTCGGTGCCTTTAAGGTTTGATACGCAGCGCGCGACCCACGGGAGGCGGACGCATACACTCTGTCGGAAGTCAGTATCATCTCATATACAACCAGTTCATCGCATCTCCGCCCGCAAATTATGAACATCTCGACTTTAGCACACATCACCACCTCTCCGACAAAGAAAGTCAAAGACCCACCTTGAACCCCTCAACCCTCGCCTCGGCGCACAACGAATCAATCACTCCTTCCTTAGCATCCAGCTTCAACACCGTGTGATCCATCGTCTTCGCAAGGCCCCCATCCCCCACCTCAGGAACACCATACTTCCAGCCCTTCCCACCCTCTTTCTCTCTCTGCTCCACCTCCTTTAGCACCCTAGTCTGCGTCTCTTTAATCTGCTCCGCCCACTCTTTATTCGTATACCGGTCCGTCATGACCTCTACGTCGCCCAGCTCAGCGTCCAATGATGGATTGGCGGACAGAAAGTCGCGAATGTGAATCTCAGATTCGGTGGAAGAAGCCGACATTTTGCGCGCGATATCTCTATTTAGCGGTCTTGCTTTTCTGGCGTTTTCTGGCGTCGTTGGGGCCGCGGCTCACTCGTGGATGACGTCGTGGGCTTTGGATGGAGGTGCTGAGTCGTGTGCTCGCGCGGCAGTCCAATAGTTCCTGCAGGAGGACCGTGCTATATTCAGAACGATAGGTTTCAAGGCGTCTGCGAACTGTTTATATTGTCAAATGTCGACTTTGTTTCGCATCGGAGGTCGGCGAAACTATATTTTCGAGTCATGCGGCTCGAGCAAACGGCCTGCATTTTCGACCGCGGCTGGTTAGCACTGCTGCAGCCAAGTAGCTCCTGCTCCTCTCGGCTAAGCCTGGCAGATATCACGATGCAAGTCTTTTGGTCATGAGAGCGGTGAAGATCACAGTCACGATTGGTACGATTGGCTTCCATGTTCAATACAGCAGTACAGCACGGTAGGAGCGATAGTGAGGAACTGATTTGTTCGTTGTTACAAAGGACCGTTGCAGGCGGAGGCATCCTCGATTGCAAACCGGTCCTCGCTCATGGACGATTGATCCAGAACTCTGAAATGCTATCTCGCCTCCCACATGCATGTACATGAAAGCTGTAAAGATGCATGCCAAACATAGGAAACAGACTGAGAAAGGGTTGCCGAGATCAACGCTAGATATCCGGAACTCCCGTTTTGATTTTTGGCTTGACTCGAGTCGAAAGATCCCTCTTCTATCCTGCAGGTCGATTGGTCCCGATGCTCACGATCCTATCCCATTGTCGTGGTCATCGTTATCCATTATATCCCGCCATCATCGCCCCGGTAATCCTCTACTTCCTTCGGAAAGAGCAGCCCTCTGTCAATCGCGCCTTGCCACCAGTCGGTTGGCACCTGCATATCCATTAGCCATGTTCCTCCATCTCCAAGACATGTATGCACTTACAGGACCTGCGAGCAGCCCTGGCAGACGACGACGGTGTTTGCGTGCGAGAAGACGGTGGTGATGGTGAAGCAGCCCGGGCACTTGACGTCCATGAAGAACGAGCGGGGAGCGGGCACGAGGGTCTTGAGCTTGTGCTTCCTGGCCTCACTGTGTCCAACAATTAGCTTGAACACGGCGGTAGATCGGGAAGAAGAGCGTACGCGGCCGGGGTGGGGTTGAGGAGATCAACGGCGAGAACCTAGGATGGGGTCAGCCAGGCGTCCGTATTGTGCGTCTAATTGAGCGCCGATGTGCCGCACGCGGGCGCGCATTGAAGATTTGTGGCCAGCATCGGTTGTCGTGTGTACTTCCGCATGCCGCCTTCTGCTGCTCCGGAGGCTCGGAGGGACGGAGACTCACCATATTGACGGATTTTGGCAAGTGCTCGGTTCGGTATTTGCGGCGTGATAGGGTTGTCGATGGATTGAGCGAGGTCGAGGACGCGGGAGGTTCAAGAGATGAGGGGCGACAGACCCAAAGGCAGAACTTCTGACTTTGTGGGTCTTGGCACCCGACTTAGCGAGCCATTCACCGGCCGCGCCTCTCACCCGCCTTTAGTCGACATGACTACACTTAAGAAAGAGTCTTTCACGAAATTTCGTAATTAAAAATGCAGTACGTGTCAGAGAAACAATTGCGTCTCTCATTTAGGGAAGCAAGATGCTAGCAAAATCTCGATACACGTTGTGTAAACTTTTGCGCCGCACAGTACTAAATTCGACAGCGCGTGAACGGTGCACGCAATCGACCTGCTGAATGTCACGATTCGAGCACGTGGATGTACTCCGGAGATCGGTCATGGCTAGTCAACTTCTGTTTACTGTCTAGAAGCCGGACAGTGATGTACGCATGGAGATGTATGCCCCTGGAAGACATATGATAGGGTAGCCGGTGCAGGCGAGTTGATGCAGTCAACATCAATGGTACATATAGTTCGAGCGGATGATGGAATCTGAATATTTTTGAGTAGGTAAGCTACACACATGATATGTCGTGATATGTAGACCGTCCTCCGACCGAACCCCATGCTGGATATGTCCGAATGCAAGACCGAATGACCGCTTGCAGAAATCATCCCATGGTTTTCAACGCCAGTCATCCGTATGAGTCATTTCCTGAGACGCAGGATTTACTCCTCGTCATCGTCACCGGCATCGTCACCACCGTCCTTGTCGGCGGCGGCCTTAGCCTTCTTCCTCCTCACGCGGCCGGGGCGGCCACCGCCAAAGGGCGAGGTCAGGGCAAAGTCGATGTGCTTCTGGGAGTCGAGGCGGACCATGAAGGACGGGACGTTGACGATCTGCTTGCCGACGCTGTCATGATGGTTAGTACTTGGGTTCAGTGCGCGCGATCACTAAGAATACTCACCGGATGTGGCGCTGGCGGATGAGAACACGAGCGTGGTGGATGGACTTGGCGAGACCGAGCTTGTAGACGCAGGTCTGGAGACGGCGCTCCAAAAAGTCCTCGATCTTGAGAGCCAGCACGTAATCGAGCTTCATGCGGGACTCGTCGAGCACACCGACGCGGACGAGACGGCGAATGAGCGCGTTACCTTCGAAGAGGCGCTTGGGGTCCTTCTCGTCGAGAGTGAGGAGCGAACTGCGCGCAATCAGTATCACCGTCGCCGCAATTGACAGCATGGCAGTGTCGACTTACCGGGCAGCACGACGAATCTTGGAGAGAGTCAACTGGACGCGCCACACCTCGCGCTTGTTGCGCAGACCATACTCGCCGACGAGCTTCAACTCGGTGTCCCTACCGAAACATTAATTCGAGTCCCAGACGTAAGCGGAGCAAGCTCGCGCTCAGTGGCCATGGGAGTGTACGTACAGACGAGCCGACTCGAAAGGACGACGGGGGACGCTGTACGTCTTGGAGTAGCTGCGGTTGACCATCGTGGCGGTTTGTCGATTGAAGGGAGAGAGCCTTCGACTTGAAAATGGTTGCTTTGTGTGCCAAGCGCCTCGCTAAAGTGCACGTCCCCCACCCACACAGGCAAGGTATTGCCGTCAATTCGCTTTCCGCGACCTCACCAACATCCCGAAAACCACACATCGCCCAAATAATTCGCCATGGGTCACGCCGCTGGTCTCCGCGCCGGTACACGCTATGCGTAAGTTGCGACGACGCATCGCGCACGCAGACGGTCACTGACGGGATGCAGGTTCTCGAGGGGCTTCAAGAAGCGCGGTTTAGTGAGTTTTTCGACGACTACACCAGGCGAATTGATGCGAACCCACACAGATCCCGCTTTCCACCTACCTCACCCAGTACAAGGTCGGTGATATCGTCGATGTCGTAGCCAATGGTACGGAGAACCGCTCGCAATTTATGGGAGGAAGCTAGGACTCACAACTGCACAGGTGCCGTGCAAAAGGGTATGCCTTACAAGGTCTACCACGGAAAGACTGGTATCGTCTACAACGTCACCAAGAACGCTGTCGGCGTCATCCTGTACGTTCTACAATCGACAAATCTTCGAGCGTCCGCCTAACCCATGTGTAGCCAGAGGCAGGTCGGCAACCGATACATGGAGAAGCGCATCAACGTCCGTATCGAGCACGTCCGCAAGTCCCGATCCCGCGACGACTTCATCAGGCGCGTCAAGGAGAACGCCGAGAAGCGGACGAAGGCCAAGACCGAGGGCATCCACATCCACTTGAAGCGCCTGCCAGCCCAGCCCCGGGATGCGCGGACTGTGAGCATGAAGGAGAACAAGCCAGAGAGCATCGCACCGGTGGCGTACGAGACGACCATTTAAGCGTTGAGGTGGTTTGCTCCTGGTTGGCAATATGGGATACGGATGGGTCAATGGCGTGGTTATGACGGTTCTCACAAATCTTTCTCTGGTCTGCACTTTCTCTAGCATATGAAAGCGGCGATGTTACGGCACTCGTCTTGCAGATATTACGGCGTGCCCATGTGGCTAAGAGTTACCCTCCGTGCCAATGAAACACATCCTCCAGTTCCACTACACATCCTCGAAGATCATTTTGGAACCGCGGCTTTTGTTCAAAAGTTTGATTTGCCCGGCTTCTTTGCTCTGACATGCCTAGTCGAGTACACTACCCTCTCCTCTTACAGCTACCCACCACCGCATCCTTGTATGGTATCGAGCCAATCAGTATATTTTCATACCTTCTGGCTTACTGATACGGTAGTCTAGCCTTTCTGGCTGCGCGAAGAACAGTACCTAGACGAAAGGGCATCCGCCTACCATTATTACCTATTATCGCAATCTGCTTTCGCTGACTGTTTTTCCACCAACTTCTAGGTTCAAGCCTAGTACAACACATTCCTTAACGTTTGAGTTTGGAATTCGTTGCTGCTTCAACCTTACACTCCGAACAGGAACAACAATACGAAGGTCAACTACACACGAAGGTCTACCACACACGAAGGTCTACCACACACGAAGGTCTACCACACACGAAGGTCTACCACACACGAAGGTCTACCACACACGAAGGTCTACCCCACACGAAGGTCTAGCACACACGAAGGTCTACCCCACACAAAGGTCTACTCATATGAGATTCTACTACACCAGAGCTTCGAGTGCAAAAGAGAAACTTGCCATTATGCTTGGAGATTCTCAGTCTAGGGCCACCAGCCTTTGCGTGGTTCGTAAAGGGGAAGTTCCCAATTTCCACAATGTTACAGAGGACTGTGACAACAGCATCGAGCCGGTGATTAGTCCACGGCTCGCAGAGGGAGCGGCGAAGCTATGAACCCCATGTTAGCCTGAAGCTACACCATGCCTCCCGTATGTCACAGATCGTGCTACTACCAAGTAGTGACGTCTGGCGACCGCCGGACCGCTCCAAAATGACGTTCTGCGTTGGTCGTCCAGGGTCAACCTTGACCTTGTTGATCAGCGCAGCGATCAAACATAGCCGAGCTTCACCTTCCTCTCTTTCGTCGATGCAATGCACTGCTCCCTGTATCACGAAGGCGGACTGGGGTTCGTGATAGTTGGTGTCGTACTATGTTTGATTTCAGGCGAGAAGAGTCGTCTCGCCACGGCGAGGAGAAATTGTCTTGGGCTGCTCGTGTGTGATATTGATCTGGGCATTCGTATGAGCATCCAAGAACTCTTGGTTTCAAGGCCATAACCTCTGTTTTGCACCTGAGGTTGCCGCCTCCACACAGCAACACTCTGTCCTGGTCTTACAGTCAAAGCATTTCCACGGCATGGCCTGGAGTGTTGCACTGCGTGATACGTCGCATGAAACCCCCATCCCTAGGCCACGTGCGAATCTCGAACAACGCAAGGAAATCCATCTCGATAGCTTGCGCTCAGGTCGTGGATGGGGCAACGAGACGTGCGATATGGAAGGCTGGTAGATTTTCCAACCGAGCTCGATGGCGGCATACCGAACGCCTGCGCACACTGTTCTCCATCTTCATGACCAATCTCTTCGCTCCCTGGTCGTACATTGCATAATTATTGATCCGGGACTCTTGGTTTTTCTTCGTCAGCCAGGTACTGCTTCACTTACTGCGGTCAGCACATGCTTTCACACCCAAATGTGGCATCTCGGCCAGACTCTGGGGTACCAAGACTGGGTCAAGGCTATAACGATGCTCAACTAAGGCCGCTTGAGGCATCGCCTTCTGAACTCCAAGAGACTGCTGCTGGTGTGACGGGGATGCATGATGGGCTAAGTCCAAATTGGGAAGTTCGCCGTGGTTGTCGGGCGCGGCGCGTGGGTCTGGCCGAGCTTGCGGGGTAGCCGAGAGCAAATGCTGGGGTTGCAAACTTGCGGTGCTGTGCCGTGCTTGCATGCTCGCATGCTCAGGAGGTTTTTTATCCGGTCGTGCGTGGAGCTACAGAGTACCTCCCCGATGGTTTCTGCGATGCGGCGGCGATGCTATCGTGAAGAATCCGTCGATTCCAATAATATATGAATCTTGTGATTTGGATGCCGGGCATGCGTCACAGCTACCATGGGAGCGGAAACATCAAAAGACAAGGCCACCCGCTTAGCACATAGCACCGGCTTCTGTCATTTTTTGAATCCAGGGAAGGCCTTGTCCTTCATGCAGAACCCGGTGGGTATAGGCGGTAGCTGCTTCACCGCTAATAGCCTTTGCTCGTACCCGGAAATACACCACACCTAACCAGCATGCTGGTACACATGGATGTCACAGAGTCTCAGCAAATATGCAATGGTTCCTACCAGATCTGACCCGTGTGTCAGGTCGTTATCGCGCTGATGATTGCATTCTCACACCGACACGTCCGTGCAAGCAGGAACGCGCCCAAACTCAGCTCAGATGTTTCAACAGCCCACGGAGCAGCGTGAACGCTGTCAGATCAGCTTGCAGCACGGGAAGCAGAATCCTTCGCGCAGGGGCTCGAGGCGTGCCGGCCAGAAAAGTCTTCCCGACGCCGTTATTTGACCTCACCACCGGCTATGTGCGACATACATCGTGGCGTCGCGTCTTTAACGATCTATGAAAGATTTCCAACCGCGTAACGTCAGCTGTTAGATCTGTACCACTGTCGATCCCGCCCCTTGTTCTGTTCGACTGCTGTCAAACAGTCTTGCTGTAATTAAGCGTGCCGTCCTGACTCCTTGCTGGCTTCATTGACAGGTTGAACGCCGGAAGACTGGAGGGCAACATCCGCCTTGGGAGTTACCCCAGGTTATAGCGCCTTCGCAAGGATGGCGTTGGATGGGGTAAGAGTGCCAATGCTGCTTGCGCAAATTCAGCCGCAGGATCGCAGAGCCGAATTATGTGGCCCTCCAGCAAGCCCAGCGTTGAGAGCGGACAACATCCCCTCTTCGAACCCAGAGTCCGACAGTCCAGTACGCCTTTGAATGACCGTTGGAAAGAGGTCGGGAGTCCGGCTCATATAATATCGACACTTTCAGGTCTCCCACGCAATAAGTGGCAAACCAGGTTATGTCGCTGGCCAGAACTTTATTCTGCACAGTCCATGGCATGCATCATCTGATGCACACAACCCATGCCGTTCACTCCGTCTCCACGTGGAGACCTCATCCACGCAGCCCAGGGTGCTCACCAGTCTTTGAAACTCTATCACACGACAGCACGCAGGACCGCGCATCTCAAGTCACAGCGACCCAGCTTACATCCCTCTCACGCACACCGTTTGACCGCGTGCTGATCTCACCTTTTCCGATGAGGGGACCCAGCGCCCGCTCGCGTGTGCTTTGGAGAGGACTTCGCATGTACTGTGCCACTGGCTTGGGCTCGTCAGCCGTTTGCTGGGCTTGGATAGGAGGCAGGGAACAGGGGGCAGTATAGCGTGCAGTGACGCTAGCCGCTCCCTCCATTCACCACTCCAAGAACAGCAACCGAGCCGAGCTAGAGAATGTGCACCTAGCAGTCGCTCCCATGCAGATCCGCGCGTAAGAGGAATTGGCGAGTAAGGGTTTGAATCACCTCTTATTATGGCGCTGGTCTTTCCGGGTAGGCGGTTTCGCTCGACCCTTCTTTTCCTTTCTCAACTTTGTTCAATTCTTCCTGCACGACAAGTGTCCGTGAACTTACCTTCGCGTTCGTAATACACAAGTACCGCCTGTCACCTCAGCCCCCTTTCGCTGTGCACATAACAGCAAGCCACGTCAACGACTCTCGGGGAAGCCACTTACCCCATTCGGTCAAACATACAGGAAGTA
>Ga0247803_1001072_pt1 | contig 14408 bp, 10 predicted proteins | sample UWRJL014104B1_FD_180928 | JGI IMG/M metagenome (GOLD analysis project Ga0247803, IMG submission 180928) | Plant litter microbial communities from Arlington Agricultural Research Station in Wisconsin, United States - UWRJ-L014-104B-1 | ecosystem: Environmental > Terrestrial > Plant litter >...
TATTCCTGCCGATGTCGCTGCCCCTCATTATACCAATGTAGAAAAATTTAGGAAAGCGAAAAGCCAATCGGCAATTGTAACAGATAACAATGATCCTGAAAAATTGGGTCGTGTAAGGGTCGAATTCTATTGGGGTGCGGGTGGTCGCGAAAGCGAATGGATGCGTGTAACTCAACAATATTCAGGCTCAGGCAGAGGATCGTATTGCAGGCCTGAAATTGGCGATGAAGTACTGGTTGATTTTGAAGGCGGAAACGTTGATTGTCCTTATGTTGCCGCATCGCATTATAACGGAAATGCAAAACCGGAATTCTTTGATCCTGAAAATATGATAAAAGCTATAAGAATGCGCTATGGGCAAATGCTTAAATTCATAGAGAAAGTTGGTATCTGGCTTGCTGACCCAAGTGGTAATGAAATTCATCTAGATGAAAAGAATAAAAATATTAATGTGACTTCTCCGGAAACGGTTACGATACGAGCTAAAAATATCATTCTTGATGCTTCAGAGAGTATTACGTTGAAAGCAGGAACAAATATTATTCAAGAGGCAGATAATGATATAACACAAACTGCAGGAAATAATATTACAATAACTGCCAATGGAAATTTATTTGAAAAATCAGATAACAGAACCGAAATTGCAGATGAGAACTATATTAGAACCGTGGGCGGAACTGCAGGGGAAATTGCAGGGAAAATGAACATCAGTACAACAGAAGATGATATAGATATACACAGCGCGAAAAATCTAAATGGACATTCGGGTGAAAATTCAAGTTTTAATTAAAGAGTATGGCAATTATAAAACAAGCAAAAAACATTATGGTAAAAGTGCAATCTGACAGTGTCATATTTGCCAACCAAATCATGACAAAAACTGCTAAAAAGATGATGATACGAACTACAGAAGATGATATAATAATGATTGCAGCTAAAAAACTAAAAGCAAAAAATAATGGGGATTAATTTTTATGATTATGTAAGTAAGTACGATTTTGTACCTTTTGCGCAGCTATTGAGTAGTGAAGATTTTAAAGTTGGAACAGCAAGTAAAGCAAAAATTATTTCGCCATATCTAAAAGAGGCTTATCAGGCAATATCTGATGTAAAAATTGAATTTAAACCTGAAACACTCAAAAAAGGAAAAACCGTATTAAAGTTTAAACTTCAAAAAGCACATCAGTATGCAAGTGATCCTGATGGCTATTTAAGGTATAAGCTCACAACTATTGCAGGACAAGAATTTGTTTCGAATCATAAAAAAGAAGTAGAACATGATTTGGGAATAAAAAAATACGGAGATATTATTGAGATTGTCTTTAGTAAAAACCTGATGGAAACGGTTCAGTTTATTGATTTTTATTTTAAAGATAATACTGATGCGTGGCTTGATCTTAAGGGTAATTTACCGGACAGTTGGGAACATTGTGGAAGAGTTACAATTGATGTTATTTCGATTTGCTATTGTTTAGAAATGGGATTTGTGACAACATCTTGTGGAGGAAATGGATCTAAAATAACAGATTTAATGTATGAAGACCTCTCTAAAGATTTGAATGTTGAAAAAGAGGTTTTGTATGCTGTTGCTGAAACAGAAACAAAAGGGAATCCATTTATAAGTGGTATTAAGCCTAAACAAGCCAAAATTTTGTTTGAACGCCATTACTTGCATCGACTAGCTGGAGCAAAACTAACTGCGGAGAGGATTAAATTTTATGAAGAAAATTATAATGATGTTTTTAGTTCTAAACAAGGAAATTACAATTGGGATGTTGAGGGGATAAATCAAATTCCAAGATTAAAAAAAGCTAAAGAAATTGATAAAGATGCAGCAATTATGTCTTGTTCTTGGGGTAAATTTCAAGTAATGGGTGAGTATTATGATAAAGCATATAATACTGCTGAAGATTTAGAAAAAGCACAAAATATGTGTGAGATTCAGCAACTATATTATTTTAAAATATTTATAAAAAAAGTTAAAGGCAAAAAATTAATTGATGCCATGAAGAACAAAGATTGGGAAAGCATTGCATATTATTATAATGGTGCTAAATGGAGAACAACAAATCCAGATTATCCGACTAAATTCAAAAAATATTACGATGAGAGAAAAAAATAAAATTATATTATTCTTATTTATTTGCCTGCTCTGTTCATGTCAAAATAAGAGTAAACTACTAAATGCTCAAAATATCAAAAAAGAGAAAATAAATGAGGAGGTCAAATTAATTGAAGACTTCAATTTTGATAACCATCTTGATACATTAAAAATAATAATGAGAGATAGTGTCAATTCAGATTTAATTATATGTTTTTTTTCTGGACATGATTCAGTAATTAGTAAAAAAGCAATTTTTTCAAAAGGAGAATTATATAGTGACATGAGTTCGAGCCATATTGATTTATCATATAAAAACGGAACTATTGTTCTGGTTCAGGAATATGGATCTTCAAATCCTGAAGGATGGTATACAAGTTATATCAATTATGATATAGTTTCTAAAAAATTTATAGTAGATAGTATTACAGATACCTGGAAAAATTTTGATGCTAAATCAGATACTGATTTTTTGAAATCAAAAACTAAATTAATGAAAATGAATTTAGTAGATTTTAATGCGCAGTCAGAATTTGATAGTTTAAATAAACTAGAGAAGTTTAAAAAATACAAGTAAAATAGATTAAACAATTTACTCAAACGCACGAAGTTACAATCGATGCATAAGTCAGGTTCTGTCAATGAAGAGATTTTCAGGAAGATTGAGAAGGAACTGGATTTGGAAGAGACGAGGTTGTGGATGGAGATGTATGAGGAGTAGGGGGAATTTCAATAAATATGAAGAGGTAATTTCAATTGGGAAGCGATCTGTTTCCTAATTAAAAAATCCATCAATTTCGCTACTACCTGTGTCGGAAGTAGAAACAAACACAGTTTTGCAACTGCCCGTTGCAAAATTAAAAACCGACTCAATTCGGCAATAAACAGTTGCCGAATTAGAAAATGATACAATTACGAAACTACCCGTTGCGCAATTAGAAGTTATTAATCAACAATTAATTACAAAAATTGGCTGGGCACATCACATTATATTAATTCAAAAAATAAAAGACCTCCCTGTGCGTTATTGGTATATGTAACAAATCTTAGAGCATGGCTGGAGCCGTGATACTTTGGTCGCACAAATAAAAAGCAAAGTTCACGAACGACAAGGTGCATTGGTTCATAATTTCGACAATACACTTACCAATTCTCACTCACTTTGGGCAAAGCAAACCTTTAAAGATCCTTATGTTTTTGATTTTATTACGCTCGCAACTGAGTTTTCTGAAAGAGAATTAGAGTTGGAACTCGTAAAACACGTTGAAAAATTTCTACTGGAATTGGGGGCTGGTTTTGCCTTTGTAGGCCGACAATACAAACTAGAAATCAGCGACAAAGATTTTCAGCTCGACCTGCTTTTTTACTGTTTTAAACGTCAAAATCCATTTTGTTTAATGAGAAATGATATAAAAAATTAGCACTTGTGTGTGCTGCATACATTTGATAAAGATCATTTTTTTGCGAATCGCCGTAATCTGAAATTGATTTAATTGAAATTGCAGCGATAGGTTTCGGTTTTGAACAATTTTCGGAAGTGTAAAATACACCATAGGTCTCCATGTCTATTCCTATTAGTTTTCGACTATGAATTTTAATTTTTTCTAATGTCTTTCCATTTTCTATTACAGCAGCTCCCGATGCTAAAGGTCCAATATGGATATTTAATTCTGTATCAATGTTTTTAGGTATCCATTGTTTTTTTATTTCATTTAAAAATTCTCGACTGCCTTTACATGATAAAAAATTTTCCTTTAGATCGGCATTTAGGTTTATCGACTTATAATCAGGTAAAAAGTCTTCATCGCCATTAACAGAAGTTTTAATTTTCCCACTTCCACAATCAAAAGAAATATCACTTATTAAAATATCACCAAAATTTCCAATTCCTTTAACTCCTCCAGCAATTCCAGTCATTACTAAAAATTTTGGTCTAAAATTGGTGATTAATTTAGTAGTTAAAACAGAAGATGCTACCATTCCCATTTGTGGTGCTGATGCAGCAACTACGCTAATTTTTTTGTCTTTATTTGTAAAATAGCCTTTAAAATATTCAGTTGAATCATTATTTAGTCTAAATGATTCCCAATTTGCATCTAAATTTAATATGCTATCTAGTTCAGGACTCCTCAAAGCTGTAATTATTGCCAAGTCATATTGGTATTTTCTATTATTCGAATTTTGTAAATCGATTTTAGATTTTATTAAATAATCGATTTTTGTTATGATTTTTTTTTGCCAACTTATTGAATCTTCTTCATACTTGATTAAGCTCCAAAGTTCATCTTCAAATTGTGAATGAAAACTTTCAATATAGTCGTCAAATGCAGAAAACCCAATAATATGAAAAGGTTTGATTAATTTACCTGAATTTCTATTAATGTCGTTTAAAAATGTAACTCCATTTAGAGGAAATGGATCGTCTCCATCCCTTAATGGTAAGCCTAAATCAAGAATTAGTAAATCATAATGATTCAAAACCATCATTTTTTTTGCTGATATAACATTTGTCGAGGTTTCGACATCAATTTTATCCGTATAATTTTCAATTATGGTTCGTAAGGCTTTTATCTTATTTTGGCTATCATCTACTATTAAAATATTTATCATTTATTAATTATTTTTTTTTCAATTATATTTTTAAGTTCTTTCTGCCATATTGATTTATCAGCAGAATAAAAAACAGTATCAATATATAAAGTTGAAAATTGGTCATTTAATTTTTCTTTAAGCCCGTTTAGTTCAATATAAGATTCTCCTTCTCCAAAAGTTTCAAATTGAGTAACGACAATAACTTTTGATTTTATATTTTTTCTTTTTATTTCCCTTAAAATATCAAAACCAGCTAGCTTTCTAAATTTATAACCATCTTCTCCTGGTTTAATATCAAAATTTGGTAATTGCATATCTAATAGTAAAACATCATAAGTATGTTTTAAAATTTCTTTTAAACCCGATTGATATGATTTTTTTAATTCGAAATTAAATTCGGGAAATATTTTGGAAGTAAAATCAACAATTTGTTTAGATTTATTAGGGTCATCTTCAATTATTAATATTTTCATTATAAAGTATTTTTTGTAAATTATCAATTTCAAAACTTACTTGCGTTCTAAAAATTCTTTCTTCATTAACTTCAAAGATATTTATGAAGTAATCTTTTCGAACAAGATCAGTTACGAGAGTTTTTCTAATTTTTATATAGCCTGTTCCATCTTCAGCTCTGGTTTTTTCATTGTCATGGTTTTGTAATAGTAGTTCTTTTGTGTAACTTATTTTATTATTGATTTCTTCAAGTGAGAGATTTTCAGAAAAATTATTCTCTACTTTTAAATGTAGAATGTTGTCCAATAATTTAGCTTCAATTTTAATGCTTAGTTCTCTAGAGTTTAATTTTGAATGTGTCAAAATATTATGAAATAAATTTTGCATTATATAAGTGAAATGGGGAAAATTTTCTCCTTCAAACATTATAGGACAATCTATTTCTATTTTTGGATTTAAATTATAATATTCTTTAAAAATTCGTTTTAAAATAGTTAATGATGCATTAATAGGTAAATCTAAATCAAATTCATTGATACTTTTACTATTACTTCTTTTAAACCAAGAAGATATTTTGTCTAATTCGTTAGATATTTCAGTTTGACAAGATGTAATATTACTGATAATTTCATTTAATTCAGTATATTCAAATTTATCTATTTGATTTTCTAGATTTCTAGATAAATCACTTAATAGTGAGATCATTTGAGTTTTTATTGAATTTGAAATATTTTCTCGTATATTATAAAGTATTTTTTCCGTTCTATCCCATAAAATTGTTATAACAATATCAAAAAATTCTTCATATTCAGTAATGTCTCCAATTTGATACCTAAATATTTGAGCCAATTCTGATTCATTGAAAGAGTAATCAAAAAGGCCTTCTGAATTTTTCTTTTCGGTTTTGATTTGAATTTTATTATTTTTTAGATCATTACAGATATTGTCTATTTCAGATGAAAATTTAGACATTATTTCACTAAAAGTAACAGCGATAGAATCTGACTTGAAGCGTAATTTATCTTTCCAAAAAAAATTTTCTTGATAATTATTGGAAGTATCTTCTTTTTTTGTAATCAAATTATATAATTCAAATACACTTCTAATTTCACCAAGTAAAGTTCCATGTCTAATTCTCATGCTTAAATATGTATCAATACCAAATTCATTACTAGCAATGAATTTATCTCGTATTTTTGAGAACATATCTGTAAATTGACTAAATCTAGAATAACTTGTTAATTTGATATTTTGGAGAGAATCATTTTTTATATCATTTTTCTTTGAAAAATATGGAATAAGAAGACTTTCAGTTGTATCGTCAATTTTTTTTATTTGATCTAAGGGAAGGTTAAATAACTTGAGACTTCTTTCAAAACTTTCTCGAATATCTTTATCTAAAGAATTTCTAACGCCATCAACATCAACATAAATTTTGCTTTCATCAATTTGTTTAATACCTTTTCTAATGAGTTGATTCCTATTTATTTCAGCGATTTCATTTATGTAATCTTCAAAATTTTCATTATCTAATTCTGATAATAATCGACATATTTCTACTCTTTCATTATCTAATTCATCTTGACTTTCAAATGAAGGTGAAGAATCATAAACATCTTGCTTACATATGTTTTTCAAAAAATAAATTAATTTAGATTTGCTATATTTTTGCTGATTTTTCTCTAATTCTTTTGGAAATTCTAAATTTTCATGAACCATGAATTCATCATATGCAATCCATAGATCGTTATTATCAATAAGATACTCATAAAGATGTAAGAGAATTGATGAAGAAATGTCTTTTATTAATCGTTCATTGTCAAAAGATGTTATTTTGTCAATAAGAAATTGACTGCTCAATTTGTTTTTTAAAAACTTATTTTTAAACAAACTTTCAATAGTTAAATTAATAGCACCATCTAATTCATTTAAATTTAATAAGCACTTAAATTTCGCGTAAATTAATTCTTCTTTATTATGAGGGAGGTTAGTTTCATAAGTAAAGTATTCATTTTTTTCAAGCTCATTGTATTGTTCTAATGCACTGATGAAATCTTTATTAACTTGTAATATTTTTATATTATAGAAGGCCTCGCGATATGAAGCGGTTTTACTTTCTTTCTCCACACCTTCATTTTCTAGATTAAAAATCCTAGAAAAAATCCTTTTCCAAAAAGAAATAGTTTCAGATTCTGTAACGTTAGTTTCTAATTTATTTAAATATTTAATTGATAGTTCTCTAAGTGAAAAGCATAATGCAGGATTAAAATAGTTACTATATACCATTGAAAACTGCTGAATATCAACATTTGAATGAGAATCCGAATGCTCCGCTAAAAAATAAGAATAAAACTTGCAAGTCCATGAATTTAAACCTAAAGAATTATACATTTTATATGAATTTGCAATTGATTCTTGATAATTATTATTTTTTCTAATAATATTATTTAATGTCGATAATGCGTTATAAGAAATGGAGTTTGATTCAAAGAAATTTTCAAAATCGAGACCTAAATTAATTAAGGATTTAATGTAAAGCTCGTATAATTCAAAATATAAGCTGTTTCTTAATAAAACTTCTTTGACATTATCAATAACATCATAGTATTTACCTTCAGTATAAAAATCGAGAATTTTTAAATATGAAAGATTTTCATCAGAAAGGGTTAAATTTCCAATCTCGCCGACACTAATTAATAAGTTATCTAGTCTAATATCTTGTAACAAATCTTTCAATTCAAGTAAAGATTTTTTTATTACATCTATATGTTCAGTATTGTCTCGTCGCGATATCATTAAGCTAATAATACCTATATATAAATTATAATTATCGATTATGCTAAATCCATTTAAAAATCCAAGTATAAAACCAAAATTTTTATAATTATCTCCTTTAAAAAAATTTAGTTTATAGTTCAGTAAATCTTGTAAGTAGTCAGGATGTTTTTTTATATATGGATCTAATATATCTTCATATGTAAAAAATGATAAGTTTTTTTCTACACGAACACTTTGATACCTAGCAAAAGTATTTGTTAAATTTTGATTTTTATTATTGATTAAATTAGATAATATTTCTTTGTTTTTTTTAAAACCACTCTCATATTCAGCTATAATCAGATTTTGTTCAATTGACCAATGAGAAATGCAAATTTCATTATCTATCTGCAGTAGTATTTTTTTAGCTTGCTTATAATTTCCTGTCAAAATATAAGAATAAACACTATGTTCTAATTTTAGATATAAATTGATTTTTTCGTAGTGTTTTTTTATATTATATGTGTACCATCTAATTTCTTTTACTATATCATTATTTGTATAAGTATGTCCTTTTTCTCCTAATTCTTGATAAGTCTTAGGGAAAGGGTTTCCATTTATGGAATAAAAGAAAGGTTCACTTAGAGAATCTAAAACTTGTAATTGTTTAGCTTCATCATCATACGAATATTTTAGATTATAAAGTATTTCCTGTGCGGGAGTATTGATCTTTTTTTTATTTTTAACGTCTCGCTCTAGTTTTCTTCTTTTTGATCTGTCTGACATATTCTTTGAAATTTGAATGAAATATACAATAAAAAATAAATAAAATAACTTGTAACATTTTTAAAAATTCTATCGAACAGCATTAAGAATATTTGAACTCATTATTCTAAATTCTGCATCGCTAAGAAATCGGGTTAATAGTACTTGAGTTGCAGAATAACTATTAATAGTTTAGAACTACTTAATTAGAAAGTTTTGTTTATAGGTAAAAAATGAAATCACTATTTTATATTTCATAATATTCTAATGTGTTCTGAAACTATTCCATTTAGTTTTGAATTTCCCTGTTAGTACAACTTCTAAAAAATATAAATTATAATCTTCTTTTACGGGAAATCATACCACTTTATAGTTACGAATTAATTCTTTTGCTGCATCCATATCATTACTTGTAATAATTGATCTATTAGCTTCTTTGTTTTCTATTTTCCAACTTTCTTTTGTTTTTATATAGGCTAGGGTGCATTGATTATGGTTTTTGCCCCATCCATGGTGTCTTAATCTTCTAAAAACGGTACGACTAATACCAATATAAACAGGAATAACACAACCATTCTCTTCTTTTCCAAAAATATACAAACCTTTGAATTCATTAGCTTTTTCTATATTGTCAGGTTCATTTGCTACATAACCCACATCATCAAATTCTTTTTTTATTCTTTTTATCTTACCATTATTCGCACTATATAACTCGCTAACTTTTTTACAACTAGGGCTATTAAGTTTTGCTAATATAGTTTTTGCTACCTCATCTGCATGATTTAGTAGATTGGTTAGATTGTCGGGATAGGATTCTTTTTTGTAGTTCATATTTATTATACTCAAATAAGTTAAATTCCTAAATATCAGCTATTTTTTGTTCAACTTCATCGTTAGTTATTCTAACTTGATCATTTTGAGTTTTATTTATATCTATTAATTCATAGATCTTAAAGTCATTCCAGAATTTTTCATAAATGTTAATCATGCGAGTAGTTATTGCTCGAAAATGATTTTCGACTTTATCATCCCAAATTCTTTTTTCTAAATTAATCCAATATTGCCAATCATCTTTTACAAATGAGTATTCTCTTATGTCATCAGGAGCCAATCTGTTTTTAGGTGATTCATAATTTTTTTCACTTCTATTTTGTTCGAGTGATATAGCACGAAAATTACCGTTTGTATTATTCCAATCTTTAATACTTTGATTACAGTATACTTTTCGATAGACCCATTCGCTAGGATATATATGATCCCAGTCCCAAGGTGAATCAGTATCATCGATATCATCCATTTGGTTATAGTCACCAAAAGCTGCATTGATATATTCTCTTTGCGACAGTAAGATAAGCTGTCTGTTGTATTGGATTCTACCTATGAATTTACAAAAATATTCATTGGCTGTTGAATGCTCATACTCCTGTGATTTTACACTACTAAAGTATTGCATGATTTCTGTACCAATACCATCCTCCCAAAGTCCCCATCTATCGTCGTGGGAAGTAATAAACATATTTTCGATATAAGGTTGTAGATAATATGTGCGCAGTAAATCAGGTTTGATCAAAAAGTGAATACCATATTTATTATTCCACCAAAATAATTCATTCAAAGGTTCTTCCCAAAAATTTTTATTGCAGATCTTTTCATTCCACAAAAGATCAATCTTTTCAAAATCAAACCAAGCAAATGAAAGTAATTTCCCAACCATCTTTAATTTCATTTGGTCGCTTAATTCTATGGGATTTATATGCAACCAATAAATAAAGAACAAAAATAATTCCTGATTTCTCTTAATGAAATGTTTAATTATGACCGCAGGTACTTCTCCGTTAAATAGAGTATTGGTTTTACAGGATAAAATCGATACAGCTTGATCAAACAATTTTTGTAATTGTTGCGTTTGAATCTGTACATTTAAACCTTCTTTAAATTTATCATCTTTTATTCTTCGTTGAAAATCTCTAACATTAATTTTCTTGATATATTTATTGTTTTCTAAATCAGAAGCAACAATGCGAGAAGCCAATGAAAGTACTTGTGGTGGTGCAATAAAATTTAAACCAATATTTTCAATTAAGTTTTTGGCTTCTGGAAATATTGCTTTGTATATAGAATAGATTAAATCATCTCCTGTTAAAGTAGTACCTGAAGAATTTATCCTGACAAAAAGTGTTGGATTCTCTGCTTCTTGCTCTTCATTTAAAACCCGGTTGTCAATAATATTTGATTTAATTTGTAATATATCAATTTCTTTTACCCTATTAAAAATTTCCTCAAGTTCATTTTTAAATTCTGATTTTAGTAAAGACACAAATTCATTTTTGTCTTTAAAACCACCTCTTAAGGTGGAAAAATAATCAGGTAAATATTTTTCTACTTTTCCTATTACTTCTAGAGTGTTTTTTGATTCAATTATGAACGATAATGGTATTGGGAAGTAAGCGTCAAATGGAAAAGTTGTCGTATTTTTAAAATTAGTATATCCACTATTATTGTCTGAATGTTGTTGAAAAAGCTGTAATGCTCTGCTTCTATCTTTTAAGTTTAATTTTTTTTCATTGTGATTTGCTTGGTAGCCCCAAGGATGTGAACGTGTTGTTAGACGGAACAAATATTTACTGGTCTCTGGTTTTATTTCAGTTTTTATATCTAACCAAACAATTGGCAGTTCTCCTTTTATAGCCCATGCTTTGGTAGCATTATTAAGGTTAAATGGATTGAAATATCCTAAAAATATAGATGTTGCCCTTTGTTGTCCATCCATCAAATGCAGTTTGTTACCAGTTCTGGAAAACAAGAAAGAGCCAATAGGATATCCTCTCAAGATAGAGTCCCATAAATCTTCAATTTGTTTAGGTTTCCAGACGAAATCTCTTTGAATAGAAGGTAACTCTACCTTTGATTTTTCATAATCTAATTGCCAATTTGCAATTTCTTGTAATAGAAATGTATCTTTCAATTGTATTTGTTGTTAGTTTTTTTAAGCACAAATTGGAACTAATAAATGTTTAATCCACAATCTTAAGCAAATTTTGCCATTTAAAAATTAACCTCCTTACGGAAAACCATAAATCCCTCTAAAAATTAATTGCCAACAAGAATACCATTAATTATAAATACGACAATGCGTACTTATACCTGAGTTTTCAAATTAGCAAAAAATATTTTCATAACCCCCAAAACCCCTAGCCCAGACAGAAGCGGCATCCTTTTTCTTGCTCCTTTAGCAAGGAAAAGATATAGCGGATGGCTGGAAATAGCTCCTAAAACTTAAATTCCAAAATTTTAAATTCCAAATCCCAAAAAACCTTCAACTTCTCTCAGCATAACAATAATAAATCTCAGAAAGCGTTATAATGAAACTTCAAGCCTTTCGGGCACACCAAAACGGCAACCCAAAAATCTCCCCAAACTCCAACAAAAACTGTATACTGTATCCTAAAAACGTATAATAATTACACACTCTCCAAATTACCAAAACCGCTAAACAACTCAAAACCAGTAAAAACTGATAATGGCACAAGGCTTGCAAAATGGGATAATGTAGATTTCTGTCGATAAATGAAAATAACGAATCGGGAGGAAAGCAAAAAAATAAAAGCCATACAAAGCAAATCAAAAGTAGTGTCATATGAAAAGTGAAACCTTAACATCAGAACAATTTTATACTTCGAAATCAGACCTTAACAAAGAACAAGCCTTAAACAGTTCCATTTTTCGTATTAGTAATGATCATGCAGCAACAAAAAAAGTAAGCGAGCGCACCAAAAGTAAGTTTGGGTTATTTGTGCTGGTAAGTACTTTTATCTTAATGTTTGTGGGAGCGTATTCTGTATATCATTTGCAGGACGACTTCGATCAGTTTCAAATTGAGCGATTAAACTCTTCCTGGGGATTACCATTCCTGATTGTTGCGGGATTATTATTTTTCTTTCAGACAGGAGTTTTCATGTACAATTTATACTTGTTTTTTAAATACAAGCCAATCGAATCCGTTTCGGATGAATTGTTGCCAACTGTTACCGTAATCGTTCCTGCGTATAACGAAGGAAAACTGGTTTGGGATACTTTATTGAGTTTGGCCGACAGTGATTTCCCGGCACATAAACTAGAAATATTAGCCGTTGATGACGGAAGTAAAGATGATACCTGGTACTGGATGCAACAGGCCAAAATAAAATTAGGAGATCGTTTAACGATTTTTCAACAACCGGCAAACGCAGGAAAACGCCACGCCCTATACCGCGGATTTGAATTAGGAACCGGAGAAATTTTTGTAACGGTAGACAGTGATTCAATCGTGAAAAAAGATACGCTACGTAATTTAGTTAGTCCGTTTGTGGTAGACGAAAAATGTGGAGCAGTGGCTGGAAACGTTCATGTGCTAAACAGCAAAAAAGCAATTTTACCAAAAATGCTGAATGTAAGTTTCGTAATGAGTTTTGAATTCATGCGTTCTGCCGAAAGCAAATTAGGTTCGGTTCTTTGTACTCCTGGAGCAGCAGCAGCGTATCGTAAAACAGCCGTTTTTGCTTGTCTTGACGAATGGATCAACCAGACTTTTATGGGACAACCATCAGACATTGGTGAAGATCGCGCCATGACCAATATGATCTTAAAACAAGGTCAACACGTATTGTTTCAAAGAAATGCTTATGTACTTACCAACGTTCCTGAAGAATACACAGGATTATACAAAATGTTTATCAGATGGAGCAGAAGTAACGTACGTGAAAACATCGCAATGGCGAAATACGTTTTCACAGATTTTAGAGAAGGATCTAAATTTGGTTCAAGACTTTTATGGCTGAACCAGGCATTAAGAATTGCTATGGCGTATCCGTTCATGCTTTTCATGTTCTTTTTTATCGCCATTCACCCACTATTGTTTTTAAGTTCAACACTTTTAGGAATCTTAATCGTATCAAGCTTTCCGGTTTTGTTTTACGCAAAAAGATATAATTTTTCAGATTCGCTTTGGGCCTATTCATACAGTGTTTTTTACACCTTCAGCCTATTCTGGATTACACCATATGCCATCGTTACAGCCAACAAAAGAGGTTGGTTAACACGTGGTTTAGCATAAATTAAATACTTAGAATTAGATTAGAAATTGAAATTAGATTTGTTTTTGAAACTCCTGTTCATCTGAGCAGGAGTTTTTTTATGGAATAAAGCGATGTGTTTTTTTTATAGCCACTGATTAAAGGATTAAAAAAGATTTTTTACCAATAGGTGATTTTAAATTACGTGTGGTTCTAACTTGAAAAAGACATTTGATTTATATTTTTTTTAGGAGCTAATCCCGCACCCGAGCCTGAAAGAGCGAACTGGCGAAGCAATCCGTTCCAATCTTTTCCTGGCTAAAGAAGCCAGAAAAAGGATTTCCTCCCGAAGCTTCGGGACTATCGGGGCTAGGGCACTCATTTCTATAAGAATATTTTGGTCTGGTTTGTCATTTCACAAAAGAAAATCACATATGTTCAAAGCCGATCTGCACATTTTTGGCATTTCGACCGAAGGGAGAAATAACAAACTTTGGCCATATACTTTCTTGGAATCTTAACTTATCGTATTTCAAACATAGCCCGTGTTTCAACCACGGGAAACGTATCAAAATAACGTATCAAAATAACGTATCAAAATAACGTATCAAAATAACGTATCAAAATAACGTATCAAAATAACGTATCAAAATAACGTATCAAAATAACGTATCAAAATAACGTATCAA
>Ga0247803_1001073_pt1 | contig 14406 bp, 8 predicted proteins | sample UWRJL014104B1_FD_180928 | JGI IMG/M metagenome (GOLD analysis project Ga0247803, IMG submission 180928) | Plant litter microbial communities from Arlington Agricultural Research Station in Wisconsin, United States - UWRJ-L014-104B-1 | ecosystem: Environmental > Terrestrial > Plant litter >...
GAGGAGCGTATAAGGGAGATACTGGCGACCATAAGGAAGTGTGTCGAATGTATTTTCATGTTCCTCAGGGATAATCGAGGAAAGTTCGCGCCCTACTAGATGGTACGCTTCAAACCCCTTCCGTAGTCACCACCCCTAGATCTTACTGTAAAGTAGTGACAACACTCCCCCTGCTTATCACCACACCATATCTACAACAAACATGAACATCCAAGCCGCGACTTCCTTGCCATACACATGGCCGAGCCACGCGTACGTTACATCGACGTCCGCCGAGATGCTCGAAGACGACTAGTTATTGCCGTTTCGATCGATGACATCACGCGTGTGCACCCAATTGACCTTGGGCCTGGTGGATGTGGTATTCACTACGCTTAGGTAAACACCCGGTAACAGCAGTGAGTCTTCCAAACCAGTGCTTCGTGGGCAGCCTGTGTGGAGTGCGCTGTTGCTATCCGTACGGCCTAAAACTTGGTCACTTCTCGATCTATTCATCTCGGGTGTTTGAGTGGGATAGCCATCAAGATCCTTATATGTTCATCGTAATAGTGTGTGAAGGCAGGCTTGGGTAGCACAATGGCCCACGTTCTCGACCCTTACATGAAAGAATACACGACACACGACACTAGCGCCCATAAACAAGCAACAGATTTATCTCGACTGCATGAGGCTGTACACATACATTGCGAGTCCACGGTGATGATCATTACCCTCGGGAGTTTTGATGCGGTCGATCAGGCAATAATCCATTAGCCAGGGTTCTTCAAGTATACGACGTGTTTCGCGATGCAGCTGCTGAAAATGCAGCACGACCATAGGAGATTTACTTGAGCGTTGTGAAGTGAAGTGATGTGGTGTCTGACGGACCACCGATGACGGCTTTGCGCCAAGGCGCGTACCTGATAAGAGAGGCACGACCGGCGATGACGAAACCGCAGCCGCGTGACGGCGAACTTTTGCATCATCCGAAAACCGGAAACTCCAGCAAGAACATCGACACTCCCCAACGCGTGAACGACGCCCAGATGCAGGCGACCAGGACTCGCACTGACACATCTGCCTCCTCTAGGTAGACTGCAAGAGCCTCCCGCGCCCGCCACAGCCCCGCGATGGGCCGCCCACGACCCGCCATTGACCCGCGGCGGAAGTCGTCGACGCTACACTACCAAACATTTCCCACAAAGCCACCCTCGTCGCGAGGCCTTCCGCTCTCAGGCTCGCCGTCGTCGAACGGCCAGGGCTCCGAACCCGACGAACACCACCATGAGTCACCGCTGCCAACGAGGCAGCTCGCCGTGCTGGCAGCCATTGCCCTCGCCGAGCAGACAGCCCTCAACTCCATTAGTCCGTATCTGCCCGAGATGACCAAGACGTTCCCCGAGGTCAAGGCGGGGCAGGCGGGATTGTACGTCGGCCTGATTGCTTCGTCCTTCGCCCTGGCACAGTTCGCAACCAACTTCTTCTGGGGCTGGCTGTCGGACAGAATCGGAAGGAAGCCGGTCATCATAGCAGGCACGTTCCTGACTATGACGGCTTTTCTCGCCTTTGGTTTCTGCAGCAACCTCTGGCAGGCAATTCTGGTGCAGGTCTACATGGGCTTGGTCAATGGCAACGCCGGCGTGGTATCGACATGTCTCGGCGAGATCACAGATCGCAGCAACCAGTCAAGGGCATTTACCTATCTCCCTGTTGTTTACGGCATTGGCGCCATAACCGGGCCTATCGTGGGTGGGATGCTAGTTTTCTACCAGAACCCGTTCCACCCCGACCAGCCGAACCTCTTCCCGTACCTAGTGCCGAACCTCTTCTCAGCCGGCGTCCTCGCGATAGATTTGATCATCTGCATGATATACCTGGAAGAGAGTCTAGAAGAGGCGAGGAACCTCCCTCCGTTGGGAAAAAGGGTCGGAAACATCTTTGCTAGGCTCTGGCAATTTACGAGCTCAACACGCCCAGCGTACATCCGGCGCTTGATACACAGGAAGAAGGCACAACACCAGACTCATTTGGCCGGCGTTCCAGAGGAGGACGAGGACGAGGACCAATCTGATGATGACTATGAGGACTCCCCGACTGCATTGTTCCCGGATGTGTCGGGCGAGCAACTCACGAAGGGTGAGGTTGCGAATCGCGACACTATCCTACTGCTCATTACGTACTTCATCTTCCAGCTCGCCAACATCTCCTACAATTCACTCTACCCCATATTTGCCGAGGAGCAGCCACCAACTGGCCGTGGTCTCAAACCGGAAGCCGTAGGTCTCTCACTCGCCTTCGCAGGTGGCATCACCATCCTCTTCCAGATCGGCATATATGGCAAGCTTAGAGAGAAGGTTGGAAACAAGGTGACATATCGTGTCAGTCTAGCTGCATTTGTAGTCGCATTCCTACTCATGCCCTGGGTTGGGTATAAAGCCGACCCGCCCACGAAAGGAATGGCCTCAGGATCCGGCTGGTTGTGGGCTGAGTTAGGTGTGGTTCTGGTTATCAAAACTGTGGCAAGCGTTGGAGGCCTAACCTCCGCGCTTCTCTTGGTAGGCACTTGTGCGCCTCATATCTTCATCTCACTAACGCAATGCCAGATTACGAACTCGGCCCCCAATAACAACGTTCTTGGAACCCTGAACGGACTTGCCCAAACACTCTCGGCCGCCGGTCGCGCGATCGGGCCTTTTATCTCCGGATCTCTGTTCACAGCAGCTACCAAGATCAGACCGAAAGGCGAGACGCTAGCTTTTGGTGTGTTCGCAGGCGTATCTTTTCTCGGCTTTCTTATGAGCTTTGGGATACGCGGCGAAGCGCTGGAGGCCGAGGGCTGGAGCGACGACGAAGAAGATGACGACGAGGATGAAGAGGAGGAAGTTGAGTACCCGGGTCAGGGGGGCAGTGCGAATGAGCGAACAGGGTTGATTCGCAGATAGTAGAGGACTGACTACATCTTGCCTCTCTGCAAGTGGACGTGTATATGATAGATCGCGGCGTATGTGTCTTTCATGGACAAGTATTATAGGTTTGCAGCGACGACATGATAACGCCGCAGTACGACTAAGCATGTATAGTAACTAGATTTTGTACAGAAATCTCGCTATGCCCATTTCCTTTTTGGCGCACTTCCCGGCTAGGGACATCAGCCCCAGTGTGATAATAAAACGCTGAAACGCTCTTACTGCGCCTACAATGCACGTGGGGTCCGAAGGATACGAGGGCCAATGTTTTCCCCCCGCTTCCCCTCCAACATTGTTTCTAGCAAATGCTCACCCACGCTTGATGCAATTCGGACAACGCTGTCGTTGCCAAGCTGATACCCCTGAGGTGTACCGGGAGCTTCTTGGGGGCTTATGGGCGGAGTGGTTCTAGACCCAGGCCACGATCCCCACCAAACATAGACCTCTATGCACCAGCCTTGTGCAACTCGCTATATTTTGCAAATCAACACAACTGAGTAAAGCGCAAGAATTCCTTACAAGAGTATATCAACTCGATTGTACGAAGTGTCCCGAGATCGAGCAGAAAAGTCGCGGACGGAGTTAGGCCGCTAACTGCATGAGCCACGCTAGCCGCCTAAGCTCCAATAAGCGTTCACTGCCACTATAGCAGTTCTAGCGACACTGCAGTCGTGGCAGCAGCACTGCCAGTTTTCTCCTTAGCTTGGGGTCCATGAATGCTTGGTCCCAGCATTGGAAAGCTTCGCCCATCTTAGCTCTCAGCCTCAGCCAAATGGGAAATGGTGTTGAGAGCACAGATCAATTGCTAGGCCACAGCGCGGATCTATTGGCGGTCTTTCGACATGCAGCGGATGGGGCTGATTATGGAAATTGCTCGCCTAAGGGTGGTACGTTTGTAAAGAGGGCTTAAAGCCCGGGAGCCCGCTGGCTGCTTAGTGCCGCCAGCGGCACCGCGACTTCGTCCTCACAGTTTGAACGCGTTGTTTGTTCGTGTACTGGAGTTTGCGAAGAGTCATGGGGTTCTCGCTTCATGGTCGTGGCAAGAAGCACAATGCGTTAGTACCTTGCAGCTGAATCCGGTCACCAAAGCTAATTCAGCATGAACAGCGACAAAGAGAAGCATCTTAAGCGCCTCCACAAAACAGTACCTTTTATCGAATCACCACTCCAGGGTGCCGACCACGATAACCTAGTCTTCTCCCAACGACACGAAGCCAACACTGTCGAGCTGTTCTTCGATCTGTTCTTCGTCGCAAATCTAGCAACGTTCACGACGTACCATTCCATTACATCCGGCTCTTATCTGCTTGCATACATTGGCTTTTTTGGCATACTGTGGTCGTGCTGGTTCCAGGTCACGCTTCACGATGTTCGCTTCGCCCGGGATTCGATTTATGAGCGTGTTTGTAAGACGATACAATTCATAGTCTTTGTGGGGTTGGCGCTGGTGGGCTCGTCCTTCAATCCGAGGAGCTCGGAGGCGAATAATACGGTGAGTGGAAAGCGCGCGATTTTACCACGCCACGCTCATACGTTACTTAGAACTTTCGCATTTTATGCTATACGCTTGTGATCAGCAGAACTCTTCTGGCTATACAGTATGGCGTAGTGCTAGTAAGTCTACCCGCGGACTGCAATGCAACGTGCTAACCATACAGTTCTACACCTGGCGCGCAAAGTTTTCCAAACTGACCCTCCCTCTCGGTCTCATGGTCGGTCTTTACGTCGTTGCCGCGGCAGCGTTCGGCGGAATGACCCCGGCTTTCAAGGACGGAGACCTGACTCACCGCGGCGTGTACATTGTGTGGTATGTCGTCATGCTGCTCGAATCTATCGCTGTCATTGGCATATCCTCGTTCTGGAGGATGCTGAGTTTCAAGAAGACGCATTTGATGGAGCGAATGAGCTTATTGACCCTTATTGTCATTGGCGAAGGCGCTATTGGCGTGACAAAAAGTGTTTCACGGATCATGGGGAAGTACGGACTAGAGTTTGAGGGTTGTGCACTGATTATGGGTATCATTATCGTGCTGGTAAGTTTCATTTACCATGTCTACGAGCATCGCCGGGCAGTTCTGATTAGTGACAGGTGCTACTATGGGCTCTCTACTTCGACAACTTCCCACACGGCCACTATGGAACCATCCGCCAACAGATCTGGTCCCTCCTCCACTTCCCCTTCCAATTAGCGATCGTAGGTATCGTGGAAGGTAGCCAACAACTCGTCCTCGCCCGCTACGTCATCAAGAATTGGGACAAGATTATGAAAGCCATCGACCAGGCTTGTTCGTACGACAACGAAGACGGCCTAGTTCTACAATCTTCACTTCTCAAAATGCTCGATTACTGGAGCTTTGATAGCAAACCCGAAACGCTACCGATGTACGAGAAGGTGCTAATATCAATCTACGAGATTGGGAACTCGACGAACATATGCTCGGCAGAGAGCATAGCCGAATATCAAGCGACAGATGACCTTCCGGTTGCTTTTTACGAGGTGTTGTTTAATATGTTCGATGGTGTATTCGTCGGACTTGGCATGAAACTCCCCATGGATAAATTGGAGAAGTATTCCGCCACGGGGGTCGCAATCCAATCCTGGCAATTGGTCTACCTCTACTTCTGGATTTGCTTCTGCTTCTTCATCATCTGCACCATCGTCTTCATGGTACTGATCCGACGACATCGCGCAGACGTATTCGACTTCGTGTCGATCGGCATCCGGTTAATCGTCCTAGGCGTCGGCGGCGCCCTCATCGCCCTCGTCGGAAACGAAGAAGCACTATACACCTTCCTATCTTCCCCCGCAGTACTACCAACATGTCTCTCTCTCCTCTGCCTTATCCTCGTCCTCGACAGGCTGAGCGCGGCGTTTAGTAATTGGCTCTTGCATAAGAGTGGACAGCCGTATGCGTTAGAGTATGCGGAAGAAACCCATCCTCACGCTGGTCATGTCGAGGTGCATGAGCATGGTGGGCACGCTTCGGATCTGTCCCACCATGGCCCCGGGGCTCTGGAACATCGCAAGTCTACAGCTTGGAGTATACATTCGGACATGGAGCCTTTGACTAGTGGAACGGAGTACCATGGCGCAGATCACAGTTACGCTATGTCGCCACTGATGAGTCCGCCTGGTGTGAGTCCTCCGCCGATGGGTGGGGCTAGACCAGGTGGGTATGCGCCTGTAGGGCGTGAACACTATGGTCCTTGAGCGCGAGAAGAGAAAGAGTATGGCGCACGATTTTCTTTCAGCATGAAATGTACAATAACGTTGGATCTTGATTTAGCGTAGGGTCTGCATCACTTCAGGAGGGCGTCATATTGAGACGCGTGGAACTGGACACGAAACACGTGTTAAGCCTGTTGCGAACGTTTCGACTTTGCTTTTGTCTAAATGATGTTTGAAAACAAATATCATCGTCTCTGGCTTTCTCTAGCACTTTGAGGGTCGTCGCTGCTACACACGCTAGTCCACTTTTGATCCGGCTCTTCTCATCCAAGATCAGACGGACTATTATGGCGGGGCCCGGACCGCTTCCACCGTCCCTGCATTTCCCCGCAAAATCGTACAATCGTGAACCTTGTTTTCAACACGGAGCCAATGCTCAGCTCTGTTGCTGGAATATCAATCCGTAAAAGGAACGTAGATCAGCGATGCTGCGAACAACCAGCAACAACTACAAACCACGGTCTGAACGAGGAAAGGGAGCAGGGTATGTCATCCACGGAAGAATACCACATGCGTCACGCGCATCGATTAACCTCATGGATATTACTTTGATTGCCGTCTGGGTGCACGAGGACGATCGTATAAGAAATGGCTCTGGGTCGCGACTGCTACCCTAGGTTTCTGCTGCGTTAGTTCTGATCCCGAATTAGGCGTCAAGTATCCGACTTCACACGATGCTGGCTTTCCTCGCTCCGGTACTTCTGATGCTCCAGGGCGCAGTTGCTGCGCCCGTGGCTAGTAATACCGCTGCCGCCGCGACTGTGGGCAAAATCCGAGGCGTGCGCGATCCGATTTACCATCTCTACCTTCAAGCCAGTCCCAAGAACGGTATGTCCAACCCCCGAAGAAAGCCTTTCTCTCCCCAATCCACGCCACCGCCCCAAACCTTGATTTCTATCTATCAAAAATCTAATCTCTCACTCCACAGCATCCATCCCCGTCCTCGGCCCCGAATCCGCCGCCGACGAATTCACCATCGGTGGCACCATTCAATCCAAAAAGACGAGCCTCTTCCTCAACATCCAGAACGCCACAACCTCCTACAAACCCCTCGCTTGGGGCAAGGCCGGGGACACAACGGCGTGGGGACTCGAAGGGGATACGATCATCACCGTGCAGGGAAGCAGTTATGGGAGGCAGTTGAACATGTTGGTTTGTAAGGCTGATGGGGCGTATTATGATTTGTACTTGCAGTTGGGGAGTGATGTGCCCGGGGGAAGGACTTGTAGCAATTATCAGACGGTGCATCTACCGTGTTTATGTTAGTGGGAGGGAGACGGTGAGAAAATGAGAGAGTGGTGGGAGTGGAGAAATGAGGTATTGAAGAGGGCAGATTTGATTGACTGGGATTTGTCTAGCGCACTTGTACCTCATTGCAATCGAAGGATACTCTTCAATGCGTGTATTGGCCTGGCTTTCCCGACAGATCCTTCCGCACAATGACACTGCTTTTCGGCGAATAGTCTTCGTCGATAAATTTTACCCTATCTTCTTAGGCAGCCCTAGACTCTCGACTCATCCCTTTCAATGCGGCGGATACTCGATCGAAGAATCCGGACCTAGCCTCTGATGATATACAACTGCCTCGACAAACTCAGAAGAATTTCATGGCCGAGGCGCGACGCGAGATTGGTATTTGGCCGCGAGAGAGTCTTAACAAATGACAAAGTAAGCAACACCTTTGCAGGTGACATGGCAAGTCAGACACACCTTTGCGAATTCCAGTAGGCGTGAATCCCAAAATCCACGGCAAGGCGAATACCCCAGCGAAGCCTGCATATCGCAATATGCGACCTGGCGTATCTTTGAACATGTTAAGAACGGGCGAGATATGTTGAGATGATTGACATGAGTGTGTTTTGGTGAGAGGTTCAAAAGTTAGATACGGAGCTGGTATATTTCAGTGACGTCAGCGGCACTGGACCAATTGAATATGGTCAACGAGCCCAAACTACTCTGCTCGTATTTCGGAAGTGACCAGTCTTACAACTATGTATTTTCCGTTTTTTATTGCCTAATAACACCATGAGGAAGAGCTAGCAACCTACTTGCAAGTCTTCTCTTTGTTCATCTTATTGGAAATTCCATCCTCCGACTCTTCATACTCCGACTTGTCGTCCTTGTCGTCTTTCTTCTCGCAGTTGTCCTCAGCACATTTTTCCTCGTTGCTACGTAGGGCCTTGTGCGCCGCCTTCATTCAACCTGCACCAAAGATGACCCCGTTCACCACACCCGAAGCCGCGCCATCCATGGTAGCGCTCCGAGCGACGGCGACTGAGACCTAGCAACTACATTGCCTATACTTAGTCACTGCTTTAACTCTGTTCTACTCCAGTATGAGAAGGACTAATGACTTGCGGTAACTCCTCCAGCACTTCACCCAAGGGTGCCTAAGGCGACGGACCAAGCAACGACTCTGACACCAGTGAGGATGACGACAGCAGCAGTGCGTTTGAGATTTCTCCAATTCGTGTTGTTGCAAGACTGCTCACCGGTCTGGTTGTCCTCAGTCTTCCATGGTTTGCCCAGAACCATGGTGTTGGAACAGAGACGGATAGTTTGTGGTTGAGTTTGCGATCCTCATGCAATAGGATAGTCAAACGAAGGAGGGTGGAGTTGGGTGTTTCGTAGTGTATTGATATATCGACGTATTAGGATCCGACTGGTGAGCCGGTGAATTTGAAAGTGACTGCTAGAATAGCCAAAGAATTAAAGGTGCAGTGACGCATTTGGGCAACGATATTGGTGAGAGCGCGTGACATCGATGCGAGAGAACAAACATGTAGCCACCGTTGTAAACAACCCAGCATATATATAATTGACAAAATTAAAGAAAGATATTGGAGAAGGCTGAAGTGGCCAGACATCTAGAAAAAAGAGATAGAGAAGGTACTACCCTCAACCGTGTTGGCTACGACGAAACTCATGGAAAAACAGCGATAGTTTGTTGGACATCGGGAGCTAAGCGAAATTGGTCAATGTTTGGAATTGACATAACTCCGCTCATGCTCGACTCGGTCAGAGACTAGACCATCTCTTTGCATCGACTGGCGATCTTCCTCCTATAGCTTCCCCTCCAGTGCTGTATTGTCACCACTGCCATGCGGCGCCTCTTCCTCGGGCAACACATCTTCGACCTCCTCGCCATGCTGACCTCCTTCTCTACCCTCACGAACAGCCTTGACAAGGCCTGGGGCCGTTGCACCAACAGCCACAGCAGTGGCAGTCGCTCCAACGACGGTGTTGACGACGGCGATTCCCGCTCCTCCGGCCCCAGCACTCTGAAGAATTGCGAAGGTGCTTCCCAGGACGACATTGCCGATGGATGCTTGAGCGGCGGCGGCGGCAGAGCCTACGTTCGTCATGAGTTTCAGAGTACGAGGTGTTCGAGGCAGGAAGAAACATACCAGCAGCCACCCCAGAAGCCGAAAAGCCAGCAACTCCCAAAGCGAGCGGTGCAGCAGCAATGGCGAGCGGTGCAGCGGCGACGCAGCTCACGATACCGGCGGTTTGGCTAGGATGATCAACGACCCAGTCCTTGGAAGTGATGGCAGCAATCCCGATGTTCTTCCCCGCCTTTTGGCCCAGATGCCACATGCCGGCGACTGCACCACTGATACGCATATTGGCCATCTGCTGCGGAAAATGATTTAGAAGACGTGTTGGAAGGATGTTACCGTAGTTTCGTTAGAAGAAGCGTCGTCGTTAGTTGTGAAGGTAGGCATCAGCGGATGAGGCTGAGCGCTTGTTTGAGGTGTTGTTACCGTGGACAGGTACCACCGACCAATGAGGGAACAAGAGGGTTCAGCCCACCTACATGAGGCTGTGACTCGGCTTGACGCCGTTGGGATCACCCGAAAAAGCTCTATGTTGACTTGCATCCCGTCAAAGTTACCGCGATGTAATTTACGCCATCGTGTTCAGGACCGACGGGAGGTTTTGAGATGCACGATGGCGCGGATGCTGTCGTACACACATGACCAAAAGACTCATGCGATTCAATAAGCCCGATCACACTGAATTGACGGTACAAACGATGGAGAGTAGCATGCCGAGGAGCCCTGGACGCAAACTGATGTTGAGGTCGAGAGCTAGTTGGCTTTCAGCGTGAAAGTAGCATAGCTGACTAAGCTCCCAGCCAGCAGCACCGGCAGGTTGAGGGAGATTGGGCTTGGCGGCATAACGTTCCAGAACAACCCTGCCGTATTAGTGACATGGGCTCATCTCGTTTACGATGGGCGAACAGCTCCCCGGTCCGCCTGCAAGCTCGGGTTTGAAGGAGGGCAGTTACGTGACAGCGACGTGATGGAGATGTAAAAGGGGGCAGCAGCAGAATACTAGGCCGACAAGCTGTGAGTGGGCGCTGGACATGCGGCTATTCACTGGCGTGCCTTGCTCATGCGCGTTGTGAGCAATCGATAGGCCAACGTCATGCGCGTGGAGATCAGCGATAGGCGGATGTGTGACAGGGAACGTCCGCGCCCTGGGAACCATCGCCGCCGTCCAGGCTCTCAGGCTGTCTGCCCTGTTTGACGCGAGCATGCGAAACCGGCCGGCTCTCTTAAATTGTTGACAGCAAGGGACGCGCCTCATCACCCGTCTTTATATATCCATCAGCATGTGCCTGGCCTCCTGCTCGCCTCTGCACCATTCCCATTCCATACGCTATGCCGCTGTGGAAACGAAACACCATGGGCCCCATCGCTGAGGGACAAGCAGGTAAAGCGGACGGGAAGAAGAGCAAGCGGCAGCGGCTTGTTGCTCTCTTCAGGTCGAGGAAACAGCAGAAGGCTGAGAACAATGACGCAGCTCCTGTACGCTCTGTACCCTCCCCGTCACACCTACCGCACACCAGCTAATGGCAGCCTTCGTATTAAAGATTCCCATCCCCATGGCCAAAGCCACGCCGCCAAAGCCCGCTCGAGACTCCAAGATCGCCGAGTCGACGAAACCCGCCAAGTCGAGCAGCTCCATCGAGGTCCAGGATGCCGGCGTTGACAAGGAGGAACCGGTGACGTCGCCTGCGACACCCCCACCACAGACACCAGAGAAGCAGGTGGAGGAAGTGAAGGTGGACCTTCTCACCGAGGAACACATACATGCCCTCTTCTCGGGCGCACCGCACTTCTTCCTCAAACAGACTGGCGCCCAACCGATACCTAGTACCTCATACCCTTGGGATGAGGACCTGACCACGCGCGACGTCTCAGACTCGGCTCAGCTCGCACAGCCCGCCTTCTCTGCCGCCACCTTGCATAGGCACCTCCCCATACTCCAACAATCCGCCGATCAAGAGAAGGTATACCAAGGCTACAGGCTGGACGTGGTCGAGGTGCCGAGCATGCTCAGTGCTCAAGGCACTGAGGTGGGTACCGTCGGCTTTGCTCATTTCTTGGAATTGGCGCGGTCGGACAACCTCGTGACGGATCTCCAACAGTCGCAAACGAGCAATGAGTATCTCGAAGCTATGAAGAACAAAGAACTGATGCAGACGAACCCACAAAAACTTGGCATCAGGGCAGTGGACATGGCCATGGTGTACGACCGACTGGTTGAGCTCGGAGACCTGTTCGAAGCATTCCACGACAGTCCGGAAAGAATCACCATTCTCAACAATCAGACGTCTGGCGATCTGTACGCCAACCTGTTTGGCAAATTCCTGACCCCTCCTGGATACGATGGAAGCGTCGATGACCCCACGGGCATGAAAGTCCAGATCGATACCCTACTCAAGATTCTAGGATTGAAAGGCGTATGGTACGACTTCAGCCTGGTGGAGTGGCGCATCAGATTAGGCCAGATTCTCTGGAATGACCAGGAGTGGGAGACTGAGGACGCCTCCCACATATGGACCGAACGGGAAAAACTGCTGTTTCAGATCACTTTAGCCTGCGAGCTTCTGCTCCGCTTAGATGCTGTTACGAGCATGGAACCGGAGGACGCTATGGCCCAGATGCACGTTACTTCGCGAGAATTCAAAGAATTCACGAATCTCAAAACAAGAAAGACGGATTGGGATCTAGTCTTGGCCCGTCGGTTTCTAGAAAATATCTTGGTCGTCAAGGAAAACGATGTGGACGTGTCAACACCGACTCAAACTTCGCGCGGATTACTGTCGATTCTGGGCTCCAGCGCGCCCAAGGAGTCTCCCAAAGCGGACGTTGTTTTGCTACCCCAGCATCAGTCTCGTCAGCTTGCGGGACTATTGCACTTTGCGCAAGCTATCCAATGGCCTAGTCTCGATCCCATTATGGAACAGCTCGCCAAGAAGCTAGGTGCATCGGAAGGTAGTAGGGCTGAGCCAGAGTACTCGCCAGCTCTCTCTACCAAATTCCTAGAACCGAGCACCCCGTCCTCGATTAGCATTTATGGAACCCCCCTGGCCACACCGCGCTCGCCCGTACTACGTGATAGCTACTTTGGGCATTTAGAGAAACCGACACTGAACCGGGCGAACTCTCTGCAGATCCCGCTCTCTACGACTCTGCTAGCACATGCTGATAGCTCAGCGCACGCTCTCAACGTTGGCGGTTGGCTCAGTCGCTCATATCTAACGGGCCTCATTCTACCTGGGGAGCCTATGTCGCACTTCCTGATGTCTACTTTACTCGAGAATGACAAGCTTGCAATTGCTGCTCTCGGCGATTCTGCTAATCTGTACGGCGGCTTCGTTTATTCAGGCCGTACGTGGTGGAGCAAAGCTTCCGTTGTTGGCCGCGTTCTGGGCTGCATTGACGGCGCGGTCGAATGCATGGGCTGGATCACCTTCTCCAAACTACCAGAAGGTCTTTCCGACGGCTGGTATGCGACTAGCAGTGAGCAGCTTTCAGCCGATCGGCCGCCTCGAATTTCTGCCGAGAATGATCCAGTCCTTGACGATTCTACTATCATTCCTGGCTTCATTGGGGATGTTCATCCGATCAAGCCGGAGGAACTGGTCCTTCCTGGAGATGCTGACACTCCGCCCATACCATCTGTGGAGTTCATACGTTGGGACTTGACGCCCATCAATGCGGAGCTGGTGGAGAACGACACATCATCGAGTCCTTCCGTAGGCGCGGAATCCTTCATCGCTTCAGTTACTTTCAAGTCTTATGCTCGCGAGAAACGGCATGCATTCACTCTCACGCACGATGTTCAGTTCGTCACCTCCTGGCCTTGCACACCCCCCTCCGCATCTCCGGCACCGGGTCTACCGCACATTGTCAAGCGGGCTCAGATCCAGACTCTGTCACGCACATCGTCTAAGCGAAGCGTCCACAGCATGCGCAGTTCAAGCAACCGGTCTTCACGTCATCTGAGTCGCCGCAATTCCCACGGCTTTGAACCTCTACTCTCCCATCCACCTGAGTCGCCGGGCATAGGACCTATGCGCATGTATCCAGTTCCGGATGAACTGCCGCGCCTCTCGCCCTCTCCGAGACCCGAGCCTATGAATGCGCATCCGCTGCACGCATCTTACCAGTATAAACTTGTTCCGGCGACTGATGTGCTTGACCCGAACTTTGTACTCCCCTTTACAATACATGCGCATGCATCACCGGCACCTTCAGCACCGAGTTCACCTAGAGAGGAGAAGAATGAGGACACAGCACCAGATATCACCAAGGCCGTTCTGGTGCTTGATACCCGCGCATCGAAAGACCTAGAGCTCCTCGCCCGCTCTTGGTGTGCAGAAAAGGGTCTGCATGCCATTATTGGACGTGTTGGACGCAGCTGCGTGGCTTGCTGCATTCGAGAGGCGCGTGGGCTCGGTATCAATGTGGTGATCAGAGTGTGATCGTGAGCGGGAGCCCTTCTGTCTTTGCCCTGTCCGTTATCGAGATCTTGATATTTGCTCGTTACCCGCACATATACCCAAGTTTAGCCTGCTCTGAAATTCTGGCTTTGTTTTATTTGTTCGGCGTAGAACGACTTAGGCGTTTAGATACCCATTGATCGTTACGATTTGCGATTCCCGTATACAGCTTAAACAACATGGTCTTACGTCTCAATCTTTTCACCTGCCACGAGGCCGTAAAATGATAAGGCACGTCATTGCTTAGTGCAGAATAAATTCTTGTTCGACCTGTCGTCGGAAATCTTCAACATCGGCGTTAGAGGCTGTGCGCAGGTGGCAGTGAGATCATGTCATCAATCGCCCTACTTCGCTTGTCTCGTTTGGAGAAGTTCTTTGGAGAGCTCGTGTGCCTGTCGGTAATTTCGCTCAAAGCCTGCAGGCAGGAGCATGGC
>Ga0247803_1001074_pt1 | contig 14404 bp, 11 predicted proteins | sample UWRJL014104B1_FD_180928 | JGI IMG/M metagenome (GOLD analysis project Ga0247803, IMG submission 180928) | Plant litter microbial communities from Arlington Agricultural Research Station in Wisconsin, United States - UWRJ-L014-104B-1 | ecosystem: Environmental > Terrestrial > Plant litter >...
TGAACGTTCACTGATGCCCCCCATTTTCCGGGTGTAAATACCATTTTTTCGACACTTGCTTTCATAACTCAAAATAATTTAATTGCGTTTATTATATACTCAAATTTAGACACTTTTTACGCTCAAAACCATGACAATAATCATAAATGGAGCTTATTTTTATAAAATTCGTAATTATTTACTATAAGTAAGCTTTTGTTTTAATATTAAGCACATAATGGCAGTAAACATTAAAATTCCGGCGAACAAATAAAAAATCGTTGTATAATCTTTAGTCAGCCCAATTAATCCTGGTCCAACAAAAGCAGCTACCGACCAGGCTATCAATATAAAACCAAAGGGTGAGCTCATTTTATTTGGTCCATAAATATCCTTAACAAAAGCCGGAATCGTTGCAAATGCCCCGCCATAGCAACTTATAATAATGAATATCATGATTTGAAATAAAATGGGAGAATTGGTATGACTTAAAACTAAAAAGCAACAAGCTCCTATTGTGTAAAACAAAAAGAAAGTTGACCATCTGCCAATTTTATCAGAGATACTGGACCAAAACAATCTTCCAAATCCGTTAAAAAAACCAATAAAAGCAACAAAATTAATTGCCTGGCTATCCGTAATATGAATTAATTGTTTTGCCATTGGCGCTGCAATAGAAATTAAGGCAATACCACAAATTGTATTAAAAAAAAGCATCAGCCAAAGACCATAAAAACGAACGTCTTTTAATAATACTTTTAAAGGAATAGTAGCATTATCCTGTACCGTATTTTCGATCTGAATACTGGAAACAGGAAGCAAAAGAAATAATGACGCCAATACCATTATTAAAAAATAAGCACTGCCTAATAAATAAAAAGCTCCCGGAACACCCAGTGAAGCTGTTAGAGGCAAAATAAGTCTTGATGCCAATATAGAACCCACGGCAAAAGACATAATAACCAATCCGCCTGCAAAGCCTGGTTTTTCAGGAAACCATTTTACAACAACCGAAATAGGCGTAATGTAACCAAATCCTAAACCTATGCCGCTTATTACGCCATAAAATAAATAAAACAATAGCAATGACTTTTCTGCAATAGCAAATCCGCTGCCTATTAATCCTGCACCAAAAAATAACGCAGCAAGTAATCCGGCTTTTTTAGGACCAATTCTTCGAACAAATTTTTGCATGAAAGCAGCCGTAAGACCTAAAAAACAAATGGCTAAACTAAAGGAAAGTTTTAATTGATGTGCATCCCAGCCATTCAATTCATGAATAGGATTAATCCAGACACTGTAAGCGTAAATCGAACCTATTGACAATTGCAATAACATTCCTGCTGATGCAACTATCCATTTATTTATTTTTATCATAAGGCGACATATTTAATATGCGTCTTACAAATTTAGAAGTCGAAATTTACAGAAAACGTGATTTTTATCTTGTTTCTATTAAAATACCAAGAAAAATTCACGAAAACGTTGTAAAAAAAATTAAAACTCTAATCCAGTACTATGTTTTATTTCTGCCATCACAAAAATACTGTTGGTGTTTCCTATGTTTTCTATAGTTGATAATTTATTCATTACAAAATCCTGATAACTAGTCATATCCTGAACCAAAATTTTAAGCATAAAATCATAATCACCTGCAATGTTATAGCATTCTATAAATTTCAGGAAGTGCCACAATATCTTTTACAAAATTGCTTTGGCTATTCCCGATGAAGTAGTCGATTTAGAAAAAGCAGGAATTAAATCATTCAGATCGATGAACCGGCCATTCGCGAAGGTTTGCCGTTAAGAAAAGAAGAATGGGTAAATTACCTGAATTGGGCTGTAAAAGCATTTAGAATTTCGGCAAGTGGTGTAAACGACGACACGCAAATTCATACGCACATGTGTTACAGCGAGTTCAACGAAATTGGACCTGGAATTTACGATATTCACTCACCGCGTGTGGCGTCGAGTACCGAAATGGTTCGATTGTTAGAAAAAGCTTCGGCCGTAATTCCCGTAGATCAATTATGGGTAAATCCTGATTGTGGTTTAAAAACACGACACTGGGATGAAACCAAAAAGGCTTTGATCGAGATGGTAGCTGCCGCTCAGGAAATGAGAGCTGCTGTTGAAAGCCCTGTCAATTAATCATTTTTATTAGAAATATTTTTGTTTTTTAGTGCCAACTGGCGGAGTCGGAATTCTTGTAGTTATGAATTTTTCCGACTTCACTTTTGTTGGCATTTTTGCGTTTATTTTTTTTTGAAGCAGAAAAATTTTAGTTTTCAAAAACACCTTTTGTCCCGCTATCCCCTATATCTGTTATGGCGAACGCCGCCACAACAGGATACCGCTTCTATCGGGGCTAAACGAGAAATTTTTATTTTCAGGATTAGACATGATTGCTTTCACGAGCGAGATGCTCGCTCTAGCTGAGTTATTATCAACTATTAACGCACCTAATACATTATCTTATCAGCTTACAGTCGACCCCAATTTTTTGAGCTTCCTCCAGAAACTCTTTTGCCAAATTTTCATCATCTATTTCTAAAATAATTTTCTCGTTTTCTAAAAGAGAATCTACGTTTGACTTCGATTCTTTTAATGATATTCCTAATTTATCTATTTGTAATTTTGTAAGTGAAACTTTTTCAAGTCCTTCTTGCCAGCCTTCTAATATTACTTTTACCATATTTTAATTTACTTTTATCTTAATTGGTGATGGAACTTGTCCTTTATATTTCCCTGTAGTTCTCCGACCTCCTTGGATTATAACTTCTTCAACATTATATTGACGACCTAAGCTTTTGGCCATTTTCCATAAAGATTCCCTGCCAACTTCACCACCTGAAGACCCCTGTAAATGCAATTGATTAAGATATAATTTTCCATCTTTAAGATTAAAGTTTGTTATACCTTCTACAGTTTCACCTCCCACTTTAGATGAAAATATCATTACACCATCTTCTACAGTATTAATATCAACTAATTCATCACTCTGATTTTCAAATCTTTTTATACCTGTTTATTCAATAGTTTTTTCTTCAATCTTATAATCTTTAATACTAAACTTTTCATCAATAGCTTTTCCTCCAATTTTAAATGGCCTCTCATTTGTATTACCTCCATAGTTAGGACTCATATAATCCCTTAATAAAGCAGCTGCAGTGCCTAATCCTTTCAATAAAAAACCTTTGCCTTTTTTTGTAGTTTCAACAACTACATCTTTGGCAACCTCTGTTGCAGTTTTTTGAATAACCTTAGCTTCTATTAATCCACCACCAATAAAGCCTTGTACATGAGTACTTTTTACTTTTATTGGTTCGTGATTAGAAATATCTTGCTTTCCATTAGAAGGAGTTCCTTCTAATCCTTCAATTTCAATTTTCCATACAGGATTATTATGAGCAAACTGATAAGTGGAAATTGACATATATTCTTCCGAAACTGGATCATCTGTAACAATACCAACTATTGACACTCGCATTTAGGGATTTCTCCCACTTTATCAACAATATAAGACTTATCATAGTTTTTATAATTTAATATCCTTCTCTTTATAATTTCAGAATATTTTAATTTTCTTTTATTTTTAATAAAACTCATGACATCATCAATATCATTCACTTTTTTCACACAATTTAAACCTTCAAAAAAATAAATCTTTCCTTTTAACAAAATTAGAATTATTGAAGTCTTGAAGTAATTATTCAATGATGCAATATGATAAACATGATTATCCACAAACTCAATTAGAATCTTCTCTTTATTTGGTACTACATTTGTAGTATCTACTAAATCGTATATGAAAAAATTATAAAAATTTTCATTAGTAACTGAATATTTCATAGGATGATTTAATTCATATTTTTCATCTAACCTATTTAGTGTTGATGAGATCTTCTGAAGAATTTCTATTCGATTATATAACCTGTCTTTATTTAATGCAAATTCATTTTTTACAACATCTTTTTGTGAGTAGCAAAAACTTACTACAAAAAACATTATTAGTATTTTCATGACTATCTTTTTTTAATTTCCTTTGCTACTTTATATTCTAAAGCAGCAGCCTCATTTTCAACGTCTCTGGTATTAACTTTACCGTCATGTCTGTCTTTAATTGCCAAAATATCACTTCTATTTAAATTATGTACTGTTTCATGAGAAAATATTGTTACTACTCCTTGACTTACAGTTAAATTTGGATTTTGATACTCGTTTTGCAAGCTAGAAATTCCTGCATTTATATTTCCTGCAAATATGGTTAAAGTAGCTTCTTTATAAACCACATCCCCATTCTTATCAGTGATGAATTCAGGAGTATCTGAAAATTTACCTGTTGTTCCATCCCCAACCCAATCTAGTGATTTACCCTTCTTATCATGTGCCTGATGAAGTCCGAAAAGATTGTTACCCATTACTCCTTTTTCGAGTTTTAAGTTTGTTTTTGTTTCGTTATCTGCAAAATTTTTAAATTGTTCTTTTGAAGTTTCACTGCCTTCTTCATTAATCATTGCAACAATACTTTTGGTATCCTCTGTTGCGTTATCACTTACTGTTAATACTCCATTTTTATCCTGATTGTATGTTATAGCATTTCCATCAGCCCCTGGAATCCATTTAGCCTGCATACCATCAGGATCAATAAAAAACACAGGATTATTAAGAGCGTAGACATAAGGAGAAAAACGTCTTGACATTTCCGCTAACGGATCAATATTCATCCATCGACCAATAGCAGGGTCATAATTACGTGCACCATAGTCGTACATGTTAAGCCCCAACTCGTCCTGCAGTTCTTTTCCATTGTATTTATACTTATAATTCGGCTGTTTATTATCACTATTATACCCTTGATGTTTTAAACCAAAGGGATAATAATTGTTTTCTTCAAGAATTTCAAGACCGTTTTTCTGGGCATTTTGGGTATAACTTAACCTTACATTGCCTAAATGATCTGTATAATTAAATACGTAATCAAATTTATACGTAGCTGGATTTGTACTTGTGTTTCGTACATATCCTTCTGCCGTTGGGAAAAACTGCAAAACATCATTTTTATACTGGAAACCGCTTAAATATTTTGTATTGGTTACTACTCCATTTTCGGTTACATTTTTTTCTGCCTTTTGCCCTGCTGCGTTGTAAATATAATCAATAGTATCGCCAGAGGCAAATGTTATTTTAACGGGTAAATTAAGATGGTTATACGTTATCCCCGTAATGTTTTTGTTTTGGTCTTTGGTTAAATTTCCGTTGTCATCGTAGGCATAATCATCTTCATTATCATTATAACCATCACTATCGTCTTTAAATCCTTGCGGGTTATTTGAGGTATCGGTTACTTTCATGAGCTGGTTACTGTTGTCCTTATAAAAGTATCCCAGATTATCCATGTAGTCTGCATAAGGGTTACTTAATACTCCTGCCATAAAATTGCGCTGCAAATGGGTTATGTTTCCGTTTTTGTCATAATCAAGGTTTTCTCCAAAATAATTTTTATTATCTGTAAGTTTCGGTGCCTGAAACGTGGCTTCATTTAATCTATTCAGCTGATCGTATTGGTAACCATAACCGCGCACGACACCACTACCATCAGAACCTGCTGTCCAAAAAGTTTCTGCTATATTGCCATTGTAGAGTTCTTTGGCTGCTTCGCTACTGCCTTCGACTTTATTATAATTTATTTTGAAGGCAAACAAATCTTTTGGGTCATTATCAACCTGTAACTTTTCGGTATCGTTTACAGCCGTAAGCCAGCCCCTTATATTGTATCTATAATCGATTTTTTGCAAAGGGCTAGAAGCTGTGTTACCTACTTTTTTACTGGCTAACCGGCCTAATGCATCATAGGTGTTTTCTGCTAATAATTGTTCATTGCCAGAACCTACTCGATGAGTATAGGTCCGTAAGCGGTCTTGCAGAGAATAAATGAAGTTTTCGGAAACAGTAATAGCACTAGCCGTTGAGGAATACTTTTGGTTTGTAAACGAATAAAGTTTTTTTCCTGTGAAATCAAGCCTATCCTCTACATAAGTATTACCTCCCAAATGTCTGACACTATAGTTTTTTATAGGTCTTCCGTTCAAATCATAAAATATTGAATTGGTTTCGCCCAAAACTTCTGCTGTTTTTGTAAATACTCTTGTCCAACTGCCTGTTACCAAACGTGTATTTGTATATAAAACCTGTTGTCCTTGTATTGTCGAAGGTTTAGCGAGTGCTTTAGGAAATCCATGGTTTTCATAATAAGTAGCGGTAAGTATTTTAAAACCTGATGATGGAGGCTTACTGTCGTTTACCGAAATACCTTCAATAGTACCTGATTTCTGGCTTGGTTCTAATATGGGGGTTTCCTGATTGTATTCTTGCTGTAAAACAGCTCTTCCGGCACTGTCAGATGCTTTATTATCCCATCCTGTATATATTGGTCTGCCAAGCGCATCATATTTGGTTATCAACCACCCAATTGAGGCATCATCTTGAAATGGAGAATTTGCTGGTCCGGTGGCAACGGCACGGTTAAGTCTGTCGTATATGATAAATTCCCATTGCTTGCCCGGTAATTTTTTCTCGACCAAACGATTGCGGTGATCGTATTTATACTGATAACATAAACTATTCAGAATTTCATCAGTAATAGCTCCATCTGCTTTTGGCGGGATTACATAGGTTAAATTACCATATTCGTCGTAAACATAATAGGTATCATGTTCGGTACCTGATTCGTAAGTTCTTTTTAAGACTACCTGACCTTCTTTATTTTTGAATTCTACAGTGCTTCCATTTTTTTCAGTTGGGGTAGAAGAGGAATTTTCATCGTAAGTAATCGTCTTATATAACTCGTTTTTTTCATAATGCCCGTTATCCCAAAAAGAGATATCATACAATCCTGATGTTGCATCCCAGGAAGTAATTACTTCAAACAATCGCACTTCATCGCTTGTATTGGTCTGATATTCTATTTTTATTTCGTGACCTTCATCCATTGCCCAGTCATTGCCTGGAGCCGCTTGTTTTAAAATCCGGTTCAGCGGGGAATTTTCGAACTTTTTTTGTGAATAAGGATTTGAGGTGTTGCCATATTTTTCATCTCTATACAAAGATCTAACATTATATATTGCGCTTTCAGTGTCTATTCTCGGGTATTGATTGTTAGGGTTAGGTAGCGAAAAAGGCAAATATTCTTTTTCCTGCCTGCCAAATCCATCATATTCTATTGGAGTTATTATATCTTCGCCATTGCCTCCCTGTCCTATAGCAATATTTTGTACAGGTCGCCCTAAACCATCAAAGTAAATGACAGTCTGGATCATTTCTTCTTTTTTTAAGGTTTTAAAATACTCAACTGAAACCTCTTTTTTGGGCTTAGCGATGTAGATAAAATTATCATCACTAAAATATTGAGCTTTAATACTCATTGCCGGAAATGCTAAGAAAATTAGCATGTATATATATTTTTTCATACCATATTTTTAAATTAAAAACAGCCTTGTAATTTAAGGAGAGCATCCTCCATTTAAATTAGCATATTCTTGTCCGTTTGCATCTACATCTTGTTGGGCAAGATTATCTGCTGCCTCTTGCGAAGTTGCCGATGTATAAGTTCCTGCAACAACAACATAAGACACAACTTCGGGTGTTTTAAAGCCCGAACAATCATTTTTGGTAAAAAGCCCCGATTTTGCAACATTTTTAAAACCACAACTGCCATTAGTATTAGCAAGTGCCTGCCCTTCGGCTAGAGCCTGATTGTCGGCATCTGCCTGCGAAATTCCCGAAGTATATTTTCCTGCTTCAATTGTATAATGTATCTCTTCAGATGGTTTGCCGCTGCTTCCACAATCATTTTTGACAAAAAATCTATCTACAGCAATGTTGTTATAAGTGCAATTACTATGAGCATTAGCATAGGATTGTCCATTACTATTTAAATCATTTAGAGCCATAGCGTCTGCATCAGCTTGGGAAATATTTGAAATGTGTTTCCCCTCTTCAATTCTATAAGTGATGGATTCTGTCAATGCACTCTCTTCACAATCATTCTTAGTAAAAAGCCTGCTTATCGCTTTGTTCTTAAATGTGCAAACTCCATTGGTATTGGCATAAATTTGACCATTCTTATCGATATCACTTTGAGCTTTACTGTCAGAATCATCCTGTGAAATATAAGAAATATACTTGCGGGCAGGAACTGTATATAGTGTTCCGGAACTTATAGCACCTGAAGGACAATTATTTTTATAAAACATGGTACTTTTTTCTGCGTTCATATAAACACAATAAGAACTCCTGTTCGCATTTAGCTGTCCTTCTTTGTCTAAATAAGCTAAAGCTTTAGCATCTGCATCCGCCTGAGAAATAAGCGAGGTATATATTCCTGCTGAAACAGAAAACCATACTGGCCCCACTTGCCCTAAAGGGCAATTGTATTTATCATAAGTTTTACTCATTGCAATATTACTATAGACAGGTGCCACATCTAATGAACAATCCATGATTTGCCCTTTATAATTATAACAATAAGACTCTAAAACATTCATTTGCCAATCTTTAACAAACTTTAAACGATTGAAATTATCATAGTCATAATAGGTTGCAACATTTGTTGGATCTATAATACAGCTTACTCCCACAAGAGGTTTATACATGTATTTGGTGATCATGGTATTACTTAACCCTATATTAAAATTATAAAAGAACTTGCTCATTGCAGCACCTATACTTGATTCGCTTCCTTTATCAGAAGATGCCGTTTGCACTTCATTAATTAAAGTTTTTGGAATAGTTTTATAAGCCAGGTTTTCGATCTTAACAACAGGTAGAGTTTTATCATAACCCCAAACTATAGATACCGGGGTTGCTCCTTCTTGTGTATATTGCAAAATATTCCCTTTGTCATCATACAGATCATAAGAGATTTTTTTATCGACTGCAGCGTTTAAAGTTGCGGTTCCTTTATTTTCAAGGATATAAGCAGGTAATAATAAATTGCTTGTAGCAACACTTTTATCGTAGACTGTTTTTTGCTCTGATAATTTATTTCCTCCTCTAAAAGCTTGAATGTTTAAAGGCGCCCCAATTCTATTTGCTGCTATTAACTCTTTTGCAAAAGGTTCATTTGACATCTCAGCATCTTGCGGGTAGAAGTATTTGGTTTCGAGAGTTTCTTGGGTAGAGGATTTTGAGCTTTGAGAAGTTAATAAAAGGTGATTTTGACTATTATAATTATAACTTTTCGTTGTAATTAAATTTCCTGTACTTGAATAAGTTGTTGTTTTTTCGCTTGATAACAAATTAATATTTGTACTAATCTCGTATGCTTCCTTTAAGTGTGTCTCATCAAATCGACTACCTATAATTCCTTCTGTAAGATTATAAGCAAATTGACCAATTTTAAAAGCAAACATATTTTTAAAAAAACCAATCTGTTTATTGCTTAATTGAGTATTGTATTCAAACTCTTTTGTTTCTACTGGAATTAATGTTCCTGCATTATTTTTTTTATAATAAGAAATCTCTTTTATTTTTCCTCTATACAATTCCATGCTGATTGCTGGAGGATATGGAAATCTTGCACTAACGACATCCATCATATTTGTATATTTATAAATAGTTACACCTGTTTTCATCGGGTCATTCGATTCTTCTATAACAGTTTCATATCCTATATTAGATCCTGAGAAAGTAACTTGCTGAGTATTGTTATACGATTTTAATCTAGTGTAATATCCGTTACAAAATCCTCCAACACAATCAGATCTAACAATAACATTGTCCTCAAAAACAAACCGGGGCTCACTAAACACTTTACCTGAGCTCCATTCAGAAAAATAATCTTGTTTGTATTTGTACGTTTTTATTATAGGTACAGCCAATGCGTCAGCGTAACTTCTAATTTCTTTAATTCTTAAGCCTCCAATATATTTATTAATATTTATCCCATTCTTATTTGGATTTAATTTATTCCAAGTAACAGAAACGAAAAAGTCATTTATTTCTAAGTCCTGACCTGCGTTATATATATAAGCATTTAAAATATAGTCTCCATTTTGTAGATGAGAATTAAAATTTCTTGATATATAAAAAGTATATGCTGGAGAGGTAGAAGTTGGCAACCTTGTCAAACTAAAATTAATATTAGCATTAGCGATTCCATTTTTTAAACCACATCCATTACATCCCATAGTAAAGTTTGCATATGCTCCTCCCAAAGGATTATTCCCGTTTAAAAAAATATCTGGCGGATTATCTATAGTAAAAGCTACTTCGTAATTTTCTTCAATTCCTATTACCTTACTTCCATCTATAGAAGCTACATCATCCAAATATACTTCAGGTAATTTAGTAGAATACGTATCATTATTTTCAAAATCAAATTCTGTAAATCCTCCAGTAGGGTATATTATTTTTTTTAATATACCAAATTGAGATTGAGCAGGATTAACAAATCTATCTGCTCCTTTAATTTGCAGTGGGTTATTCTTTAAAAATGTCGTAGGAATTAAATCTAAATTACCATCAGCTCCATTATAATATCCCCAATAATCTTGAGCAGGACTATATCGACATGGTGCCATATACGATTCGTTATATAAAAAAGAATGTTCAATTGAATTAGTTAAAGTTGTATTTTTAAACTTCTCCAATAACATCCATTCATTAGTATATTTCTCATTTCTATAACAGCTTCTTCCTGTCATATACTTATATTCAAACTCGTAGTTGAATATTTCATTTTTTTTAAAATCTTTTAATTTTATATTTTTCAAACTATATCCCCCCTGAAGATCTAGTCTTTCTATAGTATTCCTAGTGAACTCAAGTGTCCCCCCATTAAAAGATATTTTTTTTAAAAGATTAGCATAAATCGTAGTAATAGTCGTTACTGGTCCCTTAGTCAAATCATCAGTTTCTGAAGGTATTCCTCCTGTAAAAATGAATTTAGTTTTAGGTGTTGGCGTTTTAAATGTTTGTACTTCTAAGTCATATTCAAAAACGATTTCTTCATTTTTACTAGGTGAAACAATTTTTGTAACATACCAGGCCACAGTAGTCTCTCCTCCATTCACATATGTGTTTTCTCTTTCAAAAAAAGTATATTCATATCCTTCTTCTGTAATTAGTTTGAAAAAACCATTTTCATAGATAATTTTTATTTGAGATTCTTCTAAAGTTACAAATTGATTATGCTCCTGATCGTAGATAAATTTGCCATTTTTGCCAAGTATATTAAAATAAAAAATATCTGGTTCAGAATCTGCAGTACCATCTGCAAGTGCGTCTAGATATAACAATTTATTAATATTGTTTTTATCCATCATATATAACTCTTGTGTTGAATACCCTTCATACTTACTCATAAAGCCTCCTGTACCCTCATCGGCTATACCATTAATCGATCTCGAAATTATAGGTATAGTTCCTAAAGACCATCCCAAACCAACCCAGGAAGCAATATCATCTACTTTATTACCTCCTGTATGGTAACTTAATTCCAACGGAAAATTAAATTCATTGGTCTTAATGTTGTATATAGGGATTGATATATTTGCCGTTCCTGTAAAATTGTTCACAGGAACTTCTCCATACCTTACAAAAGCTGCTGTATTTGGAGCTAAGGGGATAATATTGTTTATTTCAGTTTGCGAAAAAATAGAAGTGCAGACTAAAATTAATATTGTTAAGATGTTATATTTCATCACTCTTTTTTATTTTTTTAATTTTTCCCTCTTCTAATTACTTTCACTCCATCACTTTGCACATTGGTTTTTATGTTTATGACATAAATCCCTTCTGAATAATGGCTTAAATCAATTGGAATAGTTCGGCCTGTAATTGGAAATTGCTGCAAAATTCTACCCGCCATATCTACGACAATAGCAGTTCCTTTCTCGTACTCATATCCTATAATAATATTGGTAAAAGTCACTACCGGATTAGGAATAGCCTCTATTCCTTTGGTTTTAACTTTATCCGGTTTTAAATTATCTTTTAGTTTTACCACCCAAAAATCATTACCGCCAATACTGGATTTTTTATTTTTTGAAGTGCTGGACTTAGAGGTTCCTGCCATTAAATAGCCTCCATCTCTATTTTCAAAAAGTTTTTGCAGCACATCCTCTCCATTACTTGCTACAGTTTTTCTCCAGATTTCCTCGCCTTTATCATCTATTTTTAAAGCGATATATCCTCCTTTATTTTTATTGACAGCTCCAGTTGCTTTGCTCATTAGTCCTTCTCTGGTTTGTGTTGCTTCGCTTTGGCTATATCCGCCAATTAGATAACTATTGTCCTTGTTTTCTAACAACGAAGTCAAAACATCTGTTGGACCAAAATCAAAAGTCTTACTCCATGCAACATTTCCTTTTTTATCTAGTTTTAAAACCCAATAATCTGTCCCTCTTCCTACCATGCCTCCTAATGAAGTAAGTGCATTGGTACTATTAGAATTTCCTCCTACTATATAGCCTTCATCTTCTGTTTGATGAATTACATAAAGTTGATTGTCTCCATTACCTCCGTATGTTTTTTGCCACTGGATTTTACCTTCCTCATCAATTTTAATAATCCAGTAATCTCCAATTCCATTATTAGGTTCAGTTTTATCTCCGGATTGTGGTGAATTGGAATAGCCTCCCAGAATGTAACCTCCATCACTGGTTTGTTCCATACTCCTTAATACATCAGCATATGTTCCGCCGTATGTTTTTTGCCATTCCAGAACTCCTGATTTATCCAGTTTTACGATCCAATAATCCATATTACCACGACTTTTCTCTGATTTTGTATACAAATCTGGTAAAGAAGAAAAAGATTGATCTTCCAGTAAACTACTAGCTTTTAATGGTGGACTGGAAGACGAAGAACCACCCAACATATATCCGCCGTCTCTGGTCTGAAAGGCACATAACAATTCATCCTGACCAGTACCTCCAATTGTTCTTTGCCATTGTTCTTCGCCTCGGGCATTAAGTTTGATTACCCAAAAGTCAGTACCTCCTTTGCAAGAATCTTTTTTCTGAAAATCATTGGGTGAATTAGATGTTCCGGCTAGAATAAAACCGCCATCTCTCGTGGTTTTTATACTTTGAAGTAAATCGAAGCCACTACCGCCAATACTTTTTTGCCAGTCGAGATCTCCTGTTTCATTCATTTTCCATATCCAGTAATCGAGATCACCATTATTGCTATCGGTCTTATTACCTGTTTTATCAGATAGAGAACTTCCAGCCAATATGAATCCATAGTCAGAAGTAGGTTGCGCATCAAACATATAATCTGCATGTATGCCCCCATAGGTCTTTTCCCAAAGAATATCTTGAGAATGAATAAATATTGAATAGAATAATAAGAGTAGTAAGTATTTTTTTTTCATATTGCTTTAATTTATTTGTAAGTAAAAACTTAAAAAATTAGCAATAATAGGAATAGTTTTGAGTAAAAACAATACCCACTTTTAGTGATTTTTCAAAAAAAGTCATTTTTATTATCATTCAAAAAAACGAACTTTTCTTTATATGTCACAATAAATTTTTCAGTAAAATTAAGCGGCAATCTTCTATTAAAACCACAAAAAAAAGCACTCCAATTGGAGTGCTTTTTCTGAAATTGAATATATAATTTAAGATTAGAAGTTTTTAGAAACTCCAATATTAAATGTTTGTCCAAAGTTGAAGTAGAATTTACTAACATCTGGTCCGTTATTATCATAACTCAATGTTTCATATCCTAAACCACCAATACTGAAGTTAAGACCAAAACCTTTTTTCATGTTAATGAAAAGAGCTGGAGTTACACCTACATACATACCATCTGCTTTAGATTTTGAATAAGCATTTGCAGGACCATATACTTTAGATTTTTCATTTTGAAAACCAGCACCCATATCAGCAAAAATAGAGAAAGTTTGGCTCAAAGGCACTGAATAACGAACAAATGCTCCTATTTTGAAATTATTATTTTTAATTTCTGTAGTTGCAGTTTCGTTTTTAGCAGAAGCTACTGTAAATTCACCTCCAACAGTCCAGTTGTCATTAAATTGGTAACCAACTTTAGGAGAAAAGCTAAATGAATTTTTTGTTGTTTCACCAAATTGAAATTCTGATTTTTCAGAAGTGAATCCGATGTTTCCGCCAACTAAGATTGTTCCTTTTTGTGCATTTGCAAAGCTAAACATAGCTAAAGCCAGAATAAGTAAAATTTTTTTCATTGTAAATATTTTTTTTAATTATTACTGCTTTAGCAATAACGATGCCGTTGCTGTTGGCCTTTAAGTTTTTTTTATGATTTCTTTAAAAGACAAAATCGTAGCAATCGATCGTATTTCTGTTTACTTTTGTAGCAAATAAAAAGTCATGTCGATAGAAGTAAACAACATATCAAAAAGTTACGGAACTCAAAAAGCATTAAATTCAATTTC
>Ga0247803_1001075_pt1 | contig 14403 bp, 8 predicted proteins | sample UWRJL014104B1_FD_180928 | JGI IMG/M metagenome (GOLD analysis project Ga0247803, IMG submission 180928) | Plant litter microbial communities from Arlington Agricultural Research Station in Wisconsin, United States - UWRJ-L014-104B-1 | ecosystem: Environmental > Terrestrial > Plant litter >...
TGCGATTGGCTGCGCGAGCGAATCGAGATCCCGAGCCCATACAAATACTCTGTCGATGAGAAGCGCCGCATCTTGGACCGCCTCATCTGGGGCACCAGCTTCGAATCGTTCTTGGCCACCAAGTACCCCAACGACAAGCGTTTCGGTCTCGAGGGTGGAGAGAGCTTGATCCCGGGCATGAAGGCTCTGATCGACCGCAGCGTCGACTACGGTGTCAAAGACATTGTCATTGGCATGCCGCATCGTGGACGTCTCAACGTGCTCAGCAACGTTGTCCGCAAACCGAACGAGTCCATTTTCAGCGAATTTGCCGGTACTGCTGAGCCGGGTGATGAGGGTTCTGGTGATGTCAAGTACCATCTAGGCATGAACTTTGAGCGACCCACCCCCTCGGGCAAGCGAGTGCAGCTATCGCTTGTTGCCAACCCCTCGCATTTGGAGGCCGAAGACCCTGTTGTGCTGGGCAAGACGCGCGCGATTCTGCACTACAACAACGACGAGAAGGAGGCCCGCACCGCCATGGGTGTGCTCCTGCACGGTGACGCTGCCTTCGCCGGTCAGGGCATTGTGTACGAGACCATGGGCTTCCACCAGCTGCCCAGCTACCACACCGGTGGCACCATCCATCTCGTCGTCAACAACCAGATTGGTTTCACGACCGACCCTCGGTTTTCTCGATCAACCCCGTACTGCTCCGACATTGCCAAGGCCATTGATGCGCCAGTATTTCACGTCAACGGTGACGATGTTGAAGCCTTCAACTTCGTCTGCCAGCTTGCGGCTGACTTCCGCGCCGAGTTCAAAAAGGACGTGGTTATTGACATGGTTTGCTACCGAAAGCAAGGCCACAACGAGACTGACCAGCCCTTCTTCACGCAGCCACTCATGTACAAGAGGATTGCGGAGCACGAGCCTGCGCTGGACATCTACACCAGGAAGCTTCTCGAGGAGAAGACATTTACCAAGGAGGATGTCGACGAGCACAAGGCTTGGGTGTGGGGTATGCTGGAGGAGAGTTTCAACCGCAGCAAAGACTACCAGCCGTCAGCAAAGGAGTGGCTGACGTCTGCCTGGAACGGCTTCAAGTCGCCCAAGGAGCTTGCAACCGAGGTGCTGCCGCATTTGCCGACCGCTCTCGAGCACGATACTCTCAAGCACGTTGCTGAGATTATCGGCAACCCACCCGAGGATTTCACGGCTCACCGCAATTTGAAGCGAATTCTCGCTGGGCGCACCAAGACTGTAGTGGAAGGCAAGAACATTGACATGGCAACTGCGGAAGCGCTGGCTTTTGGTACTCTCTGCATGGAGGGCCACCACGTCCGTGTCTCTGGCCAGGATGTCGAGCGTGGTACCTTTTCGCAGCGTCACGCGGTGCTACACGATCAGGAAACAGAAAAGACGTACACACCACTGCAAAATGTCAGCGATGACCAGGCGACTTTCACCATTGCTAACTCGTCACTGAGCGAATTCGGAGTGTAAGTCGTGAGAATCTGTGCGATGATGATTCATGCTAACGACGTTAGTCTCGGATTTGAATACGGGTACTCGCTCTCGTCGCCAAACGCACTTGTCATGTGGGAAGCGCAGTTCGGTGACTTTGCTAACAATGCTCAATGTATTATCGATCAGTTCGTGGCCTCGGGTGAGGTCAAGTGGCTGCAGCGATCGGGTCTCGTTATGAGCTTGCCTCACGGTTACGATGGACAGGGTCCTGAGCATTCGTCTGGTCGCATGGAGCGGTACCTGCAGCTTTGCAACGAAGACCCGCGTGTGTTCCCGGAACCTGACAGGCTCGACCGCCAGCACCAAGACTGTAACATGCAAGTCGCCTACCTGACCAAGCCATCCAACATGTTCCACATCCTGAGGAGACAGATGAACCGACAATTCCGCAAGCCGCTCATCCTCTTCTTCTCTAAGTCGCTGCTGCGTCATCCTCTGGCCCGCTCCAACATCGAGGAGTTCACTGGTGATTCTCACTTCGAATGGATCATCTCGGACCCTGCCCACGAGTCTGGTGACATCAGTTCCCACGAAGAGATCAAGCGTGTCGTCCTTTGCTCGGGTCAGGTATATGCCGCCCTTGTCAAGGAACGCGAGACCCGCGGAATCAAGGATGTTGCCATCACCCGTATCGAGCAGCTGAACCCCTTCCCCTGGGAACAGCTCAAGGAGAACCTCGACTCGTACCCGAACGCACAGAACATTGTCTACTGCCAGGAGGAGCCGCTCAACGCGGGTGCATGGAGCTTTACGCAACCTAGAATCGAGACGTTGCTCAACAAGACGGAGCACCACAACAGGAGGCACGTTCTGTACGCGGGACGGAATCCCAGCGCGTCCGTCGCCACCGGCCTGAAGGCATCGCATAAGCTGGAGGAGAAGAACCTGCTCGAAGCAGCGTTTACCGTCACGCAAGACAAACTGAAGGGCGAGTAAACTGGCATGATGTAGCGTGGATGGAGGCAGGGCAGCTTGAGCTTGTGATGACGTACCATTTCTCTCCTTATTCATGTTTGCATTGCACTATTCCCTGTAGCAACTTGGTGGACGCGCATTGGACGATTGATTAGGTCCACCTCTGACGGGTTGGATCGCAGCACACGAGGGCATTTTTAGCCTTTTGTATTTTTGCATGATTCGGAGTGTATGTATATGGTCTGGGGTGTAGTATAAAAGTCGCATTGGGTTATCGTGATTCTTCGCCTGTGACAAGTGCCCGCCAGCTGTCGAGTGCTCGGTCGGAGGTGTGCCGAGTTCATGTGTACGCCTGATGCAAGACGTCAATGCCGCACGCTTGGCAGAAGGCATTCGGTGCATCTCTGCAGTTGACTCGGCATCGAAAGCTCTTCTCGATGTTGTTTGCATTCCCTAGCGCAAGGGGCAAGCCGGCATGTGCAGCATTAAATCCGCGGGCGGGCCGGAAGATGTCGGAAAAGGTCCCACCCCAGGAAAACGCGCCCCGCACACACCCCTCCATCGTCATCTCTTCGCGAGTACCACAAAACATGCCGACCATGCGCTCTGCACACACACGCTGGGGGCAGCACTTCAATAGGATCGACATGGGATGTAACGACATCTCTTCTCCCACATGCTGCAAGCTGGAAGCGATGGCAGCCGCTCGTGACCTCCAATGCCCGTGCCGAGGGCCTTTGTATCCAACCGCTGACCTCTGCAAACAAATACCGACAGCTGCCTCCGCGCGCCCGATTCTAGCCTTTTGGACCGAGCTTGCTAGGTCCGAAGCACCCGCTACTTTGCTTTGATCTTGTGCTAAACTTCACCTCACTCTACTTTTCGTTCTTTCTCAATTGTTTGTTGATACCGCTCTGAGCCTACACACAACTGCAGCTTCACCGTACAAACCGCACCATGGCTAACAACGGCAATGGCAATGGCGACGCACCGGGGGCTACGCCGAAGATCAACACTGATATTGTCACTTTGACGCGGTTTCTCACTGAGGAGCAGGCGAAGCACAAGGAGGCTACGGGAGACTTCACGTATGTGTCGCCGGATGGAATGACCACGCGGACGAGCTAACTCATTGCTGCACAGACTGCTCTGCCATGCCTTGCAATTCGCGTTCAAGAGCATCTCGCATTACATCCGACGAGCGACTCTGATCAACGTACGTTCAGCACCCCGTTTCCCTCACAGCAACAGCAAACAGCATCTCACAATTTCCAGCTCACCGGCCTCGCCGGCGCCTCCAACGCGACGGGCGACGACCAAAAGAAACTCGACGTCATCGGTAACGACCTCTTCATCTCCGCCATGCGCTCCTGCGGCCGTGTCCGCGTCCTCGTCTCCGAAGAAGAGGAGGAATGCATCATCTTCGACGAGTGGCCTAACGCCCGCTACGCCGTAGCCTGCGACCCCATCGACGGCTCGTCCAACCTCGACGCTGGTGTCTCCGTCGGCACCATCTTCTCTATATTCAAGCTTGCCGAAGGCGCGAGGGGCACAAAAGAAGACATCTGCCTACCCGGCACCGAAATGGTGGCTTCGGGCTTCACCATGTACGGCGCATCCGCGCAGCTGGTCATCACGATGAAGGGCGGCGGCGTGAACGGATTCACGCTCGATAACAACTTTGGAGAGTTCATCCTGACGCACCCGAATATGCGTATTCCGAAGAAGAGGGCAATTTACAGCGTCAACGAGGGAAATTCAATGTACTGGGAAGAACCGGTCAGGGACTACGTCAACAGCCTAAAGTTCCCCAGTGAAGAGGGCGGGAAACCGTATAGCGCACGGTACATTGGGTCTATGGTGGCGGATGCGTATCGCACGCTGTTGTACGGGGGCATCTTTGCGTATCCGGCGGATAAGAAGAGTCCAAAGGGAAAGTTGAGGATCTTGTATGAGTGTGCGCCGATGGCTATGGTGTTTGAGAACGGTAAGTCTCCACAGCTACACATTTGTTGATCGTGTGCTAATGAGACCATAGCGGGCGGTCTTGCCGTCGACAGCAACATGGCCCGCATGCTGGAGGTTGTGCCCGAGCATATTCATGATCGGAGTGGTATCTTCATGGGTAGTGAGCAGGAAGTGCAGAAAGTAATCGGTTTCCACAAGAAGGGGTCAAAGTAGGGCGCTGCTCATTGTCGCGATACGGTCAAGGCAGGAAGAATGCTCTATGAATAGAGATTGATATCCAGGTGGCAGGGGTGTGGTTTGCGGGGAGATAGCTGGGTCGTCGGTCGAATGTTGAAATGGCGTATATTGCGGCGCGGTGGACTTTCTCCGATATTGTACGTGTGCCAAATATGAAACGGATGCGAAGATTGCCGGAGCACAGCCAAATGAGAGCGTATGAAAGATGCTGGAAGTGGACGTTTGATTTTGAATGTTCCACATATTGATGATTAATGCGATGGTATTCTTAGGATTGCTGGTGGAATGCGAGACAGGCTGGCAAAGACCGAGCGGGGCGTGCACGCGTGAAAGCGAAAGAGTTGAGATGTACCATGGCTATGCGGCGCATAGATAATGTAGGTCATATTAACGGCCTGCACCGAGCGCGTTCGGAACCCAGGTTCTCGAACCCTGACTTGGATGCTGTACAGGCCTTGTACCGAGACGAGGCGCGCGACCCATATCCAGGTAGCAACGCGCTGAAGGATTCTGACCGGTCGATGCAGCCGTCTCACCGTTACACAGATCTATCTGGGAATGAGCCGCACCACCAACGTGCGAGATGCTTCGGCTTCGTATATGAGGCGTGGCAGTTTGCCTCACTGTGCCTGTAGAGTTTTGCTTTTTTACGCCGTAGTGCTTGTTGGTTAGAAATGGTCTAGATGGGGGCATCTTAAGCTAGCCTGCCGTTCTATATTTGTGGTGTGAGCCTCGAGGAATGCAGCAGTGCCGCTTGCGCGAGACAGGATCGCGAATGCGATGATTCCGCGACACGATTCCACCCATCACAACAGCCGCCCTCGCGCTTCGATGGTTTACGGTGTGCAGTGTCTTAGTCGCCTGTGTTGGAGGCGTCTTTTCGCGAGCACGCACTTGCGATTCTAAGCGTTAGTCACATTTTGTTTATTCGTGTGGTTCCAGACGCTGAGTTGTGGCGGTCTCCTATTAATACTCAAGCGGGTGGGAGGGACGGTGTGGACGATCACCTCGACCGTCGTCTGAGCCGAAGCCAGCTGAGTCCGTCAGTGTCCAGAGTCTACCAGCCCCGGATATAACTCGCATGTCACGCGGAGGGTTGGTCAAATAAATTGCCATCGGACGACAGTCGGCATATAATAAATTGCGAAGTACGGTCGGACCGTCCAAAAGGCCCAGGCGGACGGATCGAGCGAACTGGTCTGATAGATGGCCCCCCCAGTGTATTCTTAGCCGCCAGACACACAGATCATGTCCCAGGATGCTGCAGCGGGTGCCTGCTAGTCACACCCTCCTCTGGCGGCTCATTCGCCGTCGACGTCTCCACTTGCCACCCTTCGAGCTAGCCGGCCGTCGAGCATCCCAGGACCCCGGCCGCCAACGTCGAGGACGCTCTGGGCGAGCAGCGAATGGCGACCTCAGACCACGCAACCGTCTCCAGACGCCCATCGTTCTCCTCATTCCCTTGCCGTAGAAAGCGCGCAATGCACCGACAAGTGTGCCGTACGCCCCGGCCCCAGCCCTTCCTCCTGTGGGTTTCTGCGTCGCCGCAACGTGACTGAGCGCCGCCGTCTCCGCCCGTTTGCCCCATTGGAGTCGTGACCGAAGTCGCAACGTGCTGCTAGAGCCGCTGGAGGCTTTCGGCTCAGAGCCTATCGCGACGGCCGCAGTGCACAAAACCCCATAGAACAGACCGTCCACCATGTCGTCTGATCTCTACGACTACAGTTCCAGTCCCCGGTCTCCCCTCCTCCCTCCTCCCCCGCCATCGCCGCACCCGAGCTCCCAGCCGCCGCCGTCACACTTCCCGCTACCGTTACACGCCCACGCGCGCCCCCAGCAGCAGCAGACGCAGACGCAGACACAGACGCCAACGCAGACGTCTCCCCTTCGCCGCATCGCTGTGCAACCGCCCATCATAACAACCGCCCTCGCGCCTCCGCACCTCGGCGCGTCGTCGTCGTCCTTCTCGCACTTGCATGGCCATACCCCCGCGAGCGCGACTTCGTTAGGCGTGCCCTTTTCGCCATACGCGCCTTCGCCCAGTCCCTCGTCCTATGCGCCCTCGCCAGTGTCGGCGGCGCCCGGTATGGCTATGAGGAACATCACCAGTGTACCATATAATCCTCAGCAATGGGGGAGGAATGTGGCCAGTGGTGGACAGTATGTTCCTCATGGTGCTGCGCAGACGCCGGTCGGAACGCGGTCGGAGGTCACTGGCATGGAAGGTAAGTCTGCCTTTGCTCAATTGGGCGTTTCGTCCCAAATCAATGGAGATGTCGCCCCATACGTTTTGAAGTATTCCGGTCCACTAACACCTGCTAGCGTCGATGCCATCCCCACCGCCGCCGTATTCTCCAGGCCAGACCACAAACATATCACAAAGCCTCAATTCGTCCCCACACCTCTCTGGCAATGGCTTCCCTACCAATCCTCCACCACCGCCGCCTCCCCCTCCACCATCGGACTATACACCCTCGCCCCGCCCTGTGTCGGGCTTCCTTAGTCGCCCTGGGTCTATGATCATCCCCTCAAGTGCGACCAGTGTGACCTCGAACCCTCAATTCCCTCCGCCTCCGCCGACTAATAAGCGTTCTGGTTCACGGGACAAGTTGGCCTCCAAGTTCAGTCTATCGTCGTTCCGGAACCGGAATTCCGAGAGTTCTCCTGGTCCAAGCAACATCGAGGCGTTGCGGTTGAATACGAGCGAGGCGATCCAGCGTGCTCCTTCGTCTCCTGGCTTTGTAGGGTCGCGAGCATCACAACAGTATGTAATGGGTCTGCTGTAATGAACATCTTCTAATATCTGTGTAGCTTCTTACCAACCGCACACGCGGAACGCCGCTGGAGTCCAGAGAATTACTCACCAGTTCGAGCGCCGACTTCTCGCCGAGCTGCTTCCACTGGCGTCCTTGCTACGGAATCCCGTACCCCAGTAGAAGATTCGCCTACACCTGCGCAGGGTGGTTGGGTGCCACCTCCCCCGCCTGGCCCTCCTCCCAACGGCTCGAGGTCCCAAAGTTTGGGCCGCGGGCTAGATTCATCTGCCAGCCGGCAGTCTGTTCATCTCCCCGCTCCTCCTACACGAAGACCTGGACAGAGTGTCCTAGGCCCCATCCCCCCAACGCCCGTGGGCTGGCAGGATGAACCAGTCCCGCTAGCGCGGTCTCCCGCTGCCCGAGGTCTACAGATTGACACGAGTCCTCAGGCTATCCACACTCCAGAAAACCATGCACAGTTCGCCGACAGGGAAGATGTGTCCATCTCATCTGAACCTACAGAGTCTACTTCCCGCACGAATAGTACTCTTTACCGTGACCCACCCCGTGATCAGAGCACACGCGGCATCCGTGAGCGTCGAAGCGAAAGCCGTGCCGCTCGCGAACGCGTAGAGCCCAACAACAATCCTTGGGCGCAGGACATGGAGGGTGCTGTGGCACAACCCACTGATTTGGTGTTGGGAAGCCCTGATGGTGGTCTGAACCGTCGTGGCGCGGTCAACAAGGGTACTCCGCGAAGTGCTGGTACTATGCGCTCCCCACGCAGCTCTACTCTCATTGACGAGCCTGGGTCTTCAAATTCCACCCCGCGCATGGATACTTACCGGAAAGGGGCGGCCGATCCCGCCCCTACCCCGCCGTTTTCACCAGGTACGGATTCTTTCGGTCCTCTTCGTCAAAAAGTTTTTACGTCTATACCTTCCAAGGCTCTCCCTACTCCACCTCTACGCACCTATGGCAACGACCATGCGTTGGACCTGACTGACAGCTCATCGCCTGCAGATCGACCAAGATCACAGGCATCGCACCAGTCGGATATCGGAGCGGAGGGAATGTCGTCTAGCATATCTCGGCCTGCTGCTAGCGACCCATTCGCCGAAGCAGCTATCGAAAGGCACCGCCGATTCATTGTCAATGAACTGGCCGCCGGAAGTGACCAAGATCGCCTAGAGCTCTTCGCCGAATTCATTGTCAACGAATCTAGACTTCGAAGAGACCGCTACTCTGCAGCTTTCGACGCCATGGCGGGCGATGTTGTAGATTTAACGCGGGACCTTTGGCGATCGAATAGCACCACCGGACGACGATCAGCGACTCCAAGCGCGAAGAGTGGTTCCATCGTCCCTAGCGGTACAAGATCTCAAGGGTCAACGGCTGGTGAGTCACCAGACACAAGACTGTCTATATCGATCCCTACCACAGCTGCGAGCCCGGCTTCTTCGGTGCAAAACTTTACCCCCCAAACGGAGCCTGCGTCTCCTACAAGTGCGTCAAGTCAACGTGCTCGCGAGACGTCGTGGAACTATCGGCCGGTCTTGTCGCCCATTCCCAGCATGGCGATGAGCACAGTAGCTGATGAGGAAGACTCGCGTGGACGTTCAGCGAGTCGATGGTGGGAGGCTAGTAACGACGGCACATCTTCCGGTATTGGCAGCAGGAGACTGGAAAGGAGCAAGAGGGAGTCGAAGTACATGGGTCTACCCAAAGAAGCCCGGGAGAGCCTGCAATGGACTGGAGAGAACACGCCCTCGCCCGGACATCGCGCAGAATCTAGCAGCCGGCAGGCATATGGCCCAGATGAGTACCCACCAGAGAAGGTTGGCCTGCATGAAGAGACACCGAAGAAACGCATGCATGACTTGTATCCGGTTTCTGCGCCAGCGACACCGGACCCGCGCAAGCTGGATGTGTCTAGGCTGGTGACGCTACCCCCGTCTTATCCAAGACACCACCCGGCGGTCAACAACAATCATCCCGATCTTGCCTCTATCCGTACCAACCTCCGCAATATAGCTAACTTGGAGGAGGTCAAGGTGACCAAGGAAAGCTTCCACACGAACATTACGGCTAGAAAAGAGCAGGAAAGCACTGCGTTGGTCAATCGGAGAGCGGAGCTTCGTTGGAACGTCCAAGAGAATGTGAAGAACGGCGTCATGAGCTACTCCGAAGCCGCCAAAGCAGATGCAGATTTCGAAGCTCGCGAACACAAACGCGCCCAAGACCTCGTGCAGAATATATTTGACCGTTTCCAGGCAGAGGTTGCCAACCCGCTTCACGCCATGTTCTGCGAGCGGATCAACAAAGTTACGGCGTCTATTGAACATCTCAAAGGTCGCTTATCCAGCGACGCGCAGGAGCTCAATCCAAATCAGACCCAAGAAGAAGGCGACGAGCAGCCCGAGTTGCTCGAAATGCTGACCCTGCTCAAGTGGCTCTTCGAGGCTCGCGAACAGCTGCACAAGGAGTTGTTCGACCTGGAAGACGAGCGCAACGATCTATACAAGGACATCATTATTCTGCCGTACATTCAGGCGAAAAATGATCAAAAAGTCAAGGAGGCTAGAGCCTTCTTCGGTCGGGATGCTCAAGATCGTAAGGTCACATGGGAGAAGGACATTCAGAAGCGATATGAAGACTTGATGAATGTCATTGAGCAGAACGTCACCCGAGGAGTGGAAGCACAACTGTCAGCATTTTGGGACATCGCCCCCGGCCTCCTCGCCATCGTTCAAAGAGTGCCATCGCAGCTGAAGGGATTCGATGTCTTGATACCACCGCAGGAGTACGAGGAGAATCTGGCCTACCACGACTTCCCGATGCAGTACCTATACAGCCTTCTCGCTCACGCGGGGCGTTCGGCGTACCAATTCATCGAATCGCAAACGAACCTTCTCTGTCTCTTGCACGAGGTCAAGACGGGCGTCATGACGGCTGGCTCACGGCTGCTGGAGACGCAGCGCATCCTGGAAGGCGAAGATCAAGAGAGCGTTGATCGCGAGATGAAAGCCATTCGCGAGGATGAGGAGTGCAGGCTCACAGACGACCTGAAGGAAAAGGTGGGACTTGTCGAGAGCCAATGGGACGAGGCACTCGGCCAGGGTCTCGAGGACTGCAAGATGCGGGTCGAAGATTTCCTCACGCAACAAGGCGGGTGGGACGACGGTCTCAAGGAATGACGGATGTGAGGTGAATGTTGGTGTCTGCATCGCATCTGGGGGTTTCACTTTTGTTTGCATTTTGTTGTGTTCAGCACAGATACCCATTCTTAATCTCTTTTCGAGCGTTGGCGCAATGAGGTGTAGAAGAATGACATGGAGGGCCTTGGTGGCTGGCTGTTGTTGGCAATACGTGTGCTTTGTGCCCTTTGACCTTTTTTCGTGCGGTCCGACAGCAGCAGTGCTTGAGTCAACACCCAACAATGGCAGGGCGCTCATGTGGCATGCGGCTGTCTTGAAAGATAGACTCGCTCCTGCCTCTACTTCACCAGATCTTCGATACCCTCCTTACACTATAACCACCACATACCTAGATCGCGGCAGTCGCAGATGCGCACTTTTTGCAGCACAGTTGATCCTGCCAAACAGCTCATAGCTGTACCTTGACCCGTTTGTCGCCACTTCACCTTCAGTCCCTCATTGCTGCCGCCGCGCACAAGCAGGCAACGTCTTTCATTCACCGCCAGCGATAGCGCTGACCGAATCGGGCTAGCGCGACGCGGGCGTCTGTGCGCACAGAAATCTTCCTCGCACTTTATAAAGGCATTAGCCCTCCTCGCCGTAGAGACCCCAACCGCCTCACCCACAACATCCCACAGCTTCTCCCCGCCCCGGTCTCCCGCAGACCGTATAACTCCAGAAAAGCCACAAAAAAATCCAGAAAACAACAAAAACCCACGTCTTGACGACTCTCGCTCGTCTCGATCGCTCCCCCAGTCGCCCTCCTTCAGTCTCCTGCTCCGCGAGTAGAAGGACCCCAGCGCGCCTGCCTGTTCGTTCTCTTGGACTCCTAGCACCTGTATATTCAGCACTTCATCGTTGTCGCAGCTTGTTAGCCGCAACAGGTAAGCCCAAGTCACCTCACTCACCTCCAAACTTTTTCTGCCACATGCAAGCGAGCGCACCTCCACCCGCCCGCAAAAATTTGCACACGTCCCTGACCGCCGCGCAGTATACGCAACATGTCTGAAGTCGCCAATTCCACCTCTCCCGTGCAGGACGGCGCCCCGGCCGCTGCCAACGGCACCTCCATCAACACCGACGTCGCCCCCGCCCAAGGCGATGTCCAGACACCCGCCTCAGCGACGGCCCACCCCAACTCGGCGTCGCTCTACGTCGGCGAGCTGGACTTCTCCGTCACCGAGGCCATGCTCTTCGAGCTCTTCTCTTCCATCGGCCAGGTCGCCTCGATCCGTGTCTGCCGCGACGCCGTCACCCGCCGCTCGCTCGGTTACGCCTATGTTAACTACAACAGCTCGGAGGACGGCGAGAAGGCCCTCGAGGAGCTCAACTACACCGTCATCAAGGGCAAGCCGTGCCGCATCATGTGGTCCCAGCGCGACCCAGCTCTGCGCAAGACCGGCCAGGGCAACGTCTTCATCAAGAACCTGGACCATGCCATTGACAACAAGGCTCTGCACGACACCTTCGCCGCTTTCGGTAACATCCTAAGCTGCAAAGTTGCGCAGGACGAGATGGGCAACTCCAAGGGCTACGGATTCGTCCACTACGAGACCGCTGAGGCTGCTAACAACGCTATCAAGCATGTTAACGGCATGTTGTTGAACGAGAAGAAGGTCTTCGTCGGCCACCACATCCCCAAGAAGGAGCGCATGAGCAAGTTCGAGGAGATGAAGGCCAACTTCACCAACATCTACGTCAAGAACGTCAGCCTGGACGTGACTGACGATGAGTTCCGCGAGCTGTTCGAGAAGCACGGCGACATCACCTCCGCCTCGCTCGCGCGCGATGAGCAGGGCAAGAGCCGCGGTTTTGGCTTTGTTAACTACATCAAGCATGAGGCCGCCTCTGTCGCCGTCGATGCTCTTAACGACACCGAGTTCCATGGCCAGAAGCTGTACGTCGGCCGTGCTCAGAAGAAGCATGAGCGTGAGGAGGAGCTGCGCAAGCAGTATGAGGCCGCCCGTCTCGAGAAGCAGTCCAAGTACCAGGGTGTCAACTTGTACATCAAGAACCTGGACGACGATGTCGATGACGAGAAGCTCCGCGACATGTTCACGCCCTTTGGCACCATCACCTCTGCCAAGGTCATGCGCGACGCCATGCCCGCGGAGTCCTCCGAGTCTCCTTCAGAGGAGAAGGAGGAGAAGTCTGGAGATGCTGAGGAAGAGAAGAAGGAGAGCGGCGACGATGAGGAGAAGAAGGATGAGGAGAAGACCGAGGACAAAATCGAGGACAAGACCGAGGATAAGACCGAGGAGAAGTCCGAGGACACGACTGAGGACAAGACTGAGGACAAGACCGAGGGCGCCAAGGTCACCATCAAGGGTGAGAAGAAAATTCTCGGCAAGAGCAAGGGCTTCGGCTTCGTTTGCTTCAGCAACCCCGACGAGGCTACCAAGGCTGTCACGGAGATGAACCAGAAGATGTTCGGCGGCAAGCCCCTGTACGTCGCTCTGGCTCAGCGCAAAGATGTCCGCAAGAACCAGCTCGAGGCCACCATCCAAGCCCGCAACCAACTTCGCATGCAGCAACAGCAGCAGCAGCAGTTCGGTGGCATGCCCCAGATGTTCATGGCACCTGGTCAGCAGCCGATGATCTTCCCTCCTGGTGGTCGCGGCCAGATGCCCTTCCCCGCTGGTATCCCTGGTGGCGCGCAAGGCGGTCGTGGCGCTGGCTTCCCTGGCGGTATCCCTGGCGGACAGCAGGGTGGACGCGGCGGCCCCGGTGCTCAGCCTGTGCCCCCGATGTACATGCCGCCCGGCATGGTCGCTGGTGGCTTCCCCAACCCGCAGATGTACAACCCGCAGCAGTACATGCAGATTGCCCAGGCCGCTGCCCAGCAGCTGAACGGTGGACGTCCAGGTGCTGGTGGACCTCGTGGTCCCATCCCTCCGCAAGGCATCCCCGGCCAGGTTCCCGGCATTCGAGGCGGCCAGGCCTTCCCTCCCCAGCAGCCCGGTGGTCGCGGTGCCCGCCCTGGCCAGCCGATGCCCGGCTTCTCTCAGCCCGGCGCTCGTGCCGGCGGTCCTGGCGGCCCCGGTGTCGACGTCTCCGCTCTCAACGCCGCTCCCGCGGGCCAGCAGAAGCAGATGCTAGGCGAGGCACTGTATCCCAAGATCCACGAGATGCAGCCCGAGTTGGCCGGCAAGATCACTGGCATGCTCCTCGAGATGGACAACGCTGAGCTCATCAACCTGTAAGTTACAAACGTTTTTGTAAAAGAGCTTCGCTAACAACTCTAGTACCGCCGACGAGTCAGCTCTGCGCGCTAAGGTCGACGAGGCCATGAACGTCTACGACGAGTATGTCAAGAACAAAGATGGTGAGGGCGAGAAAGATGCTCCCAAGGAAGAGCCCAAGGAAGACAAGGCTTAAACTCTCACAGGTGGCGCTGAGTAGGACTCTCGTCCTGAGAACACCTTTCTCGGCTCCCTCATGATGACAGTTCGTTGACTTCTTGATGGCGAATGGCGTACGGTTTACGATTCCCGCTGGTCCTCCATGCCCTCCAGCTTTACTCCCCCGGCTACCTACCCCTTCACTGGACGTAGGTTGCCACCCCATCTCGACAACAACGTTGAGTTGGGCTTATGTGGTTTTTCTTTTCTGTATTATGATATAGACGGCCAGGTGTGTGGGCGGGTTTTGCAGACTTTGATACCTCACAGTGGGCCTCGATCCTTTTCTTAGGCTCCTCGTCGCATGCGAGTATAGTGGCGGGTTTTCACGTTGGTGGTGTGAATGGATAGTGAGGATGAAAAGGTGTGCACGAGTATGAGTCTAGCCCGAGTAGCTTTATCTGCGACATGTAGATGATA
>Ga0247803_1001077_pt1 | contig 14390 bp, 13 predicted proteins | sample UWRJL014104B1_FD_180928 | JGI IMG/M metagenome (GOLD analysis project Ga0247803, IMG submission 180928) | Plant litter microbial communities from Arlington Agricultural Research Station in Wisconsin, United States - UWRJ-L014-104B-1 | ecosystem: Environmental > Terrestrial > Plant litter >...
CACCCGGTGCTGCACCTGTCAGCGCAATATATTCTGCGTCACCAACCTGCACAATCCCAATCTGTTCGTATCCGTAAATTGTCCCTAGCGGCTGTCCGATGAAAAGGTTATTGGCAATGTCATCATCTTCTTTCCCATCACCATTATTGTCTTCTCCGTAAAGTTTGGCCAGTTTATTCCTGTTTTGCCAGAAAGTCAGCGAAGTATTCCAGGTCAGGTCCTTGCTTTTCAAGTTCACAGACCGAACCGTAATTTCAAAACCAGTATTGTTCACCTGCCCCATGGAGGTTTTGATCGTTTTGAAACCTGTCATGACCGGAATGTTACGGGTGAAGATCTGGTCGGTGGTTTGTCCGTAATACACATCAAGATCGAGGAACAGGCGGTTGTTCAACCATGCTGATTCGAATCCTGTGTTCCAGGATGTCGTTGTTTCCCATCCGAGATCTGAGTTTCCCAATGCATTCTGATACAACCCATAATTGATTACACCCGGCGTATTCGAGAACTCGTACCTAACCCCACCGCTCGCTGCATTGGCGATGGTTGAAAGTGTTGCAAAAGGGGCAATTCCCTGATTTCCATTCTGCCCGTAAGAAAATTTAACTTTCAAATTGTTAAGTGGTGCAAAGCTTTTGAGAAATTCCTCATTTGTAACTTTCCAGGCCACACCCGCTGCCAGGAAGTTGGCCCATTTGTTATTGGCTCCAAATACAGAAGCTCCGTCACGGCGATAAGATCCGGTAAAGAAATATTTGTCGTCAAAAGAATAAGTTGCCCGTGCCAGGTAACCGATGTTCGAGCGCTCATTGGCATCCATATTTATACGCTGTACCGTAGCTTTGTGAAGGCCCCACATATCCAGTGTGGTATTTCCATTTGCTGCAAAATTGGAACCCGATGATCCCACGAGCTGATACTGCTGATGATCACGTGTAGCAACCAACGTTAGATCAATACCGTGTTTACCAAATGTATTTTTATAATTGATGATGTTATCAAATACATAACTTTTTGTCCCGTAATTGTTGATCACCCCGTTTGCGTTAGTCAGAAAACCCTGGACAGTTGACGGAAGATAACGGCTGGGACTGTCGCCTTCCTGTACATAATAGCGTTCATTGGTAAAATTTCCTGATTCGTTGCTTGTGTTGTTATAAAGCAGATTGACCCGGTATGTCAACCCTTCAACCCAGGGAACGGAAATAACAGCATTGGAGTTAACACGATAATTGAGGCGTACGTCCTGGTTGCTGCGCGTGCCGTCATTTATACCCCAAAGAGGATTAATGCCAGATTGCGTGTAAGGATATTTTTCAAGGTTGCCCAGCTCGTCGCGGTACATCACGCCATAAGGCGACATGGTTTGTGCTTCGTTTATATTCGCTGCAAACCGGGTTCCCGGTTGTGCATCATTAGGGTTGCCGCTTCCTGATATTAGCGGATCTGTTCCGGTATAGGTTCTTTTGGAATAACCTGCATCCACACCTACTTCAAGCCAGTCGGTAATGTTGGCTTTTACTTTTCCAGATAAAGAAATCCTGTCAAAACCATCCCCGACAACAATACCCTTATTTTTATCGTAAGCCGTTGACATATAATAACTAACACGATCGCTGGCGCCTGAAACCGCAGCCTGGTAAGTTTGTATCACCCCTGTACGAGTGGTTTCATCGAGCCAGTTGGTTTCTTTTCCCGCCGCCATGTTCGCCAATTCGCCTGGTTTCATCCAGTTTGTTGAGCCTTCGGCATATTTGTTTCTTGCATTTACAACTTTGATCCACTCTTCTCCTTTCATCATTTCAGGCCTGTTCTGCCAGGTTTGAAATCCCGTTGAAGAATTAAGGGTAATGACAGGTTTCCCCACTTTACCTCTTTTGGTAGTAATGGCGATGACGCCGTTTGCCGAACGTGATCCATAAGCCGCTGCGGAGGTGGCATCCTTCAACACATCAAAAGAAGCGATGTCGCTGGGATTGATATCAGCAAGGTTTCCAAGAAAAACAACCCCATCCAACACAATCAGCGGGTCGTTGGAACCGTTGATGGAATTCTGTCCGCGAACATCCACACTTGGCTGCCCGCCGGCTGTGTTGGAAGCACCGATGTTCAGTCCGGGAAGACTTCCTTTTAACGCCTCCAGTGCATTCATGTTTGGCAAAAGTGCTACGGCTGAACCTTCCAGCTTCAATGAACTAACCGATCCTGTAAAATCCTGGCGTTTGGTGGTTCCATAACCGATGACAACCACTTCATCCAATGCTTTCGTATCTGGCTTTAACGTTACCTGAAGCGACGTCTGAATTCCTGGCCGGATTTCCTGGGCTATGTAACCTACAAATGAAAATACCAAAACAACATTTTCATCGGGTATTGATAAGGAAAATTTCCCGTCCACATCCGTTGAAGTTCCTGTTGTGGTTCCTTTGATAGCAATATTAACTCCCGGAAGTCCTCCTCCGGTGTCGTCGCTCACCACACCGGTGATGGTCTTGTCGATTGATTTTGTGCCGGACGAAAAACTGTTAACAGGCGCAATCGGCTGAATTTCAGAAACTCCCGGACCTGCTTTTTTGAGAACAATTTTATTTCTGATTATTTTATAAGAAATATTATCCGGCAAAAACATCGTTTCCAAAACCTCACTCAAACGTTTGTTTTCGATATTAAGTGTGATCTTACGCTCGACCGGCAATAACTGTAAACTATATACGAACTTTACATTGGTGCTGGATTCGAGCTGGCTTAATACCTCCCGAATCTCCTTTTGTTCTACTTTGATGGATACTTTCTGCATCAGCAGCTCCTGCGCCTCCGAATTGAAGGCATATCCGTACGCAGTAGTAACAAACATGATAAATAATTGTAAGCCTGACACTTTCATAATTGTCCGTAACGGATCTATGATATTAAGTCTTTTTTTCATTGCTTTGTAATTGTTAGATCTCTTAACACGATGATTTACAACTCCCATTGTTCATTTTCCAGATGAACTTCCGATTTACTCTGTAAGCCGTTCCGGGGAGAGCCGAAGAATGTTTCCAGCATCTTCGGCATTTTTTTTACTTTCTGATAGTATTCTAAAACATAGGCTTCCGGGTTTGGTTTGGTTTAGGGTTTAAAGAAATTTATTTTGATAGCTCACAGCCTTTTCCGGATAGCATGATGGTGTCCTTGTTCAGCTCGTATCGTGCATCGATACTTTCACAAAGAATTTCCAGCTGCGCAAAAAGTGTATTTTCCTGAGACAAATCTGCTGTAATGGTACAGTTTCTTAGTCTTTCATCCAGGCTGATTTTAACTCCATAGGCATCCTCAAGAATCGGTATTATTCCTGAGAAAGGCATTTCCACATAATTGAATAGTTTTTGATTGGTTTCAACAGGCTTGTTTTTTATTATTTTTGGCTGATCCACGAGCCCGGTGACCAGTTTTTCGGTCTCTTCAAAAAAAGTAACCTTTTTATTCTGGGTCAGTATAACCTTGTTCTCTGTCTGCTGCGAATTGCCGGATTCAGCAGCCTGTCGGACCTCGACAACACCGGTCATTACCGCTACTTCAATACTATTCGTTTTCGGATTTTCTCTGACCGTGAAACTTGTCCCTAAAACCCTGGTAACAATGTTATTGGCATGAACATAAAAAGGCCTTGAACTGTCATGTGCGATCTCAAAAAAGACGTTGCCCTTTAAAAAGACATTTCGTTCATTTGACGTAAAACGTTCAGGATAATACAATACGGCATCTTTTTCAAGTGTAACCCTGCTGCCGTCAGCTAATGTAAAAACCTTTGGCCCTGGTCCCGGATTGGCGACACTTTGCATTTTTTCAATTACTTCATTTTTTACACCTGCAATGGCTTCATCATGATCAAATGCCGTGCGATAGAGCACAAATCCCCCGGCAAGAAGCAAACAGGCAGCGGCCAGCCTGAAATAAAACTTGTAGGACCATAAGCGGGAAGGTGCTTCATGTTCCTGCTCCGACATCCCTTTGCTTATTACTGACCACATCGCTTTCCCAGCTTCCTCCTCTGTCACCGCATTTTGCCTTTCCGCTGTATGGTCAATCGAATCGTACCAGGTATCCATAATCTTTTTTTCATTGTCAGTACTGGTATTCTTTTGGTAGCGATCAAGCAGCTTCAGGAAACCTTGTAAATGTTTTATCATGATGTTAGGAGTTTGTTGTCGGTTAGGCTGTCTAAAAATTTATGCACAAAAGCTATTTAATGAAGATTATCTGGTGTCCCTTTCGATCGGAAAACAGAAGTCATGTTGCTTTTGTAGTAAGTAGAGCAAGTGAGAAATTACCGCAAATGGTTTTATAAATTATTTGAAAATTTATAAAAATACCATCATTTTGGCTTAATTATATTGGAATTGTTATCAGGCTGGCTGCTATCTCTGGGAGAAGAGAATGAACAGAATCAAGATGAAGTCCTTGAGGTGGAATCTCAGGGATTTCAGTCCCTGGGTGATATGATATTCAACGGTTCGCAATGGAATGTCAAGGGCAGAAGAGATCTCATCCGCACTTTGGCATTGAATCCTGTTCAGCTCAAATATTACTTTTGTTTTTTCCGGAAGCTGCTCGATGCAATGTGAGATTGACTCTGAAAGTTCGTTGTATGCCAGCACTTCTTCTGTGTCGGAAGACCCGTCCGTGTGGTTCTGGTGAACGGACTGTACGTACAACTGGCGTTGAAATTCTTTTTTGAAAAAATCCAGCACTTTATATTTTATTGCCGAGAACAGATACCGCTCTAAATCATTGATAAAGACCTGTTCGCGTCTGAGCCATAGATCAAGAAAAACATCCTGGACAATTTCCATGGCATTTTCATCTGTCCTGACTTTGCTCAGCGCAGCACGGTAAAGTTTAGTCCGGTAACAGTTGTAAATCTCTTCAAATGCAGCCTGATCTCCCTTCCTCAAAAGTTGAAGCAATTCGGCATCATTCGTCAAAATTTCCTCCATTATGCTGACTTTTTCTAAGCTAAGATTACAACCAGACAAATATCTGTTTTTTTTTAATATATATGCAAATACTGCTATTTTAAATGATGATCGTATTATAAAAAGGCGATGGGCAATGCCGACGGAGATCATGTTTTTTTCACATATTCCGGTCAGCGGATATTTCTTCTTATCCTGCTTAATGACGATTGTGTGATTCCCAGATAGGAAGCCAGATAGGAAAGCGGGATACGGTTGGCCAGATTGGGGAATTTTTCAAGGAAGGAAAGGTAACGCTGCTTCGCGTCTTCCGACATCATCGGACTGATTTTGTTTACTTTGTCGGCCAAACCCCTGGAGGTAATCTTGGCAATGATGTTGTCCCATTCGATGATCGTCATGGACAACTCTTTCATTGCGTTTTTAGACAAAACATAGTATGAGCAGTCGGTAATAGCCTGTATGTATTCTGTCGACGGGATTTCCTGATTGTAGCTGTTGATGTCGGCCAGAAAATGATTCTCTTCCACGAAATATTTCGTGATCTCATCGCCTTTGTTGTTGTAATAACAAATTCTCATGATCCCTTCTGTCAGAAAAATAATTTCGCGGGGTATTTTTCCTGCTTCCTGAAAATATTCATCTTTTTTGAGCTCTTTAAACACCACCTTGCTTTTGATCAGATCAATTTGGGTGGTGTTCAAGTTACCGAATTGCAATAAATAATTGATAATTGCTTCCACGTGACTATTTAATTTGACTCATTACCATTTTGTCAAATTGCTTATCTGACAGAATTTTCCTGAAAAATAACATCAATTTTGCTCCCGAAGCACCCACGTATCTCGTTTTCGGATTTTTTGCTTCAATCCCTTCTTTGATAAGCTTTGCGATGACGATCGGTTCGGCAGCGTCTTTTTCTATGCCTGCATACATGTTACCGACACCTTTCGCCAGGGCGCTGTACACCGTATTTCCCGAAACCGCCATCAAATACGCACCTCCGAGCCCCGTCATTTCCGACTTTGTACCACCCGGCTCAATCACAATGACGTCGATCCCAAAAGATTTCACCTCTTTCCGAAGTGCATCGCTCAAACCCTCGATGGCAAATTTACTGGCGTGATACCAGCCGCCCATGGGCAATGTCACCTTCCCGCCCACCGACGAAATATTCACGATTTTCCCGAAGTTATTTTTCCGCATAGACGGCAACACCAACTGGATCAGCCGGGCCACACCGAAAACATTTACTTCCATCTGATATTTTGCGTCGGCCATCGACATATCTTCCAATGCACCATAGTAGCCCGAACCCGCATTGTTGACCAACACATCTACGCGCCCGGCCTCCCTCAAAATTTGATCCACACAGGCGACAAGACTTTCCTCCCTGCTGACATCCAAAGAAACCGGTTTTATTCCATATTCCTTCAAATCCTGCATTTTCTCCATCCTGCGCGCCGCACCGTATACCTTGTAGCCATTTTGCGCCAGATATATCGCCGTCGCCCTGCCAATTCCCGCCTAGGCCCCTGTAATTAAAACCGTCTTTTCCATTTGTTCTGTTTTTGATTTTTGACAGAGCAAAGGTGGTTTTAATCAGGACGGGATTATTTGTCATTTGGCAAAAAAAGGGGATGGTTTTAATCAGCGAGGTGAGAAGTATTGCCATGAAGCACAATTCGCAAAATACGGCTTCAATCACAACCCCACACCCAAAACCCCAGGAACTTTTACGACCCAAAAATCTGTCTATTTCTAAAATGAATCTGAAAGACACATCATGAAGAAGATAGGATTTTTATCGTTCGGGCATTGGTCTAATCATCCGGCTTACAGGGCCCAAACGGCAAGTGACACCTTGCTGCAATCTATTGACCTGGCCGTTGCTGCCGAAGAAATCGGTTTGGATGGCGCTTATTTTCGTGTGCATCATTTTGCATCTCAGTTGGCATCGCCTTTTCCGCTGCTTTCGGCCATTGGTGCCAAAACAAGCAAAATTGAGATTGGAACGGGCGTCATTGACATGCGTTATGAAAATCCACTATATATGGTGGAAGATGCCGGAGCCGCGGACTTAATTTCCGGGGGGCGATTGCAATTGGGTGTCAGCAGAGGATCGCCGGAACAGGTAATAGAAGGATGGCGCTATTTTGGATACGAACCGGCTGCCGGGGAAACGGAAGCGGATATGGGACGCCGCAAAGCACTTGAATTCCTGGAAAAGCTAAAAGGTAAAGGATTTGCACGACCAAATCCAAACCCGATGTTTCCGAACCCGCCCGGTTTACTGCGTCTGGAACCATACTCGGAAGGATTGCGGGAACGTATCTGGTGGGGTGCCGCTTCTAATGCTACCGCTGTTTGGGCTGCCGAAAACGGCATGTATCTCCAAAGTTCTACCTTGAAATACGACGAAGGCGGTAAGCCTTTTCACGTGCAGCAAGCGGAGCAGATCAGGTTATACAAAGAAGCCTGGAAAAAAGCGGGACATCAGCGCGAACCAAGGGTGTCGGTAAGCCGGTCTATTTTCGCCCTGGTAAACGATCAGGACCGCTATTACTTTGGACAGGAGTCTGATCGGAGGGATAAAATCGGCATGATTGAACAGGATAAACGTGCGATTTTCGGTAGAAGCTACGCCGCCGAACCAGATCAGCTCATCAAAGAACTGGCGCAGGACGAGGCTATTCAGGAAGCAGATACGCTTCTTCTGACCATACCCAATACACTGGGCGTAGATTACAACGTACATGTGCTGTCTTCTATTTTAAAACATGTAGCACCCGGACTGGACTGGCGCTGAGCCAGATAGACAGAGAACACTGGTTCAGTACTGATCAAAGAGGAGATAAAATGAACGGGGGTAAATATTACCTGATTGAATACAATGAAGGCAAAATTTACCCTCGTTATCCATACAGTGTTAATCTTCGCCCTCGTTCATAATTTCATAAATTTCATAGATACGGCTTATCATCCCACACCTTCGACGTAATTAAAAACGGCTAACCATCCCTCAACTTCTTCCTTCAGTGTTTCCGGTCATTTACGAAATTGAAACCGATGATATCAGCAGAGCACTGCTTATCATGTAGCAGCATGACGGCCTGGTCCTGCATGATTTGAAAGCAACCACAAAGAGGGCACCGAGATTTGCTGCGGCTAAAAATACGATACTAACCCAGGTTAATATTATTGGCCAGCCCCCTTGGTAGGTTTGCATTGTCAAAACGAATTGACGATCTAATTGAAAAGAAATGAAAACTTTATTGATTGCTATGGCAACAAGTCTTTTTGCAATTGCTGCTTCGGCTCAAAACAACAACAATAAACCAACCATCGTTTTGGTACACGGTGCATGGTCAGATATTTCAGCATGGAAAGCGGTTACACCACTTTTGGAAGCCAGGGGAATCAAAGTATTGGAAGTCAACCTGCCCGGACATGGAAGCGATACAACGCCCTTTACATCGATCACCCTTCAATCGTATGTAGATGCGGTCAAAAACCAAATAGGTGACACAAAAAATGTAATACTTGTAGGGCACAGTATGGCAGGAATTGTGATCAGCCAGGTGGCTGAAGACAGGCCAGGCAGCATTAAAAAGCTGGTTTATCTTGCCGCTTACCTGCCTGCAAACGGGCAAAGCCTGCTGGACCTGGCTAAAACAGATGCAGGTAGCCATGTTGGGAAATTTCTGCAAATTGATCAGGCGACCGCATCAGCTGGTATTAAAAAAGAAGGTGTCGTGGATATATTTGTGGCCGATGCGCCTGAAAGTATTCGGGACAAATTTGCCAACGGCGTACAGCCTGATCCGTTAGTGCCTTTTGTTTCTCCGGTAACCCTTTCAGAAAAGAATTTTGGTTCCATCGACAAAGTTTATATCTACACAACTAACGACCACGCAATAAGTTATCCTGCGCAACAAGCAATGGTGAAAAATGCACTGGTAAAAAGGGAACATACTTTAAGCAGCAGTCATACGCCGTTTATCTCCATGCCGGACCAGCTTGCAGCTATTTTGATCAGAGAAGCCAAATAAGCTGATGTTTCGATGCGGTCAGCAAAACCTGCCGGTTTATTTAAGTCAGGTTTTAAAATAATAATGTTGAAATTTATTGCAAATTGAAACAACATGACAGAATTAGAGCAATTGAGAAATGCAATGTCTTCGGCGGTAGACATGGATACTGACGCATTTAACCTTTCACTTCCCTACTGGAAATTAAAGGAATACAAAAAGGGGGAGTTTTATAATGAGTATCACAATGTATGCAAGCATCTTGGCTTTATTATCCATGGCGTCTTTCGCATTTACCGTGCAGACGATGCGACCAGTGAAGAAAAAAATATGCTGTTCTTTTCCGACCGGCAGTTCGTTACCTCCTACACAAGCTTTCTCAGCCAGAAACCATGTAATTATTTTACCGCTTCGGTAGGCTCCTCAATGATTCTTTACATCCATATCGATTCCCTGCATAAACTTTACAGGGAATCGCATCAGTGGGAAAGATTTGGCAGGTACATTGCCGAAACTGCCTTTCATCAGCTCATGGCGAATACAGAAGGCTTTTTGTTTAAATCAGCTGAGCAGCGTTATCTGGATATGATGCAGCAGCATCCGGACATCTTCAACGCCGTCCCGGTTTACCATCTTGCATCTTACCTCGGCATTCAGGCACCTTCCCTGAGCCGGATCCGAAAACGAATGGCTGGAAAGTAAATTTTCGTCTAAAGGTAAAACTGGAAACTAAAATACATTACCAAATACAAATGGGCTTTATTCAAACTCATTTATCAGATAAGTATTGCCGGCAATTCAGCAGTAGTTACTTGATATTCATTATCATTAAACATCTAACCTGATGCTAAAATAGAAAATTGCCCGCTTGGCATAAATTCCGCTACTTGTCCACCTATTGCCGTACTTTGTTGGACAAAAGCCGTCATATATTCATTTACCTTTGACCTACTTAAGTCAAATGGTTTATGGTAAAAGAAGAAATACACTTATTTAAACTCCCTGCTGGCCGCTACGGGTTGGTCATTTCACCGATGCTGGCTTCATTTGTTCCGGTTGAAGATGCGGCGACGGCTTTTGATCCTCATCGCCATGATTCGTACGGCCTTTTCCTGCTAAGATCCGGTGAAATGACCTTGCTTGTGGAAGAACAGGTGGTAAATATGCAGGGCTCGTCGATGCTGCTGGTACAGCCCGGGCAGGTTCATCAATGTGTGCACTCAAACGAAATCTGCGGATGGGTCATGTTTTTCGACGGAAAAAATTTAGATACCAGAACACGATCCGTCACCGAGCAATCCATCCAAAAAATCGCATTGTTTGATCTGAGCAGTAGTGAATTGCTTTTTAATGACCAGTTGCTTCTTTTTATCTATGAGGCATCAGAAGCAAACACACCAGGTCCTTTTCAAAATCAAATGCTTCATGCATTGATCAACGCCCTTATTTATCAGGCGGCCAACATGCATTTGTTGCGCAAGTCATTCACTGAAACTCCGGAGTCGCGACCTGCCCAGATCGTTCAGGAATTCAGAGACTTGATAAAACTGCATTTTAGAAATCTAAGGCGACCCAAGGCTTACGCCGAACTGATGCACATTTCAGTAAGTCATCTGAATGATACGGTCAAAGCTTTTACCGGATATTCAGCTACTTTCCTTTTACAGCAAGAGGTTATTGGTGATGCGCGCAAACAGTTGAGATATACCAATCAAACGGTTAAAGAGATCGCATCTCATTTGGGTTTTGTTGACGATAAATATTTTATCCGATTATTTTCCAAAGTAGTCGGGCAATCCCCTTCGGCTTTTCGAAAAATTCAAAAACCGTTACCAGCGACGCCGAAGAGCCTGGACATTCAAAAACAATTCAGTTAAAACCAAACAGGTAGATATGAATAACCAAAAGATTCTGGTTACCGGCGCTAGCATTGCTGGCCCAACCCTCGCTTACTGGCTTAATCACTACGGATTTAAGGTAACCGTAGCCGAGCGTGCCCCTGAGCTCAGGCTTGGCGGACAAAATATTGACGTGAAAGGGCCTGCGCAAGAAATTGCCCGTAAGATGGGGATTGAAGAGATCATTCGAGGGAAAAATACAACCGAGGCCGGATTGCGCTTTGTTAACACCAGCAATGAAACAGTAGCCGAATTTCCAAAGGAAAGCGCTCTGAGTATAACACAAGAGCTTGAAATCCTTCGCGGTGATCTGGTTCAAATCCTTTATGACCACACCAGAGATGCTGTGGAATACCGGTTCAACGAGCATATCGCTAACCTGTCGCAAACGGAAGCTGGTGTCGATGTTACCTTTGCCAGTGGTAAGAAGGAGTTGTTTGACCTGGTAATCTCTGCCGAAGGAATTGGTTCATCCACGCGCAAGCTGGCATTCGGCAACCAGCCTGCGTTCAAGTATCTGGGACTGTACACCGCTTATCTGACCATCGCCAGAGCGTCAACTGACAGCACATGGGCCCGGTGGTGCAACACTGAACGCGGGATAGTCTATTTGATCCGCCCCGATAATTATGGCGGAACAAGAGCTTCCATTACTTTCACTGCTCACGAGGATGAGTATAAAGGTATGTCATTGGAAGAGCAGAAAACATCGCTGATTAACCGCATTAAAGGCAGTGGCTGGGAGTCTGAGCGTTTGATCGAAGAAATTAAAAAAACCAGGGATCTTTATCTTGACAAGATCAGCCAGGTCAAGGCACCGAAATATAGCGAAGGCAGGGTTGCCATAGTTGGTGATGCGGCCTATTGTGCAACACCGATAGCAGGTAAAGGCACGGATTTGGCGATGTCAGGAGCTTACATATTGGCGGGAGAATTGTCCAAAGGAAAAACCTACCGGGAAGCATTCGATTCTTATGAAAACAAAATGAGACCGTATGTAGAGAAATGTCAAAAGTTGCCACCCGGAATTCCGAACCTGGTTTATCCGCAATCCAGATTTGGAGTCGCCATTTTAAACAAAATGATATTCTTAGCAGGCAGTAAACCGGCAAAATGGGTTATGGTTTTTTTGGGAAGTGACAAAAAAGCACCCAGGCAAGAAATTGCTCTGCCCGACTACCGTAATTAACAATGCCTTGGGAGAAGTTTTATCGAAATTAGTTTTAACGATTCGGACACTACAGTTTTTTTTTAGGTTCAATTACAATTGCCTCATTTTCCGAAGGAAGGAACGGTAGCGCGCTCCCCGTGTTTCTGACGTCATTGAGCTGATTTTCTTCACTTAATAAAAACCAGAAACTCCGGCCGGTAATATCAAGATCATCTCTTAGGATTTTCTCAATAATAGCATAGTAAGTTTTTCGTTCCAGCTGAATTTGCGCGGACTTACGGTAAATGCACTGATAATTGCTGTCAGACCTGGCCACTTGCAAGTAAATGCCGGAGCAATCCACGAATGACGCTGGAAATAATGAGATTTTTCGCATATTTTGGGATTTCCCGAAAAGCAAAAATACCAGTAACTCAATGATTTACTGGTATTTTGTTGATTTTAAAAACTTCTAAATGGGCGGGAGACGGATTTTGAACCTAGTACACCTAAATATTTCAATTAAACCTATTCATTTTATATATACAGTAATTTGTTTTGTCGTACCGCTAAACTATAATTTTAAAAATATGAATTTGAAGTTTTTTTCAAAAAAATCAATGGAAAATCGTCATGCTCGAAAGTACACTTTAACTACCGGTTTTTACAAGCATCAAATGCGATAGACAAAATCTATTAAGATGGTAACTACATAATAGTACGCGATCTCTGTACTAGTATTACTTGCCAAAAACGTACAAGTGGTGTTCGATACCGAACAGCAGGGCTCTATAAATCCGCCTTTACAAGCCTTTACTGCTATGGCATAGTATTTGTTTAACAAACAACAATGATATAAATCTTCAATTATAAGTGAAATGGCAAGAGCTTATCTGGGAGAATTTGAGGAGCTCGTTCTCTTGACGGTTGCAGTGCTTGATTCAGACGCGTATGGGGTAACCATTGCAGCCGAACTGAACCGGCGAACCGAAAGACCTGTAAGCCTGAGCGGAGTTCACGTAGCGTTATATAGGTTAGAAGAAAAGGCTTTTGTCAGTTCGGAGTTAGGTAGTCCCACAGCAGCCCGTGGCGGGAGACGGAAGCGCATATTTACTGTCACAAACCTTGGCAAACACATGTTATCAGATATGCGTGAGCTTAGAAATCAACTCTGGGAATCAATCCCTTTACCATTTATTTCTTGATCATGGCCGACCATCTTCCAGAGCCTAGCCCTCCCAACTGGGCTGATTTCTTTTTAAAATGGACATGCCCTTCGGAGCAGCACGAAGAAATCATAGGTGATTTACACGAACAGTTTACAATTGATGTATCTTCACTTGGAGAGGCTGTCGCCCGAAGACGGTACCTACTACAAGTGCTAAAATTCTCCCGGCCTTATTTTCTTAAACGCAAGATAAATGCGCTGAGCCCACCAGCCAAGCACCCAACTCCCTTTTTTGTCAATCCGGATATGATCAAAAATTACTACAAAATAGCTTTCAGAAGCTTTGGAAAAAACAAAGGTTATACGCTTATCAACGTTTTAGGACTGTCATTGGGATTGACCATAACCATGCTGATTTCTTTATGGGTTTGGGATGAGTGGATGTACAATAAAACCAGTAAAAACCATCAATATGTAGGACGTGTAATGTTACATGCCGCTCAAAACGGCAGCATCGTCAGTTCGCCAAATCTGCCATTTCCCTTAGCTGCAGAGCTTCGAGAAAACTTTCCAGCGGATTTTCAAAACGTAGCGATCTCGTGGGATACACAGGATTACAGCTTACTTTCAGGCGAAAACAAATTCAGAAAAAAGGGCCGGTTCATGGAGCCTGATGGCGCAAAGGTTCTTCCTCTTGAAATGCTTAAAGGAAGCAACGCTGCCCTAACAAATCCCTCCCATCTATTCCTATCTGAATCGGCCGCATTATCAATTTTTGGCACGGGTCAACCAATTGGTCAAATTTTGAAGATTGATAATGAAATGGAGGGAATGGTAGCTGGCGTTTACAAAGATTTCCCTCAAAATTCAGACTACTATGATTTGTCGTTTATAGCGCCCTGGAAGCTGTTTGCGTCAGGCAAAAGGATGCAGTGGGTAAATGATCTGAAAGATAACTGGAGTGTAAATACATTCGAAATTCTCGTTCAGACGCGGGAAAACAGTTCTATCGAAAGGGCATCTGAAAAGATAAAGGATGTTTTACGCAGACATATTAAGGATAGTAAGCAAGCTGGATCGATACCTACATTATCCCTGCACCCTATGGACAAATGGCACTTGTATTCAAGCTGGGAAAACGGACGGAATACCGAGGGTCAGGTCTATTATGTCAAATTATTTGCT
>Ga0247803_1001078_pt1 | contig 14389 bp, 10 predicted proteins | sample UWRJL014104B1_FD_180928 | JGI IMG/M metagenome (GOLD analysis project Ga0247803, IMG submission 180928) | Plant litter microbial communities from Arlington Agricultural Research Station in Wisconsin, United States - UWRJ-L014-104B-1 | ecosystem: Environmental > Terrestrial > Plant litter >...
GGTAGCGGAGCATTCAATGACTTTTGCTTGACCAATGAAGCCCATATCGTAAAACACTTTACCCATCTTCTGGGCAGTTGTTGTCTTGCCGGTGCCTATAGATCTTAGAATTTCACACCATCAGAAGCAATGTGAACTTACCTGGTGGGCCTTTGAACAGAAAGTTGAAGGGAATTTGCTCGCGCGGGTCCATGTCAAGGGCCTTCATGTTCGCGGCCGTTGTCTGGTAACCTTGGATCTGCTCGATCAACCTTTCGCAGCCTACCACGTCTTGAAAAAGCTGAGGGAGATTTGTCGCTGCTCGCTCTCCCCTGTCAAAGTCCGGATCGAAGTCGATCGCTTCGAAGGTGTCGTGAAGTTGGACTTTGCCGGAGGACAAATGCTTCTGGTGTAGAGCTTTCGCACGATCAAGTAGAATGTCTACTTCGCCCGCATTCCCGAAGTTGGGTCGGTTTCGCGCCCTCTGGAGTGTCTCCATCGCAACCTTCTTCGCTTGGTCGGTGGCATTGTACCCAACATCCGCCAGCTTCAAATCAAGTATTTCACGTAGTTCAGGGTCTGTGAAATCCTCAAAGACGAATGAAGAGTCGAGCGGGAAACGCCTAGCGAGACCAGGATTGACATCTCGGAACATCTCTTCCATCTGATCCTTGTATCCAAGAAGTAGAACGCAGCGATCTTCGCCAGGTGTACTCTGGATCTCGGCGACTATGGTATCAATCACAGCCGTCTTATACGGATCTCCGGATGCACTAGAAGCGAGCATATAAGCTTCATCGATGATGAGGACTTTTCCTATGGTCGATGCCAACACTGCCTTAGTATTGCTTTCCGACGCACCAAGTACATTACCAACAAAGTCTGCAGGGTTCTTGACTACCACTGAACTGTGTCAGCAAGCAAAAATAAGGGTGAAAAGGTAGCTTGCCTTCGCCGTTTGAGAGAAGGCCAATGTCGGCCAAGATGCGTCCGTACAACTTCGCAACGGATGTTTTGCCGGTACCCGGCGAGCCTATGAAACACCGGTTGAGTGAGTACTGTACGAGTGGCTTCTCCTCCAACTCTCGCTGATAGTTGTACTGTATCCCATCGAGAAGTATCTGGACGCTGTCTTTGACCGAACTGAGGCCGATGAGTTTCTGCAGGCGGCCCCAGGCAGCGTTGCTCTTGAGCGCAGCTGCAGGTTCTGGCCCAATGAGATCCTCCTTAGTCAGTAAATAGTCGTCTGGCTGGAGACCATCCCTTCGCTGTTTACGTAGACGCTTCGCTTGACGTTCCGTTATCTGCGAGAGTCTGTTCTGTACTTCTCGAGCGTTGCCAAACCCATCACGACCACGTCCTCTACCGATGCGGCGCGCCACTATACGCACATAGAGACCTCCTAGTCCTCTCTCAACCTTCATACTGTCTTTGTACTTTGTGCTGATGCACTGGCAGAAGATTCGCTGAAGTTCCGAGTCACTGTAGTCCTGAAACTCCAGTTGGATAGGGATGCGACTAGGGATACCCGGGTTGTGGGCGAAAAACTTCTCCATTTGCTGGTGGTAGCCCGCCAAGACGAACACAACTTTGCCGGTGAGGTTTTCGATCTCCGCGAGGAGATAATCAAGGACAGCTGGGCCACCGTAGCTGTTGCCAGAGACAAGCTGGTAGGCTTCATCGATGAAGAACACGCCTCCTCCCTCCTCGAGTATTTTGTCGATGTGCCCTTTGCATGCGGAGACGCCGTCGTTGGCGAGCGAGGATCCAGAACTCTCAACGAAATGATCGCCGGGAAGGGCACCCACCTTTACCAGGAATTTGGCATACAAACGAGCGACGGTTGTTTTCCCTATCATGTACTCAGAAGGTTGTGCATTCCAACACTATGATCACGTACCGGTGCCCGGGTTCCCTAGCAAAGCCGCACCAAACCGTTCGCCCGTGAGCGATACGTTCTGCCGAACAACCGTATCGACCTTTGTCTTGACTGACAGAAATTTTTGCTTGACGGATTCCAAACCTGTAACCGAAGTTAGCGATTATTTTACCGTGGGCTCTTAAAGCAATGTACCTATCATCGCCATCAGAGAATCAAGCGCATCATTTTCCGCGCCCTCGTACTCTTTTTGCCAATCCCAATCGTCCTTTGCCTCGCTTTCGTTCATGTCAGGAAGCTTTTCCTCTTCCTCGGCAGGTTTTGAAGCGCCGGCTGATGTATCACACTCCATTTTGGTATCCAAAGAAGGCTGTCCGGACAAGTGATGCTTCGTGGGCGTTGCTTTTGGGGCGGAACTTGACTCCGGTTTCGCTGACGCATGATCATTCGATTTGGGTGCCGAGCTGGTATTCCGGGCCTTGCATACAGAATCTTTAAGATTGGAAAGGTCCCGTTTCTTCTGCGCTATAGCGTTTTGGCGGTCCTCGTCTTCGGCTTGGTTCTTCTGCACGCGCTTCTCATGCTCGATTTCGTCATCAAGCTCAGCTAACTGGGCGGCATAGGCTCGTTGCTTTTCTTGCCGTAATTGGTCGAGATCGTAGTCTCGCTTTTGTCTTTTCAATTTCGCGCGAGCTTCCGCTGCACATTTTCGACACGTCATCGCGGCCTTATCATGGCATTTGCGCGTGATTTTATGATTTTGAGGGCACTTGTCCACCACAATCGCTATACAGTCCATCTTTGAGTGATCTAGCAGCTGGTGGCAACGTTGTGGACAGACGTGCAGACCGCAACTGAGCGTTACGCCACTAAAACGATTAGCAGCCGGGTCTCTGCCATTGTGCTGATAGTGACATACCATGGCTCTGAACAGCCTCCATCTGGGCACATAGTGTCGAATGCTTCTTTAGTTGTGAGCAATGCTTTCCTGTCTGGATGCTGCTCGCATTGTATAGGGAAGCCATCATATACGTGACCCTCTCGCTTCAACTGATCCATCAACGGAACCCACACATCCTTGCCCTTGCGGCTGTTCATGAACGTGTCGGCATTTCCTAGCATGATCAGAGCATCGCGTGCTCGTGACAGTAAAACGTTCACTCGCTGAGGTGCCGCCATAAATCCAATGTCGCATGCATCATTGCTTCGCGTCAAGGAGGCAATGACGATGTCACTTTCCTCGCCCTGATAATTATCTGCGTGGTGTTAACGCTTCTTGCTAAAGATGTGCAGAAAATCGCAATTGACTTACCAATCGTGGAGATCTGGATTTTGCGCTTCGCGATGTTTGCACCCGCCGGAGATATTAAGCCAGCCCGTATCAGTTCGAAGTTGTCTAGATCATTCAGGACAGGATCGTTGTCCGTCGACAAGGTCCGGACCAGGTTGTAAAGCTGCCCAAGATAAGGCGTAAGGATGACGATTTGATCTGTACCGTAGCCTTGCTGGCCCAAGTAACGAAGGCATTTGAGGATCATTTTTACTTCATAATCATTCTCCTTACTTGATTGAGCTCCTTCGTCACGGCGATCTGCGAGGGATTTAGCATTAAGTTCGGGTTGATGATGTGTGACAAAGATGACGCTGTCCTGGAAACCACGAAGGGAAGGTCTGCCCTGTGTCTTCTGCGCATCTTCGAGCTCAGGGTATGTAAGAGACCTGACCAGTGTCGATATTTCAGGGCGCATCCGATGTTGCTTGTTCAGCGTGGTGTGAGGTACCCCAGCAACCACAAGTCTTTCAAATAAAGACTGGTTGAGGTTGTACCCATCGCCTTTCTCTACCGTTAGAGAATAGTTGCTGATCTTTGGGCGAAGCTGTTTGTGATCACCGATCAACACTAATTGCTTCGTGTCCGATGTCATAGCAGTAAGGACATGGCTTTCCAAGATCTCGCCTGCTTCTTCGACAATGATGATGCCAGGTGAAGCCTTCTGGATCTGTTCGGTATACATAGCAGCTGCCGTAGTAGTGCACCCAATGATGCGTTTCTCTGAAAGAATGTGAGCTGTCTTCTGGCGGAATAGCTGCTCGACCTGTGCGCGACAGTCGTTGTACTTGCGCGCCAGATTGCTGAGCTCAGAGACATGCTCCTTAACAATCTCGTTGCACCAGCGCTTCCAGCAAGCATCACGAGCACTATGCTGCATCGCCCATATCTCAGGAAACTCTGCCTCTGCATGCTTCGAGAAGGTGCCAGCATTCTTTCCCTGCGACCAACGCTTCAATAGATAATCCACGGCAATGGCCTTTCCGCGCCGGCCAACGTAAGTGCTACCGTCATCCATGCTAGGTATCTGAAAGGCGTCGAAAAACTCGGAATCTTCCGAAAGTTCCAGAAACTCGAGCAAGGCCCGGGTAGTGAATTGAAGTTTGCTGAAACGGCTCATCTTCCTAGACAGCGCGTCGTGGTAGCCCTCGGACAGCAATTTGAGGTCCTCTATCATGTTGTAGGTCGAGCGGCTCATCTTGTACGTGCTGGGCTGTTCAGAGATACTTAACGCCTTGGTGCTGGAATTGAACTTCCCACCAAGCCTGACCATAGAACTTGAGGGAATGCCAATGGTTTGTAGGTCGACTAAGTATTGATCCAATGCGTGGTTGGTGTATGTCAGTACTAGTATGGTCTCGTCGGTGTTATCGTGGAGTATTTTGGCTATCAAGGCCCCAATGAAGGACTTTCCAGTACCTGGGCCTGTCAGTGGACTCTTCAATTCGCCTTGACAAAAGCGAGTGCAAACAAAAGCACAAGATGGAACGCAACCAAATCTAAGAACATATGAAGTAGAGAAAGAGAATTAGGAAGTTGAATGCACTTACCTGGTGGACCCTGAATGAGACTTACACGCTTAGTGAGACCAGTGACTAGCGACTCAGCCTGTGATTTGTCCAACTCAACGCTTTTGCTGGTGCCGATTACATCTTTCAGATCGTGTTCAAAATTTTCGGCAATGTTGGCAATGACATTGACAGGTTGTATACCAGACAAGGCCTCATGGGATTCTGAATGGTGGTCCAACAACTGCTCCTGAAGCGGGGTATCCGTCATGTTCTGGAGGCATCTCAGGATGGGCTCATAGGCGAAGACCGCGGTAGCGACTTGAACGAAACATAAGTCTTTAGAGGATTTGCTAGCAGTGAGCACTTTGCTAAACGAGTCGTTATCTACGATTCGAAGAACAAGGATGGGAAGCATTTGTGCAAGCTTGTCCTCGTCTCGGTCCACGGTGGCAAACGCAACGATATTGCCGTCGCTCACAAGGCAACCCAGGGATTGGTGCTTGAGCATGTTCTTGTTATCCAGTACATATTTCTTGCGGGTTGCGGTATTGGTAAGATGTTGCATTTGGGGTATGTCGGTGTTGCAACGGAGCTTGACGGAGCAAGGCTTGCGTCGGGATTCGATACCGCAGTCAATGCCAGCAAATTGCAAGTCCGTGAGTATGACTTTGCCTCGACCGCTTTTGGCACCGATAGCAATTTGGTAGTCGTTGCGTAGTTCGCCAACGAGATCTTCTCGCAGGAGACGAAACTGGTTGTCAAGATGAAGCAATCCACGTTGCTCCAGATCCACGGACTCGATGGCATCGCCACGTCGATAGAATGGCCGATCGGCTGACACAAACTCATCAGGAGTTGGGAGAATTTTGACCTTGCGGAAGTCGGCGAAGTCGTTGTCGTGACGTCCTCCTGGTCCATCTTCTGCGGCGTCGGAAGAAGTGCTTTCGAGCACGTGCTTGATCTTGTGTCCGAGATTCCTCACTTCCAGAAGCGAGTGGTTCATCAAAGAATTATCCTGCGTAACTTGCTCGGCAACTTCTCTGACGTCGGGTACTTCCTCTGACCGGCAGTAGAGAATTTCCAGCAGCAACCACGCAAAGGCCTGGGTGCCATCTTCCGTAAGCTCAGTGCAGGCATGGTGAGCTTTGACAATCGTATTCCAGAACGTTGGAGGCTGGACGATCTGTTCAATGATGCGATGCAAGAAGTGTCCGCCGTAGAGCTGCTTGATAGATCCAGCGGAAAGAAAGCGAAGTGCTGAGCTACCAGGCCCATTTAGGAAAGCGCTAGAGCTAGAGAAGCGAAACGCCTTGGCCATAGCGGCCAACCCTTGCGGCGCAGCGATCAGATTCTCTACACACTTGGACGCGTCTTCTTGGGCGCACAAGGCCTCCAAAAAGCGATTCCCGTCTTGTGCGCTCTTGAGCTCGCGATTGCCGTGAATCACGCCATTGAATAGCTTGGTCAGCCCCGCCAGCCGTTTGTCGTTTGTTTCCTGTGCGGCCATGGTTGCGAAGCGCGAAAAGTAGGATGAGATGGGTACAATCAGGCGAGGAGTGAAGGGATGTATATGTATGTCTTTCTGTTGGGAGAAAAGGTGAGTCACACTTTGCGAAGACAATCCGTCGAAGGGTGATACAGCGTTGCACTGCTGCGAGGCGGGCAGGCGATAACGGCCTGTGCAAACTGATTGGAACGAAGGGTGCTTGCGTATGCGGCAAACCCTCCATCGCTGGTTGCCTGCAAGATATGGAAACTTCTCCGCGGTTCCAGCCCAGCATGTTGGTGTTGTGTCACCTACGCATTCAACGAACACGCCACTGCCACCCCGCTCAGCCTTGCGGCTCCAGGCATCATTGGTATTTGAATGGAACATTTCTTCTCCTCCCCCTTCGTCGATCAGAGCCCCTTCAACTCTAAGGTTCCCTCGCTGTCTTGGCCATTTCCCACAATCTCTCTTCCACCCTTTTCGACAAAGACATCACAGCCATGGCATTCGGAACATACTCAGGGCATGGTAGAGGCGGGTTCGCTCCACGCCGCGGCGGATTCCACCCCAAGTTCACCAAACGTAACGAGGTGAAGCTTGATCTGGTGAAACATCCACTTGGAGAGCTATTGACCACACTTAACAACTCCGACCTCAAGCCGACGCTAGCAACTCCTGGAGATGCTGCCTTGATCAAAGACTGCGAATATGTCGCGTCCTACAACTGGGTCGATGCCACCACTCCCACCATCATGATCCCAGGTGGGTAGTTTCCTCTTCGTGGCGGCGACTCTAGTGCTCTGCTAACGACGAGGAGGAAAACCTCCTCTTTGGACCCCCCTTCAAAAGCCACGCCGTCTCGAAGGAGACAATGGTACATACTATCGTGACCCTAATGCTGCCCGATTCCCGATGTACCCTACAGAGCCCGCGGTTCACGCACTTTTCACCACCAGCCCCAATTTCCCCACTGAGGACATCGACGTCTTCGGTTGCGGCAGCACGATGGGAAATCTCCTTCGCTTTGTTCGTTTAGTCGACAAACCTTTTCGTTTCAACGTTGAGGTCACCGGCGACACTGTCTTCTTTGTGCGAAAGGAGAACGACCCGAGGGAAACCATCGATGGCGTCAAAGGCTACGGGCATACGTTCCCAGAAGCGTACACAACCTGGGAGAGCGATGTCAAGGGATCGGAATCGCATCAACGCCTCGTACAATACGATTTTGGCGGGTACAGGTGCATCATTCGTTTCGAATGCGACGGCTACCTTCAGACAAGCAATCAGGAGATCAGCGTACCCAACATTGGTACACAGTCTGGACTGGACGATCTGCTCCATGCATTCGACAATACTGCGATTACAAGAGACATCTCGAATCTTGATAGCCCTCTCACTGTTCAGACTGCTGGCTGCCCGCCGCCGCAGGCAACCATCTTCGACCTCAAAACACGCTCTTGTCGCTACCAGAGAGAAATTGACATGGCGGACATCTACCCATCTCTTTGGCTCAAGCAAATCCCCCACTTTATCATCGCTTACCACGACGGCCATGGTACTTTCCAAGATATACGCGTACGAGACATCAGTAAAGATGTGCAGGAATGGGAGAAGGCGAATGGAGCGGCTATCCAGCGGCTCGCTGTTCTCTTGAAGAAGATCGTTGATGCTGCACGGCAAGATGGGACAGGCTTGCTGGAAGTGTACAGTCCTACGGTCGATTGTCTTGAAATTCGTAGACAGCATGGCAAAGGTGCGCATGCTCTACCTCCCAAACTAAGGTCGAGATGGGAAGGTAAGGAAGATGGAGGAGCGTTAATTGTTGGGAATGATTGTAGTGAGGATGATGGAAAACACGATGAGATCATTTCAGCAAAAGCGTACACTTCATTTTCTGATGATTCGGACGACGATGATCCAGACTACACCGCCTGCTCTGCAGACACATGTGGATATTGCGGTAAATGCAGGTATTAGCGAGCGCGTCGAGTGGACGTGGGCGGCTGAAAGAGGAGCACAGCCATGACGGCCACGATGCCATTGAATCTTTCACGAATCTCATTCGTTTGTCCTATTAGTAGCTCGTTGCTACCCAACGCTTATTTATGATTATCCCATGCGTCCCATTTCTACGCAACGGGTGCGAGTAGCTCACAAGTTCCGGGCCTCTTGAATCATCCGCGCACCTGCTCCAGTCCCCCGAATCGCACTTGACCTCAGCCTCGGTGCAACCTCGAAACCTACCATACCATCCTCACATTGCGCGGCACAAATTGTCTTTTATGAGGCTACCCTCATCCGTCTCTGAGTAGGCGGTGACACTGTATTCACACGCCTCATTTTGACCAGCAGCAATGACTTGCTCTGTCTGTTCCTTCCGCTGGCCTGAATTTATCACACGTGGTGGGTTAGAGTTTTATGACTGTGTACGTTGACGCTACCGGGATCTGCCTGAGTCAATTACATGCCGTACTCTCGGGCGGAGACACAAAGACACCATGCTGCGCATATGGCGTTCTCGTTACTCATTGCTCCACAGCGTATAAACGACGCAAACACTAAGACGCACGACATGACGCTTTCGATCGTTGCAAGAAGTGAAGTGCTATGGGGTGCACATGGCATAAATTGGTACGCCACGAGGGATTAAATGAGTAATTGCCCCATGATGCGTCATCTCTGTGCTCGCAACTGCGTTTGACTAACGTACCTACTCCAGTATATAATGTCCAGTTGTGCGGTATCCTCGACATCAAATCATCTATAACCCAAACTTCAAGCGTCCGGAATCCAAGCCTCCAGAATCCAATTCTCCGTAATCCAAGCCTCACCTCCAATATCATCTAGAAAGCCTACATATTAGCGCTGAAACGCACAGGACATCACCAGTTCTGAAGATGAGGCTAGCACGAGAGAAACGAAAATTTATTGAGATTCCAAGGGTCAACTCGAAACCCGCGGATCCGTCACAGAAATCGATCCTGACGACCTTTCCAGGAGAGCTCAGGAACATAATCTATGACTTCTTGTTCAAGCGTGACAAGCCGATCTTGATTTACGATGCCAAGGCTTGTCGCGAAGCTATCGCACTAGAGATTGAGAGCTTGCTAACCGCACCAAATCAGAAGCTCATTGAAGCTTATGAATCATACGAGGAAGAGTGGGCAAGCCTCACGGGAGAAGGATCTGAAGTCTACCACGGCATTCAAAATGGCATAGTGTTCACCTACACTTGCAGACAAATCTACTCGGAAGCCGTTAGGGTACTGTACGGCAACGTCTTCATGACTACCAGGACGTTCAGCTGTCAGCGCAACTGGGAAGAGAAAGACTGCGGAATCCCCTTTCTCGAGAAATGGATATGGAACCTCGGCTCGCAGGCATCGCTGTTGACGAAGGTCCTTGTAGATATACAGTGTCTTTGCGTCGAATCCTGCAACGCCGACGGTTTCGACATACTTCCTCTCCTGAGACTGATCTGGTCTAGCGATACGAAATGCGAAGTCAAATTCGCTGCCAGTGGCAGGAATCACCTTTGCGAAGGATATTTCGAAGGAGAAGACGCCGAGCCAATGGAATGGGAGGATGTTGATACCCTCAATAACATTCTACACGCTATTTCGTCTGAAGGCGACCTGCGCGTACATAAACTTAGGTCCTTCCCTGGTCTGATTCATCACATCAGAATCCATACTCGAACTACTGGAGGGGTGGGACGAGGGATCATATTCTACCAATCGTCCAAGCCTTTACACGGTTACGAACAGTGTTACTACCCTGACGTGCGCGGGGGCTTTCACATAACCGATAATGGCAGGACGCTTCAATTTGATAGAGTGCCAATCCCACTAACATTGGGATCACACCGAATTTCAAACGAACTTAGAAACCGGATCTTCGAATCGCTTCTTTGCCTAAGCTCGGAAATTGTGTTCGACTTGGACACTCACACCGTCCATGGTCTCGATTTCACCATTTTGCATATTGGAAGCAGGCTGCGTGAGGATCTAAGGTGCTGGGCCGAGGCATCGTGGGTACGCGACAAGTCCGCTACCACTGTGGTGAAGATGACAAGCGCAGAGACCACGACCAGCTTCAACTCTTTCAACGAGTTGGATAATATTCTTCGCCAGCACGACGATGGCTTCTTCTTTCCAGAAAAGTACCGCCCCGGTACATACGAAGGCTTAACCGTTCACTTGAACTTCGACATTGACAGGCATACAGCACTGTCTGATGTCAGAATAGATATCCAGTGCTTTCTGCGACTAACCATCTTCTGGAACGATTGTGTCACGGTGCAGCTCAAGAAGCTCTCCGAGAACAACGGAGCCAACAGCGCCGAATTGGCCACTGTCACTCTTGGCGATTTGCGACGCGAAGTATTCCTCCTCCTAACTCTCATCATCCAGAACTCCCCGGATAGGCAATACGAACCGCTTCCACATATATGGATCAACGGGCATGGCCGGGTACTCGGGGCCACATACAGACCGACCGCAATCTCACCCAGGGAGACCATCCAAAGTGAGTCGTTACATCTAAGCAAAGACGCTATTCGAACTTTGGGAGACGCCCAATCCCATTTCGAGATCGAGGAGATAGAGGCACCCAGAAGCTGGTCCGACCGGAGGTACGTTGAAGCGTGGAAGTACCAAACATGCCTTCAACTCATTTGGAGACAACTGCGGGTCCGATACTATCGGACGCACTGGCGCATCTTGATGCCTTTGCAGGAGAAGGAGTGCGAGCGTCGATTCAGGCAGCTTCTTGCTTCGCGCGGTTTGGCTCAGGTGCCATTGAAGCTTCGCGAACCTTACAAATTACATTTACACACGCACACTAGTGAAACAGACGACGCTCGGGTGGCCTGTGACCGCAAGTTCTGTCGCGATCAATCCAGCTTATTCCCGTAAGGGTTAATCTCTGCTTCAAGTAACCACAGGGGCAGCGATGCTTGGGGGACTTGTGGCAACGATACTACCAGTGAGTGCATGCTTCCGATATTTCCATATAGGTTTCAGGCCTGCCTCGACAATAACGTCGTTTCCTCTCCAGGCAGATAGAGCAGGGTCCAAGCGATCAGCCATTTTTAGTTGAACTTGAATTTCCCTTTTGGAAATTCGTTCTTTTATTTGCAAGCAGAATTCGCACAAAACACGGTAGAGGTTTTACACAGTAAGATACTATCCCCACACCCACACACGATGGTTGAACGGTAAGAGATGTATATTATACGGTCGGCGCTTTCAGCATGAGATGCTGTTGCGACTGACCAGGGATTCGGACGTTAACAGGGGATTTCGTCGCGTGGAGTCGCGAGAGTGATCAACTGTATAAGTACCTCGAACATATTATACACTCGACCAGTTCGTCTCCTCGATCCTTCGCACACAAATTCACCGTCGGGTCGGTGCCTTGACTCCTTATCGACCCGTAGCCGCCACCACCACCATGGCACTGAACCACTTCTCAAACCCGATGCACTTGACTCTGTCTAAAACCTCTGACCCAATCAAAATATCATTCCTCTCGCTCCCCGCGGAGATCCGAAGCAAGGTCTACAAACTCCTCCTTGGGCGCCCGAACACGCTCTGGAGCATCTGCAATTTCGGCAAAAGAGAAACATGGTCGGGCGAACATAACATAGTCGACATGTCCATATTGCAAGCGTGCAAGCAACCCCCTACCGACGCAAACTCACTGTTTCTCTCCAACAACAACTTTCCAATCGATGCTTTTAGCCTTTGCGCCGACGGAGAAGATGATGGTCCGATATCGACCATCCCCACACGAATGCACAACTTGGTATAGCGGTCCTCGATGGTCCGACAGGCCTAGCTACTATAGGTGGTGGCAGACGTCCCCTCGCAGGCTGCAGCTGAGGCCTTGACAAATGTGTCCGAGGTGCTGGCGCCTGATATATTGCAGACCAAGCGCTCTGGCTGGGCTATCCGCGACGTTTCGATCGCCAGGGATGGTAGGGATGGTTGTGTGGTCTTCAACACGATGTAAGAAGCGTATCTTGAGGTGAGTCGAAAAGACTGCCTCTGATTAGCCTTGTTTGGGAGACATCCAGTCACCTTGTTCAGGAGGAAGGTGCTCCCCGCCGTTCGACGGAAGAGTCCAGCCAGACTGACATCTATCAAACAGCACTCGAATCACATAGAATGGGGTTTGCGAAACGTTCGATAGGAGCAGAAAATGAGGAATGGACCCTTGAAGCCAACGGAAAACAACGATTTTCGACTTTAGGCAGTACGTAACACATTCCGAACCCGGGATCCACCACAACGCTACAACCAACCTCTTCCCCGGCACCATCCCACTAATAGAAAAAGTACGCCTGCCCCAACGGCAACCACTCCGCAGGCTCCGCCGTACAAACCATGCTATCAGCCCCCACTACATACGTCTCATGATCGAATTTCATCTTCGGCCTCACATCGTTGTATTGGGAAACACGACGCCTTCATTTCGGAAAAGCGTATACTTCCTTTTCTGGTGATTTAGACGATGATGATCCAGACTTCACCGCCTGCTCTGCCGGCACCTGTGGATATTGTGGCAGATGCACGTGTTAGTGCGCGGATTAGCAGGCTAGATGTACGGCAACTGCTCTGCAACCAGTCCAACAACGGTCCAATGGTTTATATGGTATGTAACGGCCCTAGACATCGAGGAGCTCATTGACACACTGGTTTGACACACTGGGAATCACAATTGCCCTTCTGTCGACAGCGAATCAAGGACTAATGAGGTGGGTAAGTCGTTTCTTTTCACGTTAGCATGTTCTTTAAGGTTATCAGAATCTCTTTGTGTAGTACCTCGTGCAGCTCGAAGCTCACGGCAATAATCCAATTATCAGACCCAATTGGCTCTCAGTCCAAGTCCTTCAACGTATGGTGGCTACACCGAAGCCCAGTGTGGCGGATGGAAAAGGTTGATAGCGACTCTCAACAACCCACAACTTCGACCATGGACTGCGAGCAACAAGCGCACGACGCCTTGGGAGCAGCAGTAAAAGTCTACATCCGCGATAGCTCCTATCTCATCTCTCCTGTCACCACCACCACCACCACCACCATCATCACGTCGTCGAGGACAGTGCGCCTGCCTGCTTAGACAACGCGCCGCAGGAGGCGGGCAGAAGGATGTCAAAAGAGGAGAACGAAGACGAGTGGAAGATCTGGATCTGTGTAGTTAGCTGTACTCATGTCCCGTCGGTGGAGAAGTGTTGTGTCGAGATCGTAGACTTCGCAGAGTCGAAAAGGATCGAACCGACGTCTTTGCAAAGATAAATAACGGCACGTGACGGAGCAACTTAAATGACCTCGTGCTAAAGGGGGAAGAACGCCTTCTCTCAGTGATTATATAGCTACTTTATGATTGAGACTGACTAAAGTAGAGATATTGCGCTACAGGATGTTGTACATAGATGGTCTTTAAGTGCGCGTTCGGCTGCGTCCATTAGCCTCTGTCGACTCGAAGAGAGATTGGGCCTTTTACTGTTCTTTAAGAGAATCGTTTCCGGTGGAAGGCTTCAAGCTCTTCCCAATCAGAGCTACTTTCGGCTTTCTGATTTGCGAATCCTCGAAGTTTACGGGGCTTACCAAGAGGGATCGACGGTAACAAGCTAGCCAAAGTTTCCCAGAATAATTCATCAAAGACTGATCCTTTCTTTCCGCCCTTGATAAGGCTGTGTAGAGGACCTCTTTTCCCGAAGACCACTTTGATCAGCTGCTGGAGGTAGTAAGATATATACTGGACCAGATGCTCGTGCATGTCCTCATAGTGCTTTCCATGCGTGAAGCAGGTCGCAACGGTCGAAGCATCGGCACTCATCTCGACGACTTGTTCCAGGAGTAGTGCGAATTGGACAATGAGGGCTATCTTTCGAGCGAATGTCGAGTTCTTAAGCCAATTCCGCTGATCAAAAGCTCTTTCAAGACATTCGAAAGAGACTACTGCGCATGCAGCGCGGAGCAATTGGAGGAAACGGACATATCCAACTATTCTGTGGCCGACAATATGGCTTCCAAGCAGAACAACGTTGAATCGTACGAGCATGTGAAGGGGCGTTTGTTCCTGGAGAACAAAAGGGTGAATGTCGATAGCTCTGCGACCGTAGACATGCTCGAGGACCTCGATGTAGACAGAGTCAAGTTGGGAGAGTAGACCAGATGATCTCATGTGCTCAA
>Ga0247803_1001079_pt1 | contig 14385 bp, 13 predicted proteins | sample UWRJL014104B1_FD_180928 | JGI IMG/M metagenome (GOLD analysis project Ga0247803, IMG submission 180928) | Plant litter microbial communities from Arlington Agricultural Research Station in Wisconsin, United States - UWRJ-L014-104B-1 | ecosystem: Environmental > Terrestrial > Plant litter >...
TGCAAGGGACATGGCTTCTGGTTTTATGAACATGTTATCATACTGGTTCTTTTTCCTTGCAAGTGTAATCATGTTTGCGTCATTATTTTTGCAGACGGGACCAGCAGCAGGTGGTTGGGTAATTTATCCCCCATTAAGTGCATTACCACAGGCACATCCGGGCTCTGGGATGGGGATGACACTGTGGCTTGCCAGCATGGCTTTGTTTATTGTTTCTCAGCTTTTAGGGGGTATCAACTACATTACAACGGTTATCAACCTCAGGACAAGGGGAATGTCATTTGATCGTCTTCCCTTGACGATCTGGTCATTTTTAATTACAGCAGTTCTTGGACTGATATCGTTTCCGGTACTCTTGTCATCTGTATTATTATTAATATTTGACCGCCATTTTGGTACAAGTTTCTATCTTTCGGATATCTATATCAACGGTGAGGCTTTGCCAAACGTAGGTGGTAGCCCGATCTTATTCCAGCATTTATTCTGGTTCCTTGGCCACCCTGAGGTTTACATCGTTCTTCTTCCAGGACTTGGTATTACTTCTGAAGTAATTGCAACCAATGCGCGTAAGCCTATTTTTGGTTATCGTGCCATGATCGCTTCCATGTTGGGAATTGCGTTTCTTGCATTTATCGTTTGGGCTCACCATATGTTTGTTACCGGTATGAATCCTTTCCTGGGATCGGTATTCATGTTCCTGACGTTGATCATTGCGGTGCCTTCTGCGGTGAAAGGTTTTAACTACATTACAACGCTCTGGAAAGGAAACATAGTTTTTACTCCGGGTATGTTGTTCTCGATCGGTCTTGTATCACTTTTCGTATCAGGCGGATTAACTGGTATCATACTTGGTAACAGTGCGTTGGATATCCAGTTACACGATACATATTTCGTAGTAGCGCATTTTCACCTTGTAATGGGTGCGGCGTCAGCATTTGGACTTTTCGCGGGTGTTTATCACTGGTTTCCAAAAATGTTCGGAAAGATGATGAACCCTACATTGGGACAAATACACTTCTGGTTTACTTTTATCGGTATTTACCTGATTTTTATCCCGATGCACTATGTTGGTATCGCTGGTTTTCCACGTCGTTACTACCAGTTCACCAGCTACGATTTTACGCATAAATTTATGGATATGAACATGTTTATATCCGTAGCAGCGATATTGTCTTTCCTCGCTCAGTTCATATTCCTTTGGAACTTCTTTTACAGTATTTTCAAAGGTAAAACGGCACCTAAGAATCCATGGCGCTCAAATACACTTGAATGGACTACGCCGATTGTTCCGGGACACGGTAACTGGGAAGGAGAACTTCCTGCTGTATATCGTTGGTCTTATGATTATAGTAAACCAGGTGCGAAGGAGGATTTTATCCCACAAAATATACCTTATTCTCAGACCCTCGAATCTAATTTTCCTCACGAAAATGAATTGATAGCAACTGAGAAAGCTATTGAGGCACAAAACTTTAATGATCAGTTCAACGCCCATTAATATTAAAGCCAACCGGCGATTTCGCCGGTTGGCTTTAAATACGGTTATCTCTCTCTACTGCCTCATTATTGCGGGTGGAGTAGTCAGAAGCACCGGTGCCGGAATGGGATGTCCGGATTGGCCCAGATGCTTTGGAAGATGGGTTCCGCCAACAAAGCTGTCAGAGTTACCACCGGATTACAAAACAATTTATGGTGCAAAACTGAAAGGGGAAATAGAATTTAACCCGGTCAAAACCTGGATTGAATATGTGAACCGATTATTGGGTGCATTCACCGGAGTGATGATTTTTTTAACACTCCTTGCATCTGTTCCATTCTTAAGATCGAAGAATAAACGCATATTCTTTTTTAGTTTATCCGCTTTTGTACTGGTCGGCATACAAGGATGGCTGGGTGCCAAAGTGGTGTCAAGTGAATTGATGCCTGCAATGATAACGTTGCACATGTTACTGGCTATCGTTATTGTGTTTATTTTATTGTACCTGTTTACGTGGTCTGCCTTTTCAAAGAGGATCTTAGGATTGGGGCAAAATAAGAGGACATTAAATGCAATAGGATTACTTGTCATAACCTTGTCTCTGATCCAGATTATACTGGGCACGCAGGTGAGAGAAAATATGGATGAGGTGGTTAGGTCACTCGGATACGAACAGCGGTTAAACTGGATCGCCAGCCTCGGGGCGAAGTTTTATATACACCGGTCGTTCTCACTGCTTATTCTAGGAGCTAATTTATTTTGGTTTTTTAAAATAAAGAACAGCTTTAATAATCAGAGTGTATTGCGAACAATTACGCTTTTTAGTTTGATTGTTCTGGGAGCGGAGTTGTTAACGGGAATAGTGATGGCTTATTTTGGGGTGCCGCCATTTGCTCAACCCATGCATTTGACACTCGCCGTTATTTTGATCGGATTACAGTTTGTAACGGGGCTCTTGATCAACGAAGATAGATTTTTGAGTACAGGAAGTTATAGGATACGAGGAGAAAGGGCGTAGTAGAAATAGTATTGAAATAATGATATCAGCAGTAGCAAACGTAGGAGTTGGAGAAAAAATAAGAGTGCTGTTCGAACTTTTGAAGTTCAGGCTCGCTTCGCTCATTGCCTTTTCAGGGGCCATGGGTTATTGTTTGGGAGCTAGTGAAGTAGTCTGGCCTAAACTTTGGCTATTCGTACTTGCATCGATTGGAATTACCGGTTCGGCAAATATTATCAATCAAATCATTGAGAAGGATTTTGATAAATTAATGAAGCGTACCGCCGGGCGTCCTTTGCCAAGTGGACGTATCACAGTGAATCAGGCGATTGTATGGTGCGTGATTTTGGGTGCAACTTCTCTGGCAATATTTGTCTTTGCATTTAATCTTAGCACGGGTCTTATTTCGCTTTTGTCACTGGTACTTTATGGATTTGTTTACACCCCGTTAAAACGTGTGGGGCCTATTGCCGTTTTTGTAGGCGCATTTCCGGGAGCCTTTCCTCCAATGATCGGCTGGGTAGCAGCTACCAATCATTTCGGTCTTGAACCAGGTATATTGTTCGCCATTCAGTTTTTCTGGCAGTTTCCTCATTTCTGGGCCATTGCATGGGTTTTGGATGAAGATTACAAACGAGCAGGTTTTAAATTGCTTCCTGCAAACGGATTGAAGGATTCGGATACCACCTTGCAAATTATGATCTATACGCTGTTCCTTTTGCCAGTTGGGTGGCTGCCTTATAAATTGGGTATGACGGGTATCAATTCTGCTTTTATTGCAACGGTATTTGGCGTCTTGTTTTTGGCACAGACATTTCATCTAATGCGGAAGTGCACAGATAAAACAGCCCGTCAGTTGATGTTCGGCTCGTTTATTTATTTGCCAATAGTTCAGATTGCGTTTTTGTTGGATAAATTGTGATCATTGATTTAGAGAGAAAATGGAAAATATTCACCAAATAAGAACGGATAAACCGGCCAAAGAAACATTGGCTATGGATCCGATAAAATTTATTCTTTGGCTGTTTCTGGTAAGCATCATCATGCTTTTCGCTTCACAAACGAGCGCATATCTGGTGAGAAGAGCTGAGGGAAACTGGCTGGAATTTGAGATGCCGAAGATTTTCTGGTATAGTACCGGAGTTTTATTGGCAAGCAGCCTGGTGATGCAATATGCATACGCGGCAGCAAAAAAAGATCAGTTCAAACAATTGAAAACAGCAATTTCTATTACTTTTGTGCTGGGCTTGCTTTTTTTATGGATGCAGTTTGAAGGCTGGAAGCAACTTGTCGACATGAATGTTTATTTTGTCGGCAATCCATCCGGTTCTTTTTTTTATGTGTTTACCGGTTTGCATGGTTTTCACATTATTACAGGATTAATCGTTTTAACGACTGCTCTGGTTGCGGCATTTAAGATGAATATCCATGCCAAAAATCTGAGAAGGATTCAGATCTGTACCACGTACTGGCATTTTTTAGATATACTTTGGTTATACCTTTTTGTTTTTTTATTGACTTTTAATTGATCGTTTTTCACCAATGGCTGCACATGTAACAACACCCGGCACGGTAGAACCCAAAATGTGGATGGGTGGTATCGAGCCTATGAAAGTAAGTTATGGTAAACTGATGATGTGGTTTTTCCTCATTTCGGATACTTTTACCTTTTCTGCATTACTTGTAGCTTATGGGACAGCGCGGTTTAGCTTTCCTGCATTTACAGGTAACAGGGCTGACTTCACATTCTCAAACATGTATTGGCCGATACCGGAAAGGGTTTATGAATCCGTGCCGTTCTTGCATGGTATCGCGCTTCCCCTTGTTTTTGTGGGTATCATGACATTTATTCTGATTGCAAGTAGTGTAACAATGGTACTTGCAGTAGAGGCTGGCCACCGGATGGATCGTGCAGGTGTTGAAAAATACATGCTTTGGACGATACTTGGAGGATTTACCTTTTTGGGTTGCCAGGCGTGGGAATGGTCTCACTTTATCCACGGAACCGAAAGTGGATCAGTATTTAAAGTGATTGAGAACGGAATAGCACTGGATAAAACGATATTCGGGGCTAACCTTACCGAAAATCAATATGGACCTGCTGCTTTCGCCGATTTCTTTTTCTTTATAACCGGATTTCACGGAACACACGTTTTTAGTGGTGTTATCTTAAATATCCTTATTTTCTTCCGGGCTGCAACTGGTTTTTATGACAAACGCGGCAGTTATGAAATGGTTGAAAAAGTAGGTCTTTACTGGCACTTTGTAGACTTGGTTTGGGTATTTGTATTTACCTTCTTTTACTTGGTTTAATCGTTAGACTCACATATTAATTTTTAGATCATATGTCATCAGAAGTTCACCACATACATAATCAGGATCCTAACGCAGGTGCTGAGCAGAGAAAGGCGATTTGGAAAACGTTTTGGATATTATCAGCCATAACTTCCCTTGAGTTCCTTATTGCGTTTACCATGGGGCATGGTGTTCTTAAAGTGAGCATATTTATCATCCTGACGATCGTAAAGGCATTTTATATCGTAGGAGAATTCATGCACTTAAAACACGAAGCAAAAACACTGATCTGGTCAATTTTGGTGCCGGTAGTGTTCGTGGCCTGGCTGATCCTGGCTCTTCTTTTAGAAGGAGATGCGATTTTCGAGGCCATTTTCCACTAAGTTTTATTATGAAGAAATACAGCAAAGCCGGTTTACTGATCGTAACATTAGTAATACCGGCTTTGATTTTTACGTTCCTGAGGTTCTTTGCAACCAATCATTACAATATTCCTCATTATTTTCCATTGACAGATACAAAAGGTGATGTCAGGATGAATGGCAAGGATACATTGTTTTATAAGGTGGAATCTCTGAAAGTACAAAATCCGTTCAATGGAAAATTGACTGTGGTACACTATCAGCCAGAGATTTGCGAAGACAGCTGTGAGATTGTTCTGGCCAATTTGGAAAGGATATATGATTTAAGAACAGGGATTAAATCCATAAATCTGCTTACCGTTTGCGACAGCATTACAAATGTTTCAAACATTAAATCATCTTCTATTCATAGGGAAGGTTGGTCAGTATTAAAATTATCCCCGGAGAATCTTAAAAACGTACTGTTTGAAGAATTAAAGTTTCAAACAGAAATTCCCAAAGCGAAAACGAATTCTGTCAAAAGTAAATTGGTTCTTATAGATGAGGAGGAACATATCCGCGGATATTACAACGGCTTTGACAAAGAAGAAATAGACCGTCTGATGGCGGAAATAAAGATACTGGATTTTGAAAAAGGATCCGTTTCCCAATAGTGATTATGGCGACTTTAATTTTAGAAAAAAAGCAAAAATATCAGCGCATTATAAATATTCTGGCAGTTGCTATTCCGGTTGCGGTGGCTGCTATCCTTGGAATTCGCCAGAAAATCGATCTTGGCCCCTGGACCAAAGTTCTTCCGCATGTGGTTGGTGTTATTAATTCTCTGACGGCCATTTTACTGCTGTTGGGGTATTATTTTATCCGGAAAAACAAACGGGCTGCCCATCGCCAGATGATGACCGGTGCCTTTATTTTAGGTGCTTTATTTCTGGTTTGTTACGTTTTGTATCACATATCCAATGAGTCGACACCATTTGGTGGCACCGGAGCTTTGTTAAGAGGAACTTACTATTTTCTGTTAATTTCGCACATTACGTTGTCTATCGGGGTGGTTTGGTTTGTACTTAGAGCGGTCTATTTTGGATACAGCAACCAGCTTGAAGAGCATAGAAAGGCGGTAAAATATGCATTTCCTATTTGGCTTTATGTCAGTATTACCGGTGTTATCGTTTATCTTATGATCAGTCCGTATTACGTATGAAAAGGTTAGCCGTCATTTTTGGATTTTTATTGATTTTCCTTCTTTCCGCCTCGGATACATGGGCACAATGCGCAATGTGCCGGGGATCTGTTGAGAGTTCAATGGGAAATGGCCGAAACAATGTGGGGGTCGGACTGAACACGGGTATTATGTACCTTTTTGTGATGCCTTATCTGATCGTTGGTGTAATCGGTTATTTATGGTTTAGAAATAGTAAGAAAAATCAACAGGAAAGGGAATTTATCAATTCGAGGTTAAATCAGGCATTTAATCGGAATTGATAATCATAAACATAGATTTAAGCGGGATCAGATAACGGTTCCGCTTTTTTTATAAATATGGAATAAGACAAATCAGGAAAAAATAATCCGGAAAGAAAGGGTAATATAAAAACTCAACGTCTTTACTTCGAAACCATTTACTTATGCGAGCATTATTTATAGTTCTTTTTGTTTTTTTGAGTCTTTCAGGAGAGAGCCAAACGATTTCAACGGCGAAGCCCTGGACCTTTTGGTGGTGGATGGGAAGTGCAGTTACCAGGGAAGATATTACCAAACAATTGGAGATCTATCAAAAATCGGGTCTGGGCGGAGTCCACATTATCCCCATTTATGGAGTGAAGGGAGAAGAAGCAAACAATCTACAATTTCTTGGCAAAGACTGGCTGGAAGTAATGCAGCATACGGTCAGGGAGGGGAAACGACTTGGTTTGGGCGTTGATCTTTCCACAGGTACCGGCTGGCCATTTGGCGGTCCTAATATTACTCCCGCTCTTGGCGCAAAACAAATGAAGGTTAAGGATGGGCAACCGGAAGTTAGCGATACAAAGCAGGCAGTGAAGCGGGCGGCTCCTGGCGGCGAAGGACTAGTGTTTGATCCTTTTCACGTAAATTCCATGTCGCAATATTTGACAAGGTTCGACTCTGCTTTTGCAAAAGCAAGTCTGCTCCCGCGTTCCATGTATATGGACTCCTATGAAGCATATGGAGCGAACTGGACGGGAGATTTTTTGCAGGAATTCCAAAAACGTCGGGGATATGATCTGAAACAACATATTTCGTTTTTGTCTGACTCTTCTGATAAATCAGACGTTAAGCTGGTGAAAATGGATTACCATCAGACTTTGGCGGAACTTTTACGAGAAAGATATGCCAGTCCATGGACGCAATGGAGCAAGAAACACGGATTCTTGACTCGTTATCAGGCGCATGGCTCGCCTGGAAATTTATTGGATTTGTATGATGAGGCAGATATTCCGGAAACGGAGTCATTCGGAACCAGTCGGTTTTCGATTCCGGGTTTAAGGACGGATCCGGATTATTCCGAAAATCAATTTGGGACACCAAATCCTTTGGCAATGAAATTCGCTTCGTCAGCTGCGCATTTCTCAGGGAAAAAACTGGTAAGTTCTGAAACGGGCACCTGGCTTGCCAATCATTTTAAAGTTTCTTTATCGCAGATAAAGCCACAAATTGATGAACTGTTTACTGGTGGGATAAACCATATTTTTTATCACGGAACAACTTATTCTCCGGTGAAAGAGCCATATCCCGGTTGGTTATTTTATGCTTCAACCAACTTTGGCCCGAACTCACATTTCGCTGAACACTTTTCTTTATTAAATCAATACGTAGAGCGCTGTCAGACGCTGTTACAGAACAGCAAGCCGGATAATGATGTACTGGTTTATTTTCCTATCCATGACTTGTGGTCGACGCCTGCGAAGTCTGGAGGAGGCGTGCATTTGCTGGAAGTGCACCATGTGGATCGCTGGCTATTGGACTTGCCTTTTGGGAAACTAACTCAGAAATTGTGGAAGGAAGGCTATTCTTTTGACTATGTATCGGACCGGCAGCTGGATCGACTGACCTTAGATAAAAACGGAAACATAGTCTCTGGCTCTGCTTCTTACAAGACATTGATGATTCCAGAAAGTGTTTACATGCCTGAGGAAACGGTTGAACATATTCAACGTCTGGCAAAGGCGGGCGCAAAAATTATCTTTGAGAATAAAATGCCGAGTCAGGTCACAGGTTATTTTTCTCATGAAGACCGGGAGCAAAAATTCACAAAAAAGCTGACTGAACTGAACGCTTTGAGTCAGGTTTATACCGGTACGGACTGGGAAAAGATACTCATGAAAAACGGGGTTGTTCGGGAAGAATTTGCAAAGCAGGGGCTGACATACATCAGGAAGAAAACGGGCAATGGAAGTTCACTTTATTTTATTGCCAATTTGAGTAATACTTTCAGGGAAGGATGGATCACCGTAGGGAACAAAGATATTGTCAAAAAATATGATCCCCTCGTGGGAGAAACTTCCCTGCAACACCGCAGTGAAAAAGGGAAATATGAAGTTTTCCTTTCGCTGTTACCTGGCCAATCGTGTTTTTTATCAGCAGGAAAGAATTACAAAAGTCAGCCGCTAAGTAAGGGTAAACCACAGGAATTATCCATTGATGGGAAATGGGATCTCTCATTTGTTAAAGGGAAACCTTCCTTGCCAAAATCTGCTTCCATGAAAAATCTTGAATCGTGGACTGTTCTTCCAGATTCGGCCGTATATTTTTCAGGAACGGTAAAATACAAAATAGGATTTGATGTGTTGCCAGAAACGGTTAAAAGCAAAGACGTGACCTTACTTTTAGGCGATGTTCGGGAGGTGGCTTCGGTTAAAATCAATGGAAAATCCATTGGAACAGCCTGGTCGATTCCATTTCAGTTGCTGGTTCCGGCAGGAGTCTTAAAGGAAAAAGGAAATGTAATGGAAATAGAAGTTACCAATCTTTCGGCCAATTACATGCGTTTGCGCGATAAACAGGCTCCGGAATGGAAGAAGTTTTATGACATCAATATTGTCGATATCACTTATAAAAAATTTAATGCCTCTAACTGGGAGCCAATGCCTTCCGGTCTGCTTGGACCGGTGAAGCTTTTATACCGATAAATATGTTGCCACGAATTTGTCACGAATCTTAATTCAGATTTCGTGGCAATTTTATTCCCAAAGCGGATAATGTTCCAGCTGAATTTGCTGTCCGAAAAATATATTGGTGGATTGTTCGAAAGATAAAGTATAATCAGAAACATAAAATTGTCGCTTTCCTTCGCCTTTTTCGTTTACGAGGTAATGCTGCGTAAGTAAGGCACGAAGGGAATTGGCGACAATTTCAGAGGTGTCCAGTATTTCTACTTTCCCATCGTAGAATTTGGTAATCTGTTTTTTGATCAATGGATAATGCGTGCATCCCAATATCAACGCTTCAATTCCTGCCAGAGATTTGTCCGACAAATAGCTTTCGATAATACTCTCACTAATATTGTTGTCAAAAAAACCCTCCTCAATCATCGGCGCAAGCAATGGCGTTGCCAAAGATTTTAAGTTGATATTTTTATCCAGTGCATCTACCTTTTTTTTATAAACATTGGAGAGAACAGTTTGTTTGGTACCAATCAGTCCGATCGTTTTGCCGTCGTAATGTTCTTTAATATAATCCACCACAGGATCGATCACGTTGAGCACCTTGGCTTTGCTGCCTACATATTCACGAACAAGTTCAAACGCGGCCGCAGAGGCGGAATTACAGGCAATCAGGATCAGTTTACAATTTTGCTGAATGAGCATATTACAAATCTTGATGGAATATGCCTGTATCGCAGCCGTTGACTTATCGCCATATGGTAAATGTGCCGTGTCTCCAAAGTAGATTGTATTTTCATTGGGTAAAAGCCGTGTGACCGCACTTGCAACCGTCATTCCACCAATACCACTATCAAAAATTCCTATTGGAGCCGATGAATCAAACATTTTTCAGTTTTAATAAAAGAAGAATTACACTTGGAATTTATAAGTCCAAAGCTAAATGATGAAATTGAATTTATTTTTGAAACTTGAAAATAAGTTTTGTTCTTAAAATTGGTGAAGTTAATCCAGAGAATACGGTTCTGTAAATCAATATGTTACAGAACTATAAAATATCCATAACACAAGTTTTGACTGCAAATTCGAAACAATTTAAAAAAAACATCATACATCATGCAACCTCACAGCAGGCAATCCGCATCTTGTTACTGAAACCACTTATTTAGAATGGGGCGAATTTTATCATTATTTAATCACGAAGCACAGCTTGTCAAAGCGCTGAGGAAGCAAGATCCAAAGGCGCAAAGGCAAGTTTACGAGAAATATAGCTCGCGCATGCTTGGGTTGTGTTTCCGTTATGTGAGTGATGAAATGATTGCCGAAGATGTGATGATTGAAGGATTTGTGAGAGTTTTTAACAAAATCGACCAGTTTAACGAAGATGGGAGTTTTGAAGGCTGGATCCGACGGATTATGGTAAACGAAGCATTGGGTTATTTGAGAAAACAAAAAAATAATCCTGAATCAGCCATGTCAGACGAAGCCAATAATATTGCTGATTACGCTTTGGCAGACCAAAATCTGAATGCAGAAGAATTGTTAAATCTGATTGCCAATTTACCGATGGGTTACAGGACGGTTTTTAACTTATATGCCATTGAGGGATATTCGCACAGTGAAATTGCGGAGATGATGGGTATTACCGAGAGCACCTCCAAGTCACAGTTGCACAGAGCAAGGGCATTGTTGCAAAAAATGGTTTCCGATTGGGAAGGTGATTTAAAAAAAAAGATAAGATATGAAAAAGCATCCTGTTGATGATCTTTTTAAAAGTAAACTCTCTAACTGGGAAAAGCAACCTTCTTCCGAGGCCTGGTCACGCATAGCAGGAGAGAAAAAAAACAGTGAACGGAAGATCGGAATCTGGTTATGGTATGCAGCTGCCAGTATTTTGGTGGCCACCACAGCGGGTTATCTGGTGTGGCAGGGAAATGCACGTCAATCAGCGCAAATAGAAAATTCCATTGCTAAAACTGACCAGTTGAAAAATGCTGATTTGCCAATTTCTGATGCTGTTGCTGCAAAGGATTCCGCAAATGATATTGAAAAAAGTCCGGAAATTAAAAATTTTGAAGAAGCAGTTGCCGCCGATATTAAATCAGAAAGCAACATTCCTGTGGTTTCAGACGAGCCTGAAAAGCAGCCTGAAAGTGAAATTAAAATTGTTGAAAATGAGAGAGTAGCAGTTGTTCCGATCGTGAAAGATGTTGTTCAGCCCGAAAGTACTGTTTCAGAATCTTTAAAAAAAGAAGCATTGCCTCAAATTGCCTTTGCGTCCAATAAACCGGAGGTTAAAGAAGACAATCGGACGATTGTAGTGAATGTGGTCGCGGAAGAGATGGAAGAAAAGCCAAAAACATCACGGTTTACGAAAGTTTTTCGCCAGTTGAAAAATGTCAGGGCCGGCGATCCTGTGGATTGGCAGGAAGTCGGATTTAATCCAAAAGATATTGTTGCAAAAGTAGACGACAGAATACGGAATACAGAGGGTGAGATCTCAGAAAAATATCAAAATATAAAGCACAAAACAAAATTGTAATTCTATACAGCCATGAAAGTAAAATTGTATTTAGCTATCATTCTCATATTCGGTTTTTTTATAGCAAGCGCAAGCACAGTAGATTTTTCCTTGATTGACGAACCGACTGATAAAGACTCGATTATTGTCACATTCGGAGATAAAACGCGGCTAATTATTTATGGGGAAAATCGTAAGGACCTGGAAAAAATAATGAAGTATGACTTGAACTCTCTGTTGAGAGATCTTCGGGTCAGACTGGATAGCTCCGCTGCTGACACTACGTTTTTGAAAGAGGAATTTAATGGAAATAATTATCTCAAGGATAAAACTTTGGAAAAGGATGAGAAAGACTATGTCCGGATCGGGATACGGGGCATTCACATCAAAGATGGCGATACCAGGGTGACAATTAATGCCAAGGGCGTTGATGTCAGAGATGGTGATTCAGACGACGACTCTCAGGACACGGACTACAAAAGGACAGGAAAGCACTTTTACCGGGCCAACCGTAATTCCAGTCCAAGGAAGGGTTTTAATGTGGCGATAGGGTTGAATACCTACGGCACCAACGAAGCCACGCCCGGTTATAACAAACAGGATTACGATTTACGCCCTATTGGGTCACGATATGTAAGCCTGGGTTACGTGGCAGGTGCCACCATTGCAAGAGGGAAAAATGCAAAATTTGGCCTGGATTTTGGAGTAGATTTCTCCTGGAATAATCTGATGTTTGATGGCAATAACACGGTCGTTAAAACCGCAGACCGTGTAAATTTTGAACCCATGATGGCAGATGGGAAAGAAATTAATCTTAGCAAGAGTAAATTGGTGCTTCCCTATGTTAATTTGTCTTTAATGCCTACCCTTAGCTTTTCCAGATCATTTATTTCTTACATAAGCGGCGGGGTTTACGGAGGTTATCTCCTGGGAAGTTATACCAAAACCCGAGAAGAAGGGAGTAAGGACAAAGACCATGTCAGGATGAATTTTCACGTCAATGATCTGCGCTATGGAATTGCACTGGAATTGGGTATTCGTAATTTTCCTGACTTCTTTGTGAATTATGACCTGAATAATGTTTTTAAAGAAAATCGGGGTCCTTCTGTTCGTATGCTCAATTTCGGGATCAAGTTATTTTAAAATAAAAACTGCCATTACTGGCTGGAATGAGGGTTTCTCATATCAGTCAGTAATTTTTTTTAAATATTTTTTCAAAACAATTTGAGATTACAATAAAAGAGTATAATTTTGCGACTCCAAAAGTGAGACAAGCGGCTTTCACGGATGTATTGAAATGTTGAAAAGGGGGTGTACCAGAGTGGCCAAATGGGGCAGACTGTAAATCTGCTGGTGTACGCCTACGGTGGTTCGAATCCATCCGCCCCCACAGTTTGTGCTAAAATTACGTTCTGAATTACCAGTCAGGATCATGTACATACAATTGCGGAAGTAGCTCAGCTGGTAGAGCGATAGCCTTCCAAGCTATAGGTCGCGAGTTCGAACCTCGTCTTCCGCTCCATTTTTAAGACACCCGTAAGCGATCAGCGAAAACATTCATATTGATACTTTTTCGCTGATCGCTTTTTGGCTGTTTTATAAAAACGAAATAAAATGCTGAACGTAGCATTTTGCAAAATATTGAAGATTGCCGTTGTAGCTCAGGGGCGGTTCGCCGCGCGATAGAGCACTTCCTTGATAAGGAAGAGGTCAGGGCCGGGCGGCCGGTGCCGTTCAAATTCCCTCAATGGCTCGATGAATTCCAAAAGAGGGATTCTGAAAAGTTTTGAAAGATTGCCGTTGTAGCTCAGGGGCGGTTCACCGCGCGGTAGAGCACTTCCTTGGTAAGGAAGAGGTCAGGGCCGGGCGGCCGGTGCCGTTCAAATCCCCTCAATGGCTCGATGAATCCCAAAAGAGGGATTCTGAAAAGTTTTGAAAGATTGCCGTTGTAGCTCAGTGGTAGAGCACTTCCTTGGTAAGGAAGAGGTCAGGGGTTCAAATCCCCTCAATGGCTCGATGAAATGATTTTAAAGTCGTTTCTGACTTTTTTTGAATTATCTGGTGTTCTCTTCGAAAGGACCATTTTAATTCGAAAGATTTTGATCCTTGTATTTGTTTAATTGGTTTTGAAGCGCTTGGTAAAGTAAGCTAGACAGGATCAATCATTAGTGTTTAATAAATTCGTAATAACTTTTAATTTTAAGCGTACTTAAGTCATGGCAAAAGAGACGTTTGACCGCTCGAAACCCCACGTAAATATTGGTACTATCGGGCACGTTGACCACGGTAAAACTACCCTTACTGCGGCTATCACAACTGTGTTGGCGAAAAAGGGTTTAGCAGTACTTCGTGATTTCTCATCAATTGATAATGCTCCTGAAGAGAAAGAACGTGGTATCACAATTAACACATCCCACGTTGAGTACGCGACAGCAAACCGTCACTATGCTCACGTTGACTGTCCAGGTCACGCGGATTATGTAAAGAACATGGTAACTGGTGCTGCCCAGATGGACGGCGCTATCATCGTAGTTGCTGCTACTGATGGACCAATGCCACAAACTCGTGAGCACATTCTTTTGGCACGCCAGGTTGGTGTACCTCAGCTTGTT
>Ga0247803_1001080_pt1 | contig 14376 bp, 14 predicted proteins | sample UWRJL014104B1_FD_180928 | JGI IMG/M metagenome (GOLD analysis project Ga0247803, IMG submission 180928) | Plant litter microbial communities from Arlington Agricultural Research Station in Wisconsin, United States - UWRJ-L014-104B-1 | ecosystem: Environmental > Terrestrial > Plant litter >...
GCGAACGGGCTTGGGCGCCTCCACTGGGATCGCGCTCTTCTCGATCGTCGATGCAGGCGGCGCCGCAGGCGTGCCGATTCCGAACAGGCTCTTGATGAAGCCGAAGAACCCGCTTTCGGCAGGTGCAGCCACGGGAGCGGCAGGCGGAGGCGGTGCCACCGGTGTGGGCGCGGCGGCCACCACGGGCGGACGTACCGCTTCGGGCTTCGGCACGGCCACGGGTGCCGGCGCGTCGGGCAGCACGCCCTTGATCACCGGCGTCTGCTTGTTGGTCGGCTCCTGCGAGCGGCGTGTGACCGACGTCGGGTCTTCGACCTCTTCGGCCATCCTGTAACTGGCTTCGATGTGGTCGAGGCGCGGATCGTCGTGCTTCAGACGTTCGAGCTTGTAGTGCGGCGTCTCGAAGGTCTTGTTCGGCACCATCAGCACCGTGACGCGCTGCTTGAGTTCGATCTTGGCGATTTCCGGGCGCTTCTCGTTCAGCAGGAACGAAGCGACTTCGACCGGCACCTGGACGTGCACGGCCGCCGTGTTGTCCTTGAGACATTCCTCTTGAATGATTCGCAGGATCTGCAGCGCGCTGGATTCGGTGTCGCGGATGTGGCCCGAGCCGCCGCAACGGGGGCAGGGGATCGACGAACCTTCGCTCAACGCTGGCTTCAGGCGCTGGCGGCTCATTTCCATCAGGCCGAACTTGCTGATCGAACCGAACTGCACCCGGGCGCGGTCCTGGCGCAGCGCATCGCGCAGACGGCTTTCGACCTCGCGGCGGTTCTTCGACTCGTCCATGTCGATGAAGTCGATGACGATCAGGCCGCCCAGATCGCGCAGGCGCATTTGGCGGGCCACTTCGTCGGCGGCTTCGAGGTTGGTGCGGGTGGCGGTCTCTTCGATGTCGCCGCCCTTGATGGCGCGGGCCGAGTTCACGTCGATCGAGACCAGCGCTTCGGTGTGGTCGATCACGATGGCGCCGCCGGAAGGCAGTTGCACCGTGCGGGCATAGGCCGACTCGATCTGGTGCTCGATTTGGAAGCGGCTGAACAGCGCCGCGTCGTCGCGGTAGCGCTTCACGCGGGCGGCATGCTCGGGCATGACGTGCGCCATGAACTGCTGCGCCTGTTCGTAGATGTCGTCGGTGTCGATCAGGATGTCGCCGATGTCGTGATTGAAGTAATCACGGATGGCGCGGATGACCAGCGACGATTCCTGATAGATCAGGAAGGCGCCCTTGCCGCCCTTGGATGCGCCGTCGATGGCGCTCCAGAGCTTGAGCAGGTAGTTCAGGTCCCACTGGAGTTCGGGCGCCGAGCGGCCGATGCCGGCGGTGCGCGCGATGATGCTGGCCCCCTTCGGGTACTCCAGCTGGTCCATGTTTTCCTTGAGCTCGGCGCGGTCTTCGCCCTCGATGCGGCGCGAGACGCCACCGCCGCGCGGGTTGTTCGGCATCAGCACGACGTAGCGGCCGGCCAGCGAGATGAAGGTGGTGAGTGCGGCGCCCTTGTTGCCGCGCTCTTCCTTCTCGACCTGCACGACCAGTTCCTGGCCCTCGCGGATCGCGTCCTGGATGCGGGCCTGGCTGGCCGACACGCCTTCGGCGAAGTACTGCTTGGAGATTTCCTTGAACGGCAGGAAGCCGTGGCGGTCTTCGCCGTAGTCGACGAAACAGGCTTCGAGCGAGGGCTCGACGCGGGTCACGACCGCCTTGTAGATGTTGCCCTTGCGCTGTTCGCGCCCTTCGATCTCGATTTCGTAGTCGAGGAGCTTTTGCCCGTCGACGATGGCCAGGCGGCGCTCTTCCGGCTGCGTGGCGTTGATCAACATCCGCTTCATGATGCGTTGTCCTTATAGGTATGCGTTCGAACCGGCCCATGACGGGCCAACGATGCACGGACGACGCTGTCGAAACGAGGGGAATTGCCGCTAACACTCCGGCTGCATGACCGCCGCGCGAACGCGGCCGGCCGTTGTCGAGCGTCAGCTCAACGGCAGCAGGCGAGGGGGCGCATGGATGGGGGCGAGCCCGATGCGGTGTTGATTTGCCGTGGGTGTCACGGCAGGTTGCGCAGGGGTGGCGCGCGCTGCGAACGATTCCGCGCCGTCGAACGCTGGCCGCTCTGGCTGGAGCCAGGTCGGGCAGCGAAGGCACATCTGAATCAGCAGCATCAACACTAGGGGGCTCGCTTCGATCCGCCGGCAGCTTGGAGCCTGCCGGCTGGGTATTCCGTATCGGTGTTTCGTGGGCGTCGGCTTGACTTGGGCGCCTTGCCTGCCACTTTGCGCTGAAGCGCGGGGTTTGCAGGCTCGGCGCCAAAGCGGCATCGACCTCACAGCGCTTTCGGTGGTGCTCTAAACTTCTGTTTAATCAAGCACTTACAAGACCGCGCTGGTGAAAAACATTATAGGTGCGAAGCCGGAGCCCGGAGCGGCTGAAGTCCGTTTTCTGACAGTCGATGACGAATCGGCCGGCCAGCGACTCGACAACTTCCTGTTCCGCCATCTCAAGGGCGTTCCCAAGACCCACGTCTACCGGATCATCCGGTCCGGAGAGGTGCGCATCAACAAAGGGCGCGCCCAGGCTGAGAGCCGCATCGCGGCGGGCGATGTGCTTCGCCTGCCGCCGGTGCGCGTGTCGGCCCGATCGGAGGAGGGCGCTGCGCCGCCCGCGCCAGGGCGCGAGTTTCCACTCCTTCACGAAGACGACGCCCTGATCGCCATCGACAAGCCGGCGGGCGTGGCGGTGCATGGCGGCAGCGGCGTGAGCTTCGGCGTGATCGAGCAGCTGCGCACGGCGCGTCCGGCCGCCAAATTCCTCGAATTGGTGCATCGGCTCGACCGCGAAACGTCCGGCATCCTCCTGGTCGCCAAGAAGCGCAGCGCGCTGGTGGCGCTGCAGGATCAGTTCCGGGAGCGCGAAACCGGCAAGACCTACCTGGCGCTGGTCGAGGGTCGCTGGCCGGCCAATCGCAAGGTGCTCGACGCGCCGCTCGCCAAGTACCTGCTGCCGAGCGCCAAAGGCTCCGCGGAGCCGGGCGAGCGCCGCGTGCGCGTGGTTGCCAAGGACCATCCCGACGCGATGCATGCCGTCACGCTGGTGCGTGTGCTGGTGACGCTGTCGCTGCCGGGCGATGCCGCGCCGATGTCGCTGCTGGCCGTGACCATCAAGACCGGCCGCACCCATCAAATCCGCGTGCACCTGGCGTCGGCCGGCCACACGATCGCGGGCGACGACAAGTACGGCGACTTCGAGCGCAACCGCAGCCTCCAGAAGCGCGGCTTGAAGCGCATGTTCCTGCATGCCTGGCGCCTTCAATTCAACCATCCGGTGACGGGCACTCGCACGGCGCTGCAGGCCGATCTCCCAGCGGAACTTCAGGCGCTGATGTCGGCCGAAGCGTTGGAAGTCCTCGCTGCCCCCTTCGCCCTTACTTCCCCTGCCCCATGACTGTCGCTCCCACTGCCCCGTCGTCCCGCCGTTTCGACCTGATCGCCTTCGACTGGGACGGCACCCTCTACGACTCCACCCGCCTCATCGCGCGCTGCATCCAGGCGGCGGTGGTCGATGTCGGGGGCGCCAAGCCGGACGAGCGCGACGCCGCCTGGGTCATCGGCCTCGGGCTGGCCGAGGCACTGGCACGCGCCGCGCCCGACGTGCCGCGCGAGAAGTACGCCGAGCTGGGCATGCGCTACCGCTATCACTACCTGCAGCATCAGGACGACGTGGTCCTGTTCGACGGCGTGCTGCCGATGCTCGAAGCGCTCAAGGAACGGGGGCACCTGCTGGCGGTCGCCACCGGCAAATCGCGTCGTGGTCTCAACGAAGCGCTGGCTGGCAGCGCCTTGCACGGGCGCTTCGACGGCTCGCGCACGGCAGACGAGACGCACGGCAAGCCGCACCCGCGCATGCTGCTGGAACTGATGGACGAACTCGACGTGCCCGCAGAGCGCACCTTGATGATCGGGGACACCACGCACGACCTGCAGCTGGCACTCAACGCCGGCTGTTCGAGCGTGGCAGTGAGCTACGGCGCGCACGAGGCGGCGAGCTTCGGCGCGCTGGAACCTTTGCACGTCGCGGCCTCGGTCGACGATCTGGCCGCCTGGCTGCGGGACAATGCCTGAGCCCGACTTGCGAGCCACTGCCATGACAGACATCATTCCTTTGTGCAACTCAGCCGAACTCGTCGAAGGCGGCCAGGCGGTTTCTTTCGACGTGGTGCACCAAGGCGAAAGCATGCGTGCCTTTGCGATCCGTTTCGAGGGAGCGCCGCACGCCTACCTGAACCGCTGCACCCACATCGCGATGGAGATGGACTACCAGCCCGACCGTTTCTTCGACGACAGCGGCCAGTGGTTGCTGTGCGCCACGCACGGCGCGGCCTACCAGCCCGACACGGGCGATTGCGCCGGCGGGCCGTGTCGCGGGGCACTGGTGAAGATCACCCTGAGCGAGCACGACGGCGTGGTGCGCTGGCATACTGACTGGAACCTCCAGCCGCTCGCTTTCTAGGACGTCCCACCCCCCCGTTTCCACTTTGCAGCGACCGCCCGACGCGCGCTGCGCTCCAACGACATGACCGACCCCACCCGCACGGAACCTCAGGGTTTCGAGCCCTTCGAGCGCCCGGCGCCGCTTTCCTCCGAGCAATCTCCAAACACCATGGCCAAGAACGACCCTACTTCGCAACCCGGCTGGGAGCGGGCCACTCTCGAGAAGCTTGCCTTCGCTTCGTTGCGCGAGCAGCGCGCCACCCGCCGCTGGAAGACCTTCGTGCGTCTCGGCTGGCTCGCCTTCTTCATCTTCCTGGTGTGGCTCGCCATGTCGCGGGCCGCGCCGAGCACCGCCACCACCACGCCGCACACCGCGGTTGTCGAAATCAAGGGTGAAATCGCCAATGGCGCGGACGCCAGCGCCGAATTCGTGGTGGCCGCCATGAAGACCGCCTTCGAGGATGCCGGCGCGAAAGGCGTGGTGCTCTTGATCAATTCGCCGGGTGGCAGCCCGGTGCAGGCCGGCATCATCAACGACGAGATCAAGCGCCTGAAGGCCAAGCACAACAAGCCCGTGTACGCGGTCGTCGAGGAAACGTGCGCTTCGGCCGCGTACTACATCGCAGCGGCGACGGACAAGGTTTACGTCGACAAGGCCAGCATCGTGGGCAGCATCGGCGTGCTGATGGATGGCTTCGGCTTCACCGGCACCATGGAAAAGCTCGGCGTCGAGAGGCGACTTCTGACAGCCGGCGAGAACAAGGGCTTTCTCGACCCTTTCAGCCCGGTGAACGAGGCGCAGCGCGCGCACGCGCAGCAGATGCTCGACCAGATCCACAAGCAGTTCATCGATGTGGTGAAGGCCGGTCGCGGTGATCGCCTCAAGCTCGACACGCCGGGCTTGTTCAGCGGTCTGTTCTGGAGCGGCCAGGAAGCTGTGCAACTCGGTCTGGCCGACCAGATCGGCAACGTCGATTTCGTCGCCCGCGAGGTGATCAAGGCCGAGGAAGTCATCGACTACACGCGCCGCGACAACGTGGCGGAAAAGCTGGCCAAGAAGTTCGGCGCGGCGATGGGTGACGCGTCGGTGCGCGCCTTGCGCAGCGTGCCTGCGCTGCGCTGAAGCTGGTTCAACGCGGATCGGCGCGCCGCGCTGCAGCGGCGAGCGCCAAGGCGAAGATCACGACCATCCCGAGCGCCAGTGTCAACGAGCTGACGCGTGCCAGGAAACCGATGAGCGGCGGCCCGGCCATGAATCCCAGGTAGGCGGCAGCAGAGACGGCAGCGATGCCCTGCGCGGGGGCTACGCCGGGCACGCGGGCCGAAGCGGCGAAAAGAATCGGCACGACGTTTGCAAAGCCGACACCCACGCCGGCAAATCCCAGCAGCGCCAGCCAAGGCGTGTCGGTCCACAGCACGAGCGCCATAGCGGCCGATGCCAGAAGCGCACTGCCGCGCAGCAGCCGAGCCGGCGCGAAGCGCGCACGCAACGCGTCGCCGCCAAAACGCGCAGCCGCCATGGCGCCGGAGAAACTGCCATACGCCAGCGCCGCCTGCGGCTGGGGACTGCCCAGTTCCTGATGCAGATAGAGAACGCTCCAATCGTAGATGGCACCTTCGGCGATCAGCCCGAGGGCCGCCAGGCCGCCCAGCACGGCGAGCACGCCGCGCGGCAGGCGAAAGCCGGCATCGGCCGACGTGGCAGTCGATCCTGGCTTCGGCAGCATGAACCGCGCGGCCAGGCCGATCGACAGCGCCATGGCCCCAGCCACCAGGAGCAGGTGCGGTTGCGGCAGCAGGCCACCGGCGAGCATGGCGCCGCCACCGAGCGCGCCGGCCATCCCGCCCAGGCTGAACATGCCGTGCATGCCGCTCATCAGGGGGCGATCGCACAGCAGTTCGAGTTGTGCGGCTTCGGTGTTGATCGCCACGTCGAACACGCTGGTGACGACACCGAACAGGCACAGCAGGCCCAGCAGCGCCGCGTAGTTCGGCATCGCGATCAGCCCGGCGAGCAGCAGCGCATAGATCGCGCCGCACAGGGCGCCGACGCGCCGCGCGCCGTGGCGCCCGATCCAGCGGCTGGCACGCGTGAGCCCCATGAGCGCACCCGCGCCTGCGGCCAACATGGCCAGGCCCAGTTGCGCCTCGTCGATGCCGTAGTGCACCTTCACCGTCGGAATGTGCACACCCCAGGTCGCAAAGATGAAGCCGGAGCAGAAGAACTGCGCGCGCGAGGCCCATTGGGCGGCCGGCGGCGGTGCAGAGACCACCTTCAGCGGCCGATCGCAAACACGGCAGGCAAGCGCTCGTCAACGGCGAGCGCGCGCGCCCGCCATCCCTTGACCGTGTCGCTGCGCACGCTCGCACTCGCGAGCGTCAGACCGCGTGCGACGGCGAGCCGCGTGTGGTGCTGCAAGGTTTGCGTCAGGGCGTGGAGAAGCACTGCGTTGCGATAGGGCGTCTCGATGAAGAGCTGGGTCTGGCCGGTTCGCAAGGCCAGCGTTTCCAGTTCGCGGATGCGCTGGGTGCGGCCCTCGGCATCCTGCGGCAGGTAGCCGACGAAGGCGAAGTTCTGGCCGTTCAAACCGCTCGCGGCCAGCGCGAGCAGCAGGGACACCGGGCCGGTGAGTGCCACCACTTCGATGCCGAGGTCGTGTGCGGCGCGCGCCACCGACGAACCGGGGTCGGCCACCGCCGGCATGCCGGCTTCGCTGAGCAGGCCGATGTCGTGGCCCTGCAGCGCGGCATCGAGCAGAGGTCGGGCGTCGAATTGGCCGGCGTGGTCACCCTTCTTGTGCACTTCGCGCGGCAGTTCCTGGATCTGCTGGGTCTGCAAGGTGGTGGCGAGTGGCACGACCGCGTCGATGCGCTTGAGATAGGCGCGTGCGGACTTCGCGTTCTCGCAGATCCAGTGCGTGATGCCGGCGGCGGCCTGTAGCGTGCCCAGCGGCAGGGCGTGCTGCAACGGCGCTTGCACGTCGCAGCCGAAATCGAGCGGCGCGGGCACGAGGTACAGCTTGCCGCGCGCGACGGTGACGGACGTGCTCACAGCAGTGTCACGCCGGCGGCGCGCAGCATGCGGCAGGTGCGAATCAGCGGCAGCCCGACGAGCGCGGTCGGGTCGTCGCTGTCGATCGCGTCGAGCAGGGCGATGCCCAGCCCTTCGCTCTTGGCGCTGCCGGCGCAGTCGTAAGGCGTTTCAGCGCGCAGATATGCGTCGATCGCCTCGTCGCTCAAGGGCCGGAACACCACCCGCACGCGGGCGATGTCGTGTGACGAAAATCCGCTCGCGCCGCACACGACCGCCACGGCGGTCTGGAAGATCAGCGCGCGACCACGCATCCGCTGCAACTGAGTGGTCGCGCGCGCGTGGTCGCCCGGCTTGCCCAAAGGTTCGCCGTCCAGGTCGGCGACCTGGTCGGAGCCGATCACCACGGCATCGGGAAAACGCGCCGCCACCGCATGCGCCTTGGCCAGAGCCAGCCGCTGCGCCAGCGACTGTGGCGTTTCGCCGGGAAGCGGGGTTTCGTCGACTTCGGGTGAGACCACGTCGAAGGGCAGGCGGAGGCGTTGGAGCAGTTCGCGCCGGTAGGGCGAGGTGGAGGCAAGGATCAGCGGGCGTTGCATGGGCCTGATTGTGCGTGACCGGTTTAGACTGGCCGCGATGAAAAGAGAATTCGCGCCTTCCCGCCTCGATGTGATCGGCTTCGCCGAAGAATCCGCTTCCCTGTCCGGCACCGATCCCGTCGCAAGCTATGAACGGCTGAGCGCAGAACTGGCAGGTGCCGAGCCCGGTGACCATGTGGCATGGACAGCGATTGGGGAAAACCGAACCGGCAGCGACGGCGCGCCGGTCGCGTGGCTGCACCTGCATGTCGAGACGACCCTGCCTTTCGTTTGCCAGCGCTGTTTGACGGCGGTGCCCTTGGCGTTGACGGTCGATCGCTGGTTTCGCTTCGCCTCCGACGAGGAGGCCGCAGCCGTCGAAGACGAGGAGGCGGACGAGGATGTCTTGGTCGCTGCACGCGATTTCGACCTGAAGGGTCTCATCGAGGACGAGCTTTTGATGGAAATCCCCGTGACACCGCGGCACGACGTGTGCCCCGAGCCTGTGCAGTTGTTCGCTGTAGACCCGGATTTCGAAGAGGCCAGCGCTGCGCGGCCCAACCCTTTCGCTGTGCTCGGAACGCTCAAGCCACGGAAGTAGCTGCGGGTCTGCACAACCTGCGAAGCCGCCTTTTTGGCATATCGAAAGCGACGCGCTATAATCGTGGGCTTCGCGCGCGCCGCCATCGATTGCTTTTGCTTCTCGCGATCGCGTCAGTGCCGCCCCGCTTGCCCGCTCACCCAACCGAATTGCAGGAGCCATCATGGCCGTTCAACAAAACAAGAAGTCGCCCTCCAAGCGCGGCATGCACCGTTCGCACAATGCGCTCGTCGTTCCCGGCATCGCCGTGGAGCCGACCACCGGTGAAACGCACCTGCGTCACCACATCAGCCCTAACGGTTTTTACCGTGGCCGCAAGGTTCTGAAAACCAAGTCGGATTCCTGATCTTCCAATCCAAGGCTGAGGCCCGAAGCTACTTCTCCTGTAGCGTCGGGCCTTTGTTTTGATGGTCAGCTCTCCTTCCCTCGCTCCCGCGCCCGCCGCAATCACGATCGCCGTGGATTGCATGGGTGGCGACCACGGACCCCGCGTCACCTTGACGGCGTGCCGTGCTTTCTTGGAGCGTCACCCCCAGGCTTCGTTGCTTCTGGTCGGCACGTCCGCCGCACTTGGTGAGTTTTCGCACGAACGCGCGCGCATCGTTCCGGCGACCGAGGTCGTGGCCATGGACGACCCGATCGAGATCGCACTGCGCAAGAAGAAGGATTCTTCGATGCGCGTGGCCATCCAGCAGGTCAAGGATGGTGCGGCCCAGGCTGCCGTATCCGCCGGGAATACCGGCGCACTGATGGCGATCGCCCGTTACCTGCTCAAGACTCTGGACGGCATTGACCGCCCCGCTATCGCGCCCCAACTGCCCAACATCAAGGGCGGTGCCACCACGGTGTTGGACCTGGGAGCGAACGTCGATTGCGATGCCGAGGACCTGCTCCAGTTTGCCGTCTTGGGCTCGGCGCTCGTGTCTGCCTTGACGGGCGACGAATCGCCGACGGTCGGTCTGCTCAATGTGGGAGAAGAGGCCATCAAGGGCAGCGAAACGATCAAAAAAGCCAGCTTGCTGCTTCGAACGGCGGCCAAATCGAATGTTCTCAACTTCTACGGCAACGTGGAAGGCAATGACATCTTCAAGGGCACGACCGACATCGTCGTGTGCGACGGCTTCGTCGGCAACATCACGCTCAAAGCCACGGAAGGCGTTGCGTCGATGATCGTGGACTTCTTGAAGATCGAGTATTCGAACGGTCTTTTCAGCAAGTTTGCAGCGATCGTGTCTTATCCGGTTCTAAAAGCGCTCAAAAAGCGTCTCGACCATCGTCGGTATAACGGTGCAGCGTTGCTGGGTCTGCGCGGATTGGTCTTCAAGAGCCACGGTTCAGCAGACGACGTGGCTTTCGGATACGCGCTGGATCGCGCTTATGATGCCGCTCGCAACAACCTGCTCGATCGCGTGCGGGCCCGCATCGCCCACGCCGCGCCGCTGCTCGCGCGGCCGCAATCGGCGGCGCCGGCCGATGCCGCTTCGCTCCACGTTTGATGACACCCTTTTCTCGCATCACCGGAACCGGTAGCTTTCTTCCGCCACGTCGCGTGACCAACGACGACCTGGCACGCGAGCTTGCCCAACGCGGCATCGAAACGTCCGACCAATGGATCGTCGAACGAACGGGCATCCGGGCCCGGCACTTCGCCGCACCGGATGTGACCAGCAGCGACTTGGCGCTGGAAGCGTCGACCCGTGCCCTCGAGGCGGCGGGTCGCCAGGCCAGCGAGGTCGACCTGATCGTCGTCGCGACGTCTACGCCCGACATGGTGTTTCCGTCTTCGGCCGCCATCCTCCAGCACAAACTGGGCATCGCAGGCTGCCCGGCATTCGATGTGCAGGCGGTGTGCAGCGGCTTCGTCTACGCGCTCACGGTGGCCGACGCACTGATCAAGACCGGAAGCGCGCGTTGCGCCCTGGTCGTGGGCGCCGAAGTGTTCTCCCGCATTCTTGATTTCGACGATCGCACGACCTGCGTCCTGTTTGGCGACGGCGCCGGCGCGGTGGTGCTCGAGGCCAGCGACGAGCCCGGCATTTTGGCAAGCGATCTGCATGCCGATGGCAAGCATGTCGGCATTCTCTGCGTGCCGGGGCAAGTCTCGGGTGGCAAGGTGCTGGGCACGCCATTGCTTCACATGGACGGACAGGCGGTTTTCAAGCTGGCCGTGCGGGTGCTGGAAGACGCGGCCCGCAACACCTTGGCGAAGGCTGGCAAGACCGAGGCCGACATCGACTGGCTGATTCCGCACCAGGCCAACATTCGCATCATGGAAGGCACGGCCAAGAAGCTGAAGGTGCCATTGGAGAAACTGGTGGTGACCGTGCACGACCACGGCAACACGTCGGCGGCATCCATTCCGCTCGCGCTCGATGAGTCGGTTCGCAGCGGCAAGGTGAAGAAGGGCGATACCGTCATGCTCGAGGGCGTGGGCGGTGGCTTCACCTGGGGCGCCGTGCTCCTGACCCTCTGACGCAATGCGCGCCCGTACCGGGCACCGTTGCGCCACCGACATACACGACACCATGACTTCATTCGCATTCGTTTTTCCCGGCCAGGGTTCGCAGGCTGTCGGCATGCTCGACGCATGGGCTGGACATCCTGCCGTGGCCGAAACCCTTCGCGAGGCCTCGGACGCGTTGGACGAAGACCTGGCCTCGCTGATTCGGAACGGCCCGAAGGAGGCGCTGGCGCTGACGACCAACACGCAGCCGGTGATGCTGGTCGCCGGCGTCGCAGCCTGGCGTGCCTGGCTGGCCGAGGGTGGCGCCAAGCCATCGGTGGTGGCCGGTCATTCGCTCGGCGAGTACTCGGCGCTGGTCGCTGCGGGTGCCTTGACGCTGGCGCAGGCGGCCCCGCTCGTGCGCTTCCGTGCCCAGGCCATGCAGCAGGCGGTGCCGGTCGGTGTCGGTGCCATGGCGGCGGTGCTGGGCATGCCCGCCGACAAGGTCGTGGCGGGCTGTGCCGAAGTCACGGCATCGTTCGGCGCCGACAGCGCGGAGGTGGTCGAGGCCGTCAATTTCAACGATCCGATGCAGACCGTCATCGCGGGCAGCAAGGCTGCCGTCGACAAGGCCTGCGAAGTGCTCAAGGCGCAGGGTGCCAAGCGAGCGCTGCCGCTTCCGGTGTCGGCGCCGTTCCACTCGAGCCTGATGCGTCCGGCCGCCGAGGCGCTGCGCGAAAAACTCGCATCGGTTGAATTCGCGGAGCCACAGATCGCCGTTCTGAACAACATCGACGTAGCGGTCGAGGTCGAGCCCGATCGCATCCGCGATGCGCTGGTGCGCCAGGCCGCGGGCCCGGTGCGCTGGGTCGAAAGCGTGCAGGCGCTCCAGGCGCGCGGCGTGACCGCAGTGATCGAATGCGGGCCGGGGCGGGTATTGACCGGCATGGTCAAGCGGGTCGTCCCTGAACTTATCGCGGCATCGGTCTACGATCCGGCGACGCTCGCCGAAACACGTCAATTGCTGAACACGCCATGAGCATCCCAAAATTCGAAGGCCAGATTGCACTGGTGACTGGCGCATCGCGCGGCATCGGCGCAGCGATCGCGCTTGAACTCGCTCAACGCGGACTGAAGGTCATTGGCACCGGCACCACCGACGAGAGCGCGCAGAAGATCACGACCGCCCTGGGCGCGTTCGATGGCCGAGGCCGTGCAATGAACGTGAACGACGGCGCAGCGCTCGACGCGCTGGTCGACGAGATCGTCAAGGCTTACGGTGGTCTGCATGTGGTCGTCAACAACGCCGGCATCACGCGCGACATGTTGGCGATGCGCTTGAAGGACGACGATTGGGACGCGGTGATCGACACCAACCTCAAGGCGGTGTTCCGGCTCTCGCGCGCCGCCATTCGTCCGATGATGAAGCAGCGCTACGGTCGCATCATCAGCATCACCAGCGTGGTCGGTGCTGCGGGCAACGCGGGCCAAGCCAACTACGCCGCCGCCAAGGCCGGCGTCGCCGGCATGACGCGCGCCCTCGCGCGCGAACTCGGCAGTCGCAACATCACAGTCAATTGCGTCGCACCGGGCTTCATCGAAACCGACATGACCGCCAGCTTGCCCGAAGCGCAGCAACAGGCGCTGCTCTCGCAGATCCCGCTGGGTCATCTGGGCAAACCTGCAGACATCGCGCATGCCGTGGCCTACCTCGCATCACCCCAGGCAGGCTACGTGACGGGGCAAGAATTGCACGTCAACGGCGGCATGCACATGTAGGCGCATCGCGCAATTCGTTTCCGTAAGGTCCATGAGGCAAATCGCCTGGGCCGGACGGCTAAAATCCACCGATTCTTTACAAACCCCCAGAGGGAACCAAATGAGCGATATCGAAGCACGTGTCAAGAAAATCATCGCCGAGCAGCTCGGCGTGGAAGAGTCCCAAGTCACCAACGAAAAGGCCTTCGTGGCAGACCTCGGTGCCGACTCGCTCGACACGGTGGAACTGGTGATGGCGCTCGAAGACGAGTTCGGCATTGAAATCCCTGACGAGGACGCAGAAAAGATCACCACGGTGCAAAACGCCGTCGACTACGCCTCCAAGAATCAAAAGGCCTGATCGGCCGCGCATGGATTTTCCACTTCGGTCTGCGGCGCGTCTGCGCCGCACGGGCTGCGTAAGGACTTCCATGCTTCCCCAGAAAGGTTTGCCGGCATGACCAAACGCCGCGTCGTCGTGACCGGGCTCGGTTGCATCGCTCCTGTTGGAAACACGGTGTCCGAATCCTGGGCCAACCTGTTGGCCGGAAACTCGGGCATCGACACCATCCAGGCCTTCGATGCCAGTCCCTTTGCCTGCAAGTTCGCAGGCGAGGTACGAGGTTTCGACATCACCCAGTACATCTCGGAAAAAGAAGCGCGCCATATGGATCGCTTCATCCATCTCGGGATGGCTGCCGCCATGCAGGCGGTGCAAGACAGCGGGCTCAAGACCAACGATGCGCTCTCGCCCGAGGAGGCGACACGCATCGGTTGCAACATCGGCTCGGGAATCGGCGGCTTGCCGCTGATCGAGAACACGCATGCTGAATTGGTCAGCCGCGGCCCGCGCCGCGTGTCGCCCTTCTTCGTACCCGCTTCGATCATCAACATGATTTCGGGTCACGTCTCGATCAAGTACGGTTTTCAGGGGCCGAACATTGCGGTGGTCACTGCCTGCACCACCGGACTGCATGCGATCGGGCTTTCGGCGCGGATGATCGAATACGGCGATGCCGACGTGATGATCGCGGGCGGCGCCGAATCGACGGTTTCGCCGCTCGGCATCGGTGGCTTCGCCGCAGCTCGGGCGCTGTCCACGCGCAACGACGATCCGAAGACGGCGTCGCGCCCGTGGGACAAGGACCGCGACGGATTTGTGCTGGGCGAAGGCGCCGGCGTGGTGGTGCTGGAGGAATACGAGCATGCCAAGGCACGTGGCGCCAAGATCTATGCCGAGGTCTCCGGCTTCGGCATGAGCGCCGACGCGTACCACATGACTGCGCCCAACGTCGATGGCCCGAAGCGGTCGATGGCATCGGCCCTGGCCAACGCCGGTGTCAACGCGGACGAGGTGCAGTACCTCAACGCCCACGGCACATCGACGCAGATCGGTGACGTCAACGAGACCAATGCCATCAAGAACACCTTCGGCGCACACGCCAAGAAGCTGGTGGTGAATTCGACTAAGTCGATG